>Ga0206967_1114_pt1 | contig 17329 bp, 15 predicted proteins | sample Alteio_BWOrgHeat_24_FD_153259 | JGI IMG/M metagenome (GOLD analysis project Ga0206967, IMG submission 153259) | Enriched cells from forest soil in Barre Woods Harvard Forest LTER site, Petersham, Massachusetts, United States -... | ecosystem: Environmental > Terrestrial > Soil > Temperate forest >...
GAAGACACGCAAAGATATTTAATCTCAACAAACTCTTCAATGCCATACTTGGACCCCTCCCGTCCAATTCCCGATTCTTTCACACCCCCAAACGGTGCAATCTCATTTGACATCATCCCTTCGTTAACTCCCACCATTCCATATTCTAATTTTTCACTTACCCGCCAAATACGAGATAAATTTTGCGAATAAAAATAAGATGCCAATCCAAACGGTGTATCATTTGCAATTTGTATCGCTTCTTCTTCCGTATGAAAACGAAATAATGCTGCCACAGGACCAAATGTTTCTTCTTGTGCAATACGCATTTTTGTATTCACTTCTGTCAATAATGTGGGCTCAAAAAATAATTGATGCTTCTCTTTAGGTTTTCCACCACAGAGTAATTTTGCGCCTTTATCCACAGCATCTTTTACATGCGATATCACTTTATTGAGTCCTTGTTTATTAATCAAAGGACCTTGTTGAATATTTGTTTCCAATCCATTGCCTACACGTAATGTTTTGATCGCAGCTAATAATTTTTGAGAAAATAATTCATAAACACTATCTTGAACTAATATTCGATTTGCACAAACACAAGTTTGACCACTGTTACGAAATTTAGAAGCCATCAGACCTTTTACAGCAGCATCTAAATCTGCATCTTCAAAAATAATAAACGGCGCATTGCCGCCTAATTCTAACGACACTTTTTTAACAGTGCTTGCACATTGTGCCATTAACAGTTTTCCCACTGCTGTTGAACCCGTGAATGAAAATTTACGTACGAGAGGATTTGTCGTTAATTCCATTCCAATTTTTTCTGGAATACCAGTAATGACATTGAAAACACCTTTAGGAATCCCTGCTTCTTCTGCAAGCACAGCTAGCGCAAGTGCGCTATATGGCGTTTCTTCCGCAGGTTTAATGACAACTGGACAACCCGCAGCTAAGGCAGGTGCACATTTTCGCGTAATCATTGCAGAAGGAAAGTTCCAAGGCGTAATCGCGGCGACAACACCCACGGGTTGCTTTAAGACAATCAAATGCTGTTTTTCATTATTTGAAGGAATCACATCGCCGTAAATTCTACGACCTTCTTCAGCAAACCATTCAATAAATGCATTAGCATAATCGATTTCTGCACGCGCTTCAGCAAGTGGCTTACCTTCTTCCAACGTCATGATAATAGCAAGATCTTCTTTGTTTTTTGCTATCAATTCAACCCATTTTTTTAACAAACTAGCACGTTGTTTTGCAGTAAATGCGCGCCAAATTACAAACGCATTATGCGCTGCTGTAATAGCTTGCTTGGTTTCATTGACACCGCACTGAGGAACATGGCCAATGATCTCTCCATCTGCGGGATTGATCACTGGAAATGTTTTTTTATTATCTGCTTCTACCCATTCCCCATTAATATAACAATGTTCACGAAACAGTTTGTTATTATTCAATAGAGCTAACATAGGCTATCCTTGTTTTAAAATAAATATGAACCACAAATAACAGAATAGAAATAATGAGTGCTAAATAGAAATATTGCAAAAAAGCATGCCGATAAGTGTTTAGCATTTCCATTAATGATTGAGAGGGCGTTATGCTAGATAATTTAGCTAACCATCCCGCAAATTGTCCGCCAAATCCTAGCGCCATAAACCATATACCCATCATCATGCCTGTTAACTGCGGTGGAGATAAGATAGTGACAGCGGCTAATCCAATGGGAGATAAAAATAATTCCCCTATGGTAATGAGTAAATAGGATGCGACAATCCATAATGGATTAATCATAGAATAATGATTAGGGAAATAAGTGCCTATCGCCAATACTAAATAACCTAATCCTGCAAACAATATTCCTAAAACAAATTTAAAAATAGGCGATGGATTTTTATGACTTTGATTTAGCGCTTGCCAACTTAATGCAAACAAAGGCCCTAATAAAATAATAAACACAGCTTCTAAGGAATAAAAAGCTGTGGTTGGAATAGTAAAGCCTAAAACATTTCTATTAATTAATCTGTCAATAAATAAATTTGTCGATAAAAACATTTGCAAGAATATCATCCAAAACACGATGGCTGAGATGATCAACACAACTAAGGTAAGCATTTTTTTCTGATATTCTGCATTTTGTTTAACCGTTAATACAAACAAAAATATTAAAAGGAATATTCCTAACATAGGCAATAACCACTTTGCTAAAAAATTACTTTGCAGCATGAGACTAATACCGGCTATTGCTAAAAAACAATAAATAATAAGCAAAGGTTTACTGAGAAGAATAGGTTGTTTCTTAACATGATTTCTAGGATATTTCATATTGACGACTTTCATGCCTATCGAGAATACAATCAACCCCACGATTAATCCTAAACTTGCTAACAAAAATCCAGCGTGCCAACCATAATGATCTTTGACAAAACCAGAAGTCACACCTGCTAATAACGCACCTAAATTTATTCCAATATAGAAAATGGTAAAACCCGTATCTCGCGCAGCTTCATTTTTTTCATATAACACACCTAATAAGCTGGAAATATTAGGTTTAAATAATCCATTGCCTACAATAATAATGGCTAATGCAATATAAAAAGATTGTTCTTGCGGTAAGGCTAATGCTGCGTAACCTACTATAAGAAAAAAACCACCCCAGACAATAGCCATACGAAAGCCTAGCAATTTATCAGCAAGCCATCCACCTACCATAGGAGAAACATAAGCTAATGCAGAAAATAATCCAGCAATCGTAAAACTTTTATCGTCGCTAAAATTAAAAACTTTGGTTAAATATAAAATTAATAAGCCTTGTACGACATAAAATCCAAAGCGTTCCCACATTTCAGTTAAAAATAAAAACGGGAGTGCGTTGGGGTGTTTTTTCTTTTTCATATCAATCCTCTTATCATAATGAAGCCAACCCTAGGAATGGCTAAGTGAATATATAGTTTTTATTCGCTCGGTACATCCCTGTACCTCCCGCGTCATCTGTCCCTGGACGCTAGCTCATAAAAACTATATATTCACTTAGCTAAGCCTATCGATAAGCTTAGCCATATTAAGCAGATCCTTCGGTACAAAGTTCCTCAGGATGAAAATGCCAACCCACTATGTCTCAACAAGGCATCGATACTCGGCCGTCGGCCGCGAAATGCAATAAATAATTGCATAGGCGGATAAACGCCGCCTTGTTCTAAGATATTCTTTAAATAAGCACGTCCTGTTTCTTTATTAAAAATACCATCTTCTTCAAATTTTGCAAATGCGTCACTTGCTAAGACTTCAGCCCACTTGTAACTATAATAACCAGCGGCGTAACTCCCTGAAAAAATATGCGTAAAACTATGGGCAAACCGATTAAATACTGGTGTTTTCACGACAGCAACTTCTTTGCGGATTTCATTTAACGTTTTTTCAACAGAAGCATTTTTTTCTAAATGCAATTGAAAATCAAAAAGAGAAAATTCTAATTGCCGCAGCATATGCATAGCTGATTGGAAATTTTTAGCATGCAGCATTTTTTCATAAAGCGCTTTGGGTAATGTCGCTTTTGTTTCTTTATGTTCTGAAATCAATGCAAATGTTTCAGGTTCCCAGCACCAATATTCCATGATTTGACTTGGAAATTCCACCGCATCCCAAAGCACGCCATTAATCCCTGACACACCAGGATAATCCACTTGGGTTAAAATATGATGTAAGCAATGCCCAAATTCGTGAAATAACGTTAACACCTCTTCATCATGATTCAAATACGCTGTTTCACCTTCTAATGGTCGTGTAAAATTACAAGTTAAATAAGCCGCTGGATATTGTAACGTGCCATCAGAAAGATATCGTCTCACACGTATTTCATCCATCCAAGCACCACCGCGTTTATTTGCTCGAGAATAAAAATCCGTATAAAAATATCCACGTAAATTATTTTTTTCATCATGCACAGAAAATACTTGCACTTGTGGATGCCAAGTATCTTTACCTTTTAATTCTTGGATGGTAATACCATATAATTTATTAACCACAGAAAACATACCAGCCAGCACTTTTTCCATAGAAAAATATTGGCGTAATTCTTCTTCAGAAATATCAAATTTTTCTAAGCGTAATTTTTCCGTGTAATAAGCATAATCCCATGCTTCTAATTGGGCAATGCTATCGAGTTTTTTGGCAAATTCTGTTAATTCTTCTACTTCTTTTAATGCCATTGCTTTTGATTTTTCAACTAAATCATATAAAAAATCTAATACTACATCTGGTTTTTCTGCCATTTTGGTAAATAAAGAATATTCTGCATAATTTTGAAATCCTAGCAATTCCGCCATCGCATGACGAATCGTTAAGATATCTTGCATGATTTTCGTATTATCCCATTGACCGGCATTCGGACCTTGATCTGATGCGCGTGTAACATAGGCTTCATACATCGTGCGACGTAAATCACGATTTTTTAAATATTTCATCACGGCAGAATAACTAGGAAATTCTAACGTAAATACCCATCCTTCTTGTTTACGTTGTTCGGCATTTTGTTTTGCCATTCTCATGTTTTCATCTGGCAATCCTTTTAGCAAGGCTGCATCAGTAATGTGTAAAACCCATGCTTGTGTCGCATCTAATAAATTATCACTGAATTGCGTCATGAGTTTATTAAGTTGTTTTTGATATTCTGCAAATTTGATTTTTTCTGCTGGAGTTAAATGTACGCCTGCTAATTTAAAATCACGCAAATCATTTTCAATCACTTTACGTTGGGCATCAGTGAGTTGGTGATACTCAGGACTATTAGCCACTGATTGTATCGCTTGATATAGCGTTTCATTTTGCAGCATATCGGTATGATATTCTGTCATCAATGGCTGACAAACATTATACGCTGCGCGCAATTCTTCATTTTGCATGACAGCATGTAAATGCGACACGGGTGACCAGGCTTTCATTAGTTTATCACCCATCTCATCAAGGGGAGCTAATAAGTTTTCCCAAGTATAGTGTTGGTTGGCTACTAGCAGCTTAGCTAATTCTGCTTTGTTTTCAGCAATGATTTGTTTTATGGCTGGTTCAATGTTTTTAGGTTGAATAGTACTAAAAGTTGGCAAAGCGCCTTGTTCTAACAATGGATTGTGCATTATTAACCTCATGTTTTTTCTGAGTGTAACCTAGAATTAAGCCAAGTGCAGCGAAATAGTCATTGCGAGGAGCGTCCAGCTCCGAAGCAATCCATGTTATTTATATATGGATTGCCGCGCTTGCTTCGCAAGCTCGCAATGACAGCCACGCCTGCTTCGCAGGCTCGCGATGACGAATTCATGCAACAAAGCCCTCTTGCTTCGCAAACGCAATGACAGCCACGCCTTTCTCTCTGCTCACGATGACAATTGAAAGGTTTCCCTTGACTAATACTCTCATAACTGTTTTAATATCGAACAATTTTTTATTTAATGCGGGAATAAAAATATGCAAACTACTCAAAAAGTGCAAAAGAAATCTGCAAAATTAAGTGCGAGTGCTGGAGACTTTAAAGGTGCTGCCACAAACCTTAAAAGTGGCTCCTCTAGCGCTAATCCAGCTCCTAGCTCGACTTCTAATTTAGACCCAAAAGAACTTCTAAAAAGAAAAATCGCGTTTTATGCGGGATTGACTGGCTATATTCCCAAAAGAGTAGAAAACCAAATAGATATTGCTGAATTTACTAAACACTTACAAGATCTACAAGAAGGTATTAAGGCATTACCAGACACAGACTCATTAAAGGAATGGTGGATTAATGCTTTGATGACTATAGAAAGAGATGATTTTCGAACGTTTAATACGCAATGTTCTTCGGAAATAATTAACATATCAGCATACCCATACAGTATATGTTATAGCCTAGGTCAACAGCACATCACCACAATAGTATCTAAAACGGCAGATGGCAATAAGTACGATAATTGGAAAGCTGAAGTTTCTCATTCAGTAACTGGATATTTAAACCCTACTCTTTTGTCTGATTCGAAAAGCAACAATAACTCTAACAACGCCGGCGCAGCTGCAGCCGTTGTAGATAATCCTGATAAAGCTGCTTTTGAAAAAGCATTTCAAGTTTTAAAAAACCATACTGGAAGTATATCCAATGTGCAGCCTGAATTATTCTCCGCTGCAAATGAAGTATACTATTTGATTGATGGTATTCGGAAAACAACAAAACCAGAAGAACTTAATTATAGAGAACTTAAACGCGATGTTGACACTATAAATACAGCATTAGCGACGAGCCAGCCAACGCAATTATTAGAACGCGCCAAAGTGACTCAAGGCACTTCTTCCCCCTGCATGCGTAGACTAGGCTGGGCCATGGAACGATTAGGGATTGTCATCATGTTAGCAGGCGCTGCTTTCGCAATAGCAACTGCTTGGACGGGTGTCGGAGCTGTCATAGGAGCAAAAATGACAGCACTGGGTTTAGGCACAAGCTACTTAGGAGCAAAAATTGCAGGAGCAGGTTTAAGCACGAGTTTAGTAGGATATGTTATTCACAGTATTTTTAAACCTAAAGGCTTAGCGGCAGCAGAAGAAAAATTAGCTGACGCAATCAAAATTACCAACAAAAGGAACGGCTCGTAATTTAGAAAATATGAGATGAACAGGTTGGTGTTGTTTGCCGAGCTAACATTTTCCCTTCCTCATGTTGTCATGCCAGCTGCGAGCGTAGTTTCTGTCATCCAAGGATGACGCTGCTCGTCATTGCGAGGAGTGAAACGACGAAGCAATCCATGTTATTTATATATGGATTGCCGCGCTTGCTTCGCAAGCTCGCAATGACAGCCACGCCTGCTTCGCAGGCTCGCGATGACAGACTTCCAGGGAGATCCTTCGCTTCGCTCAGGATGACACTTACAGCAACGACATACCCTCACCTCAGCATTTCCAACGCCATCGCCTCAGCAACTTCAGTCGTCGAACGATTTTCTATTTTTGAGCGTTCAAATATCGCAAGAGAAGTTTGATAAAGATCATTCACTTGCTGGCGCGCTCTTAAAGGATCTGCATGATTATAGAGTGCGGCAACATAAATTAAACCGCCAGCATTAATCACAAAATCAGGCGCATATAAAATATGACGTTCATGCAATGTGATGCCGTGATGATGATGCGCTAATTGATTATTCGCAGAACCTGCTACAATAGATGCTTTTAATCGTTTAATGGTATTAAGATTTAATACTGCACCTAATGCACACGGCGCAAAAACATCTGCTGCAACATCATAAATTTTATCTGTTGCGCAGACATCCACACCCAGTTCTTGCGCACAACGACTTAATGCTGCTGAATTCGTATCCGTCATGGTGAGACGCGCACCTAATGCATGTAATTCTTTTGCAAGATAATAACCTACATGCCCCGCACCTTGAATAGCAACATGGACACCTTCCAAACTATCTCGATTTAATTTAAATTTAACTGCAGCTTCTATGCTGCGGCGTACGCCGAGTGCAGTAAAATAAGAAGGGCCGCCATCCTGTAAATCAGCGCTTGTGCACGTGACATATTTAGTATATTTAGCAATGATATCCATATCTTTTTCTGTCGTCCCACTATCCACAGCGGTAATATAACGTCCATTTAATTCTTCAAGAAATCTAGCAAAAGCTGCAAAATACGCTTCACGATCTTTAATCACTCTCGGATGAATCAGGACTGCTTTAGCGCCACCATGCGGAAGATTATTAATAGCAGATTTTAAACTCATCATATAACCTAAACGCATCGCGTCTTCTATCGCGTCATCTGTTGTGGCGTAATGTAATAAGCGACAACCGCCAATTGCAGGACCACGTTTTAAATTATGAATGGCAACAATAGCGCGCAAGCCTGTTGCGTGATCAAACTTCACATGAAGTTCACCAAACCCAAGAAATTCAGCGTAGCGGAATAATAAATCGCAGTGAGTATGATGAATATGATTTTTTTGTAGAGGATGTTCCCTCATAGAAATTCCTTTTGTTTTTGCGTCCATTCACTTCCCCCGCTTCCTCAATTTCTGTATCGTACGTATCTGCGCTATCGCTTCCGCTAATTCACTCGTTGCTTTCGCAAAATCAATTTCTGATATTTTTTCAGAAAGCCTGCGTGTTGCTGCTTCTTTAGCAGCTAAGGCAGAAGCTTCATCAATATCTTTTGCACGTAATGCGGTATCTGCCAATACTGTCACCACATCAGGTTGCACTTCTAGCATTCCGCCCGAAATATAAAAAATTTCTTCTTGTTTGTTAGGAAAGATAGCTCTGACATTGCCAGGTTTTAACGATGTTAACAATTGGGTATGGCCAGGCGCAATACCTAACTCACCTAATTCTCCCGTGACAAAAACCATTTCTGCTTCGCCAGAAAAAATGGCTTCTTCAGCACTGACAATATCTAAGCGTAGCATTTGTTCTGCCATAATTTATGCCTTAGAGAGTTTTCGCTTTTTCAATAGCTTCTTCAATAGAACCTACCATATAAAAAGCTTGTTCTGGTAAATGATCATATTCACCTGCTACGATTCCCTTAAAACCGCGAATGGTTTCTTTAATAGGAACATATTTACCCGGTGCGCCAGTAAATACTTCCGCCACAAAAAAGGGTTGTGACAAGAAACGTTGAATCTTACGTGCACGAGTTACCGTTAATTTATCATCTTCTGATAATTCATCCATCCCTAAAATGGCAATAATATCTTTTAATTCCTTATATCGCTGCAATGTTTTTTGTACTGACAATGCCACATCATAATGTTCTTGCCCCACAATTAAAGGATCTAATTGACGGCTGGTGGAATCTAGCGGATCAATTGCAGGATAAATACCTAATTCTGCAATTTGTCGTGATAATACAACGGTTGCATCTAAATGCGCGAATGTGGTTGCAGGAGAAGGATCAGTTAAGTCATCTGCTGGCACGTAAACAGCTTGCACAGAAGTGATAGAACCTTTCTTAGTTGAAGTAATACGTTCTTGTAACGTGCCCATTTCTTCTGCCAACGTTGGTTGATAACCTACTGCGGAAGGAATACGGCCTAATAATGCAGAAACTTCCACACCAGCAAGTGTATAACGATAAATATTGTCAATAAATAATAATACATCGCGACCTTCATCACGGAAATACTCTGCTAATGTTAAACCGGTTAATGCCACACGCAAACGATTGCCTGGTGGTTCATTCATTTGTCCATAAACAAGAGAAACCTTGTCTAATACTTTTGATTCTTTCATTTCTAAATAAAAATCATTACCTTCACGGGTTCGCTCACCCACTCCTGCAAACACAGAATAACCGCTATGTTCAATAGCAATATTACGAATTAATTCCATCATGTTAACGGTTTTACCGACACCCGCACCACCAAACAATCCGACTTTACCACCTTTTGCAAATGGACAAATTAAATCGATAACCTTAATACCGGTTTCTAATAATTCTTCTGAAACCGCTTGTTCTGCAAAACTCGGAGCAGGTCTATGGATGGGGAGCAATTGATCGGACTGGATAGGGCCGACTTCATCAATAGGATTACCCAATACATCCATAATCCGGCCTAATGTTTGTTTACCCACAGGTACGGAAATAGGTTTGCCAGTATTTGCGACATTTAATCCACGACGCAATCCATCGGTGCTGCCCATGGCAATCGTGCGTACAACGCCATCGCCTAATTGCTGCTGCACTTCTAATACGAGATTTTTGTCATCGACTTTTAATGCATCGTAAATGTTGGGCACTGCATTACGTGGAAATTCAACATCCACTACGGCGCCAATAATTTCTGCGATTTGTCCAACACTCATGTTTTCACCTCTGTTTATAAAGTTTTCTCAATTCGATGACATACAAGCCCTCCTTCCGCGTCACCCGCTTTTTATACGGTATAACGCATCAAAAAAGCTTACGCACAAAAAATGAAGTCATTGTCGTATCATTCTTCACCCAACATTTACACCACCGCTGCGCCCGCGACAATTTCCGTTAACTCACGCGTAATTGAAGCTTGTCTTGCTTTGTGATATATCAACTGCAAGTCATTAATTAATTCTGCTGCATTATCGGTAGCACTCTTCATCGCTACCATGCGCGCTGCTTGTTCACAACCAATATTTTCAATGACACCACGATACACTTGTGATTCAATATATCGCGTTAATAATCTATCTAATAATACTTTAGCGCTATCAGGTTCATATAAATAATCCCAACGAGACTGCTTCTTATCATCTAAAGACACAATAGGCAATAAGGATTGAATATCAGGTTCTTGACGCATAGTATTAATAAATTCGTTAGAACATAAAAATAATGCATCTATGCTGCCATCGATATAAGCATCTAACATGACTTTTACCACGCCCACAATCTTTTCTACCGATGGCGCATCTCCTAAGTGATCGACATGCCCTACAATCTTACCGCCGATACGTTTGAAAAACGCTTCTCCTTTACTACCAATCAAGCAAAAACTAATTTCCACATTTTTGTTTTTCCATTCTTTTGCTTCGGTAATGACTTTTTTAAGTAAGTTGGTATTTAATCCGCCGCATAAACCTCTATCGGTAGTCACTACAATAAATCCAACTCGACGAATCTCCCGTTTTTGTAAAAATGGATGCAGATATTCTGAATGCGCTTTTGCTAAATGTTCGATCACTTGCAGAATTTTCTTTGCATAAGGTTTCGCACGCTGCATACGGTCTTGCGCTTTACGCATTTTACTCGCAGCTACCATTTCCATAGCACGCGTGATTTTCTGCGTATTCTTAATGCTTTGAATTTTTGTGCGAATCTCTTTAGCAACTGCCATGATTCTCTACCTTTAACCTGCAAATGTCTTCTTAAAAGATTCCACAATCTGACGTAATGATTTTGCAATTTCATCATTATAATCGCCTGTTGCATTAATCTTTTGCATGAATTCCGCATGATTTGTATGAACAAATCCTAATAACTCATGTTCAAATTCAGCAATTTTATTTAATGGGATACTATCCAAATAACCTTGATCCGCAGCAAACATAATAATACCCATTTCTGCAACAGAGAGAGGATGATATTGTTTTTGTTTCATCACTTCCGTAATACGCTGCCCTCTTTCTAATTGCTTACGAGTCGCTTCATCTAAATCCGATAAAAATTGCGAGAAAGCAGCTAACTCACGGTATTGCGCTAAAGCTAAACGCACATTACCCGCTAATTTTTTAATAATTTTAGTTTGCGCTGCACCCCCAACCCGCGATACAGAAAGACCTGCATTTATAGCTGGGCGTATGCCTGCATTAAATAAATCCGTCTCTAAAAATATTTGTCCGTCAGTAATAGAAATGACGTTAGTCGAAACGAAAGCAGAAACGTCACCCGCTTGTGTTTCAATCACAGGTAATGCAGTTAAGGAACCTGTTTTTCCTTTCACTTTGCCATTTGTTACTTTTTCTACATATTGAGCATTGACGCGTGAAGCTCTTTCTAATAAACGAGAATGTAAATAAAAAATATCGCCGGGATAAGCTTCTCGACCCGGCGGACGACGCAATAATAAAGAAACTTGACGATAAGCCCATGCTTGCTTGGTTAAATCATCATAAATAATGAGTGCATCTTCACCTTTATCACGGAAATATTCTCCCATGGTACACCCTGAATAAGGAGCAATATATTGTAAAGCTGCTGCATCTGCTGCAGGCGCTGCAACAATAATGGTATGCGCCATCGCGCCATGTTCTTCTAATTTACGTACCACAGAAGCAATAGAAGAAGCCTTCTGGCCAATCGCCACATAAATACATTTCACACCTGTACCGCGTTGGTTGATAATCGTATCAATAGCAATAGCTGTTTTACCGGTTTGTCTATCACCAATAATTAATTCACGCTGACCTCGTCCAATGGGAACCATAGAGTCAATGGATTTTAAGCCTGTTTGTAAGGGTTGTGATACGGGTTGACGAAACACAACACCAGGCGCTACTTTTTCAATCGGAGAAGTTAACGTGGTTGTTAGCGGACCTTTGCCATCTATTGGGTGTCCTAATGCATCTACAACTCGACCTAATAACGCTTCGCCGACTGGCACTTCCAAAATTCTGCCTGTGCATTTTGCCATTTGTCCTTCAGCTAAATGACTTGTTCTACCTAACACAACAGCGCCTACGTAGTCACGCTCTAAGTTTAAAGCTAAACCATAAGTATTATCGGCAAATTCAATCATTTCACCTTGCATAACATCTGCCAATCCATGAATACGTACGATGCCATCTTTTAAACTGACTATCGTTCCTTCGGTACGCGTTTCTGCGCGAATATCAAATTTTTCGATTCGTTGTTTGATTAATTCGCTAATTTCCGATGGGCTTAATTGTGAATGTTGCATTTGTCATTACCTTTTATATAAAACTCATTAATCGATTTAATTTTCCGCGCACAGAACCATCAATGACAGTATCTCCCGCACGCACTACCACTCCACCTAATATCGTTGGATCAATTTCACATTGCAAAACGACTTTGTGCTGCAATCGTTTGGTTAATGCTTTTATTAATTTATCTTGATAAGTGTTATCTAATGGCTTAGAGGAAACCACTTGTACATTTATCGTCTTTTCAGATTGTGCACGGTATATTGCAAACAATGCTGCAATATCCGACAAACTTAACACTCGCTTATTTTCAATTAATAATGCAATAAAATTTTTTCTCTCTTGATTAAGCAATGGCGCAATCACTTCAAACAATTCTAATAATTGTTTTTTTGAAAGCAGAGATCCCGCTAACAATGGCGTCAACCTTTTATCATCCATCATGTCTGCTGCGCTATTTAACATAGCTTGCCATGCATCTAAATCATTTTTTGCCAGAGCAACTTCAAATGCTGCGCGCGCGTAAGGTCTTGCAATGTCAGTCATATTTTTCATATTTCTGCTACAAACTCATCTAATAATGCAGTTTCCGTGGATAAGTCTAACTTGCGTTGAATAATTTTTTCAGCGCCAGCGACGGCTAATCCTGCTAATTGCTTGCGTAACGATTCTTTGGCTTGCGCAATTTCACGGGTAATTTCTTGACGCGCTTGCTCAATAATGCGCATACCTTCTTGACGTGATTGTTCTTTTGCTTCATCTAAAATTTGCTGCGAACGCTTATTTGCCAATTCTACAATGTGAGACGCTTCTAATTTTGCACCGCGAATAATCGTTAACACTTGATTTTCAGCATTTTCCAATTCTGCTTTGCCGCGTTCTGCTGCCGCTAAACCTGCTGCAATTTTGCTTTCACGATCAGACATCGCTTTGGTAATAGGCGGCCACACATATTTCATGACAAACCACACTAACAAAGCAAATGTGATTATCTGACCTAATAGTGTTGCATTAATATCCATGCGTATTCCTCAATATTAAGCCGCTTGCTTTGCAGCATTCATGACAGCAGCTAAGAATGGGTTTTGCGCGAAAAACAAGTACAAACCCATTACGATAGAAATCGCCGCAAATGCGTCAACTAATCCAGCCATTAAAAACATACGCATCATTAACATCGGCGTTAATTCTGGCTGACGAGCAACCCCTTCAAGAAATTTGCCCCCTAACACACCAAAACCAATCGCGGTTCCTAATGATGCCAACCCAATTAATAAACCCGCTGCAATGGCGGTGTAGCCCTGCACTTGTCCAATTACACTTGCAATTTCCATCATCTTTGTCTCCTCATCACAAAATTAATGTGTATCATGCGCCATGCTAAGATACACAATTGTTAACATCATAAAAATAAACGCTTGAATGCTAATAATTAATATATGGAAAATTGCCCATATACCACCTGGCATCCATTGCGCCCACCAAGGTAAAACCGCAATCAAAATAAAAATTAATTCGCCTGCGAACATATTTCCAAAAAGCCGCAATGCTAAAGAAAATGGCTTAACAAATTCTTCAATCAAGCGAAACAAGATATTGAATGGAAATAGCCAAGGGCCGAAAGGAACGGTTAATAATTCTTTACCTAAATGTATTCCTTTAATCGTAAAATTATAAAAAATAATTAAGACAAAGACAGATAATGACATCGCAAATGTCGTGTTAGGATCTGCCGTGGGCACTGCTTTAAAATGCGTGACGCCAAATAATCCTAAAAAGCGTGGGAGAATATCCACTGGAATTAAATCCATGACATTCATCACAAATATCCATAAAAAAATGGTTAACGCTAAAGGCGCAATTAATTTACTTTTGCCATGATAAGTTTCATTTACTGAGTTTTGAACAAATTCAATAATGATTTCCACAAAATTCTGAAATTTCCCAGGAACACCTACCCGCATTTTGCTAGCAACAAAACGCAAGAGCCCAACGATGATAAGACCTGTCACTACAGAAACAGCAATCGCATCAACATTCAATGTCCAAAAACCATTACCCGCAGTTAAATGATTTAAGTGATGCTGAATATATCCTGCTGTGGTTAACGTTTCTGTTGTCATTGAACCACCTCTTGGCGGCCCAATGAAAGAAAAGAGGCTACCCAAAAAGCAGCTATCGCAGTAATGTAACCGATTAATACAGAAAAGACAGATGTTGGAATAGTATTAATAATTAGCACAAAAAGTATGGCGCTTGTCAGTAATTTTACAAATTCGCTTGCAAAGAAGATAGCCACAAAACGCTGGGCACTACGTATTGCTGACCGAGCAAACACTTGCCATACAAAAGCCATGCTGGGCAATATATAGGCGAAACCACCCAATAAAACTGACCATCCATTTTTTATTTCTTGTAATAATCCAACAATCAATGCCAACCCCAATACTATCAGTAACTGCCAATACACTAATTTATACGCTGTCTTTTTTAATGATTTTTGTTGTAACACTATTTTACCTGCAAGCTTCTTGCGACCTGCGCCGAGTATAATGATTTTCTTGTTACTCTGCAATCAACATGTGTGTTTTTGAGCCTGCCAAATACTCTTCTCATTTCTAGAATAAATATTGCGCAATGTATAAAAATAAGCTATTTTGAAGATGATGGAGATATCTATAATGCAGTTACTCTTATTATGCTTACAGAAAATTGTGAGATCCTTGAGGTATTAAGAAATGAATTTGGAGTATCTCTCACTTCCATTTCTTGGGAAGCAGCACGAGATTCTACAAAAGTCTTAAACTATTACTTGGAAAAACATATATCCGTGAATACCTTCTTGAGGAATAGTAGTGTTCCTCTACAAGCTGCAATTGAAAGTGGAAGCCTTGAAAGAGTACAGATTTTGCATCAAAGAGGAAAAGTCAATCTAGCCATGCCTTACCCAACAGACCATGGACCCAATTATGCCGAATTTAATGGGATGCCACCCTTACTACATGCTGTTGAGATTGGATCAAGTCCAATAGTTGATTATCTTCTCGAAGCAAAAGTCGATTGCCAATCAGCAGGAACATATAAAAAAAGAAATGGCATCACACCCGTCTATTTAGCAAGCGAGCTTGGTCATTTAGACATTCTAAAATCTTTAGTTCATCATGGCGCAGATTGTAAATCAGCTTTAACTGAAGGAGATGATAAAGGGAAAACACCATTATATGCTGCGACTAACTGTCGTTGCCAAACATCATGTGAGCATTTAAAAATTGTAGAATATCTACATTCTCAAGATAAAAAACAAAAAACTTCAGCTGGATTATTTCAGCAGGTGCAAGTGCAGCAACTGCAGCTGCATCCGTAGCTTCTAGCAGTGGCGCTCAACCTTCTGCAAGCGGGCCTAACCCTATGCACGTTACTTAAAATACGCCAACAATTTTTCTAGCTCTATCATATTAGAATAACGAATCACGACTTTGCCTTTCCCTCGAGCATTGCAATGGACAGCCACTTTTAAGTGTAATTTATTCATTAAATCTTGCTGTAATCGCTTGATATCGGGATCAACATGTTTAGGTGTAAATGGAAGATCAGGAGAACGCAACCGCCGCACAAATTGTTCTGTTTCACGTACTGACAAGCCTTTATCTACAATGACACGTGCTGTCTCTAGCTGCATGACTTCGGACAATGTGAGCAAAGTCCGTGCATGGCCCATTTCTAAGTCACCATTTTCTAGCATCATTTTAACATCTTCTGCTAATGCTAATAGTCGCAATAAATTAGTGACTGTTGCTCGCGATTTACCCACTGCAGAGGCAATTTCTGCATGCGTCATAGAAAATTCGTCGATTAAACGCTGTAGCGCTAAAGATTCTTCAATAGGATTTAAACTTTCACGCTGAATATTTTCAATTAATGCAATCGCAATTGCAGCTTCATCAGGAATTTCTCGAATAATAGCAGGAACTTCCGTCAACCCAGCTAATTGGGCCGCTCGCCAGCGTCTTTCTCCGGCGACGATTTCATAGCGCCCACCTAATAATTTACGTACAACAATAGGTTGAATGACACCTTGTTTGCGTATTGACTCAGCTAATTCATCTAATGCGACTGGATCCATACCCCGTCTAGGTTGGTATTTTCCCCGTTGCATCAGCTCTACCGAAAGTTGGCATAATTGATCAGTTTGTTTGACTGACTCAGCCACTTCTGACAAAGAGCCTACCAATAAGGCATCTAGTGATCTCCCCAACCCGCGCTTTTTTACCATAATCTAGTTCCTATCTTTCTTAAATGCTATCATATCTACCAGAGTATAATAGGATAATGTCACTCATGGAACAATACAGCAGAACAAAAGATGAAAGTTTAACCGTTCATGTCATTAAAGATCCCGTCCACGGCACTATGCAATTTACCACCATGGAAGATAACTGGATTAAACCTTTCATTGATAGCCCCCATTTCCAACGGTTACGCCATATCAAGCAATTAGGCATGGGCGATTTTATTTTCCCCGGTGCTGTTCATACCCGTTTCAATCATTCTCTTGGTTGTTGCTATGTAGCAAGTCAAATTGCCCATAAGATTGGTCTTGCTGAAGAAGAACGTCAGCTGGTGATGATAGCTTGTTTACTACATGACATTGGCCACGGGCCTTTTTCTCATACCTTTGAAGATTTATTTCATGAAAAATTAATTCGCCACGAAGCATGGACTCCGATTTTTCTCGAAGATTATTCTACAAAAGAATTTTTTTCTTCCCATTTAAATGAAGAAAAATTCTTACGTATCAAAGAAATGATAATGCATCAATCCAAAGATAAACCGCTATTAGCTGATATTGTATCGTCGCAATTGGACGCGGATAGATTGGATTATTTGCTACGCGATAGTCATTTTTGCGGTGTGGCTTATGGTGAATTTGATTTACTGTGGATGCTAAATTCCATGACAATTGTAAATTCAAAACA
>Ga0206967_1116_pt1 | contig 17099 bp, 17 predicted proteins | sample Alteio_BWOrgHeat_24_FD_153259 | JGI IMG/M metagenome (GOLD analysis project Ga0206967, IMG submission 153259) | Enriched cells from forest soil in Barre Woods Harvard Forest LTER site, Petersham, Massachusetts, United States -... | ecosystem: Environmental > Terrestrial > Soil > Temperate forest >...
TGGGCGGCGGGAACGTGCCGAAGTCGCAATACGGCGGCATTTTGTTGCCGAATGTCGCGACGAATTTTTCGAATTGGAGGATAAATTCGATAGTACGACATCCAGAAGTTCGTCGGCGGAAAAAGTTTTAGAGGGCCTAAATAAATCTGCGACGGCGTTGAGGCAAACAATACGCACCCATGGCCCCGCAGCAGAAAAGATAAACCGTCTAATTTCCTCGTACCTGGGGCACGGTGAGCTAACAATACAAGCGGTCGACGAGGGTTATGAGATCCTGCGGCACGGCAACGCCATAATTGGAGAGCCAAGCGAAGGTGAGAAAACGGCAATCGCAATAGCCTATTTTCTTTCCTCCATAGAAAGCGAAAATAGAAAGTTGAAAGATATGATCGTCGTTATAGACGATCCGGTGTCCAGCTTGGATACGAAAGCTCTTAACTATGCTTGTGCTTTAGTGCGGAGCCGCCTGAGTGCTGCATGTCAGCTTTTTGTACTGACACACAATCAACAGTGCATGAACGAATTCAGAAAGGCTTGGAAGAATAGAGCTCGACCAACGGATGGAAAGGAGCCAACCGCAACTTTTCTATTTCTCGACGTGACACTTAAACCAGGGGACCAGGCGAGAACGACTCGAATCGTTGAAATGTCAAAACTGTTACGAGAATACGATTCAGAATATCACTACCTCTTCCAGCACGTGCTACGTTTCGCCCTCAACCCGAATGAATATGAGTATGGATACCTCATGCCTAATGTTTTGAGGCGTGTGTTGGACGTTTTTCTGGCATTTCGAGTCCCTGGTAGCAGCGGTTTGGCCGGGCAGGTTGAAAAGCTTTGCCTCGATAACCCTGCCTTAGACAAAGAGCGGATAATTGCTATCGAGCGGCTTGCCCAAGTTGAATCGCATTCGGATAACCTGGACGATCTGCTCTCGTTCTCATCTATGACTCTGGAAGAGACGCGGATAGCGACCGACGCATTGCTGTATATGATGGGACATGTAGATAGCAAGCATTTGGCTGCCCTCAGGAAGATTTGCAATTAGAGCGGTGCTATTGCATGTGGCGACGGCTAAAGAAGGCCAATCTAGCCGTCGAGTTGCGGGACGGGGCGGATGAGTCGCTCGGGGTCACGAAAGCTAGAACGCTCTATCGAGCAGGTGCTGCTAGGTTGAAGGATCGTAGGCCCGTTTAACATGAGCAAGGCGCCGACGGGCCTTGGATGAAGTGACGTCGCCCCACCCGCTTAGGTCTGAGTCGCCTACACCAAAGACTCATCTTGAACCTTCCGAATAGGGAAGCGTAGGGGCGCCTCGCGCATTGACGGCGTAAACACCGGAGCGCAGGCTTCTCATCGGAGCACACGGTTCTGTTACCCGCCGGGGGGTGGGTCAGGCCGATTTCATTTTATTCCAACCGTGGCGGTTGTTCAGGCCGTCCCGGATTTCTTGACCGATTGCGTCCGACTTCCTTTGCGGAAGCCTGGGGGAACGCTGCGTATGGGTGAGGGACCAGGGATTCTGGAGGATGTGATCGCGCCCCTGGGCCGCGATCGCTTCGTTTCGGACTATTGGACCAAATCGCATCTTCATCTGAAGGGCCAGAAGGGCCGCTTCACGCCGCTTCTGCCGTGGGACGAGCTCAACGACATTCTGGAATGGCACCAGCCATCGCCCCAGCATCTCAGGCTTTATCAGGACGGAAGGCAGATCGATCCCGGCCGCTTCATCGATCACCAGGGCGCCGAGCCGCGCCTGAATGCCGGGGCCCTGATCGCCGCGCTTTCGCAAGGCGCGTCGCTGGTGATGGACAATGTGCAATCCATCGTGCCGCGCGTGGCGAAGTTGGCGGCGGCGCTGCAAGCCGATTTTCAGGCGCCCACGCTGGTCAATCTGTATGCCGGCTGGGGCAAGCACAAGGCCTTCAACCTGCATTGGGATGCGCAGGAAGTGTTCATCCTGCAGATTTCCGGGCGCAAGCATTGGCAGGTCTATGCGCCGACGCACATTCATCCCCTGAAGGACGATCCCGATCAGGTGCCCGAGCCAAGCGGCCCGCCGCTATGGACGGGAATTCTGGAAGACGGCGACATGCTCTATATGCCGCGCGGTTACTGGCATCTGGTGACGCCGCTGGACGAGCCCAGCCTGCATCTGAACTTCGCGCTGGAGCCGCCCGACAGCGCGGACTTTCTGCGCTGGTGGCTGCCCAGGCTGCTCAGCCATGCCGAACTGCGCCAGTATTTGCCATTGGGTGGCGATACCAGGGTGCGGCAGGATTATTTCGCCAGCCTTGTGCAGGTCGTGACCGGTGATGGGCGCGGCCGCGACCGGCCAGGCGAGTTTTTGCGCGAATGGAATGCCTATATGCGCGCGCCCCCGCATGTGCGCCTGCCCGTGGGCCCAATCGAGCAAAAGACCCCGATCGGCATGGCGACCCGCATTCGCCTGGCGCAGCGTGACGGACTTTTCATCGAATGCGAGCCGGGCGACAGCACTGCCCGTTTCAGGGCGCAGGGCCGGCTATATAACGTTGCGCCTCACTTCGTGCCGGCGCTTCGGCGTCTCTCCGCGCGTGACAGCGTCACGGTGGGCGAATTGTGCCAGGGGATGAGGCAAGCGATGGCGTTCATCGCCCTGCTCGAAGGCCTGGCCAATGATGGCGTCATTCTCAAGGAATCCGCCTGCGTGGCCTGATCTCGGCTCACTGGACAATCGCGTTCGAGGCAGAGCATCCTTCGGCGGCCAGCGGAGCACCGATCATGTGGAAAGCCTTTTTGTTCGCGTTCTTTGTTGCTTCGGGCGCTCTTTTTGGCGCCTCCGCCCAAGCCGGGCCGCGGGAGGATCTGCTGGCGACACCCGATTGGCTCCAGGCGCATTTGGCGGACAAGAATCTCGTGATCCTGCATGTGGGCACCGAGAAGGGCTACGGCCAGGGCCATATTCCCGGCGCGCGGCTGGTCAAGGGGCCGGACGATCTGCTCTCGGTCAACGCGAACGGCCTCAGCATGGAAGTGCCGCCGCCCGAAATCCTGCGGGCGAAGCTCGAGGCGCTGGGGATTTCCGACGATTCCCGCATCGTCGTCTATAACGAAGGCGATGCATTTCAGCTCGGCGCGCGGGTGATATTCAACCTGGAGGTCGCGGGGTTCGGCGACCGTTCCCAGATCCTCGACGGTGGGCTCAAGACGTGGAAAAAAACCGGCCACGCCACCACCACCGAAGCCGCGGAGATCGTTCCCGGTCATCTGGCGCCTCTCAAGATGCAGCCTTTGCTGGTCGATGCCGGGTTCGTGCAAAGCCATGCCCAAGCCCCCGGCTACGATCTGATCGATGCGCGGGAAGCAATTCTTTATGGCGGACCGTTGGTCCAGTTGGACGTGTTCAACCTGATCCCCAGCTGGTTCGGCGAAACCGATGGTCACATTCCCGGCGCCAAAAGCCTGCCCTTTACCAGCGTGGTGGATGCGGAGGGCAAGCTGAAATCGCCCGGCGAGCTGAAAGCACTTTTCAGCAAGGCGGGGTACAAGCCCGGCGACCATGTGATCGCCTATTGCCATATCGGCCGAAAGGCGGGCTCCATCGTGTTCGCCGCCCGCACCTTGGGAATGGACGTCACGCTTTACGACGGCTCCATCGAGGACTGGACCCAGCGGCACCTGCCGGTAGAGACCTCCGGATCGCCGGATTAATACCCGCTTTCAGTAGACAGTAGCGTTCGAGGCGGCGCATCCTTCAGCCGCTGCATTCGCTGGGGGACCAAAGATGGCGCTGTGGAGACGGGAGTTTCTGGGGCTCGGGGTAACGCTCGCGGCTCTGGCTGGTGGACAAGCGAGCGCGGCGCCCTCGAGGCCGACGGATGAACCGCAGGACGCATGGCTCGATCAAGGCGGGCAGCGTCACCGCATCATCTTCGATACCATCAGCATCAAGGGAGTTGGTGAAGCGCTGAATTTTGCCGACAATTTCTACAAGGCCAATTTGAGCGGATACGGTATCGCGGGCGCCGATCTGTCGGCCGTGATCATTCTTCGCCATTTCTCGGTGGTGTTCGGCTTCAACGACGCGGCATGGGGGAAATTCGGTCAGGCGCTTTCCGACTGGGGCCAACTGGCCGAGGCGGGAATCAAGGCCCCCGCCGCGATCAATCCGTACAGTGCCACGCCGCTCGACCCGAAATTGGTCAGCAACGGAAGAAGATTGAGCGGCGTGACGCAGGAAGGCGCGCGCTTTGCCGTATGCGAAGTGGCCGCCAAAGCCGTTGCCTTCATGCATTCCAAGGCGACGGGCGTGGACGCCAACGCCGCCCTGGAAGAATTAAAAGCGAACATGATCCCCAACGCCGTCTGGGTTCCCGCTGGCATCGTGACGCTCAACCGGGCGCAAGAGCGTGGATACACCGCCTGCTCTTGTGGATAGCGACGCGGGTCTTTGGCCCCTGGCGGCGTTGCTCATGGGCTGTTTTGCCCTCATCGCTCCTCGCTCCTGGCCAGAAACCAAAATCCCCACCGTCGAGGCCATGGGGCTGCTGGGCTTAGGCTTAGTTCTTCGGCGTCGAAATCCCCGGGTCGGCCGGGCGCGGTTTTTCGTGCATATAGGCCGCGATATCGCGCGCCTGGTCCGGTGTCAGTGTATTCTCTTGCCCAAGCGGCATGTTGGCGCGGATGAAGCGCGCGGCCTTTTCCACTTCATGCATGCCGGCACCCTTGTTGAATGACCCTGGTCCCCAGAGCGCCGGTATGCCGGCGGCGTCGTTGCCCTGTCCATCGGCTCCGTGGCAGGCGGCGCAACTCTTGGCGAACAGCTGCGCGCCCCGCTGCGGGTTTGGTGGAGTGTTGGATTCCGGCAATTCCGGATAGCCCGCGCCGGGCAAAACCATGCCCGTCGGCGCGCCGGTCGCCAGCCAGGCGAAGTAACTCTGCAAGTCCGTGACGACATCGCTGTCGGCGGGCGGCTTTTTGCCGTTCATGCTGTAGAGAAAACATTCCTGGATGCGCAAAGTCATCGTGTTCACTTTGCCATTCTTGGTCCGGAATTGCGGATAGAGCGGCCACGCCCCCCACATGGGGATGGAATCCGCTTTTCTGCCCTTATCCAGATGGCAGTTCGAGCAATTGAGATTGTTGCCCACGAATGGTCCGGCATATTTGTGCGTCGCCGTGAAGATCTGTTCGCCGCGCTTGACGGAATCGCCCAACGGCGCCTTGGGAATGGCGCTTTCCGGCGGCGGCGTGAAAGCCATAGCCGGCGCGGCATGACACATCACGCCGGCCATCACGAAAATCGCGATCCTGGAACGCAGCTTCACTTCGTGTGCGGCACGTGGAGCGAAACCAACAGCTTCTCCACCGCTGGATTGATCAAGGCATAGCCTTTGTCGTTGAAATGCTCGCCATCCAGGAACAGGTCGCCCGGCGGTTTGCCGCTGGCGTCCTTCACCGGTGCATCCATGTCGAAATATTTGAACAAGGGATCCTTTTTGGTCTGCGCCCTGGCCAGTTCGTTGAAGCGGTCGATCTGGGCTGCTTCGCCCAGATTCGCGAAGGCCGAGTTGGGCGCATGCTTCATGCTGAGGAAGACGAACGGCACCTTGGGAAAGTCCGCGCGGACCTTGGCGTAAACCTGCATGGCCTTCCCAAAGGCGCTGTCGCCGCTGTCGCCGCCGGTGACGTCATTGTCGCAATAGAACAGGATGGCCGAGGGATGATACTTCCCCACTGTGTCGTTGTAGTAATAGAGCACATCCTCGATCACGTTGCCGCCGAAGCCCCGGTTGATCACACTGAAGCCGGGAAAGGCGTCCGCGGTCTTCCACTTCACGATGGTGGAGCTGCCGATAAACAAGGCCGGATTTTTCGGCAACGCATTCCTGGCGTCGAAATCGCGGAACGCCTGGATGTCCTTCTCGTACCGCTTCGGGTCGGGCACCATGAAGGGGCGCGGATAAAGCGCCTGGTCCTCGTGGTACAGCGCCATCACGTCGGCGTAATTCGCGGGGTTGTGCGAATAATCCAGCCAGTGCGCGCGCCAATAGGCCCCGGTGGTCTTGTAGAAGGCCGTGACCTTGTCCTTGTCGGCGCTGGCGTTGCTCTTGGCCTGCACCAGGAAATCGTGGAACGCCTGCTTGTCACTGGCATCGTCGGCCTTGCCGAGGCCGGAGTTCGCCAACACGAACAGAGACGCCAAGGCTACGCCTGCCAAAAGGTGCCGCATGATTTCACTCCCCTATCAGGCTGGGGAATCTCGCGCCCCCCAAGGCCGGAGAGGCACTATAAATGTATGGCGCGCGGAATCCATGCCTCAACCAGCCTCATCCTGAGCTTGTCGAAGGATGAGGCCGGCGATTCGGAAAACTCACGAATACGGAAATACGTCCTTGCGCACCGGCTCTTCCCGCCGCTCCTTGGGCCGGGCCGAGCCGGACTTGAAGTTCGGGTGCACGCCATAGGTGCCGATCGGGGCCGTGCCGGTCTTGGCAAAGCTGGCCAGTGCGTGTTTCAGGCGATCCCGCTTCAACTCGCCCATCAGGAATTTGAAGCCCACCGAGCCTGTGCTGCTGCGCACCACAATGCCTTCGAAGCTGCCGAAGCCGTCCACCTGCAGGATCAGCGGATGGCCATGCGGACATTTGGCGTCGGAACGGATCAACGCGCCCCCGGCGCTCATGTCCACCACATGGCACGTCTTGGGCTGGCCATCGGGCGAATTGTAGAGCTGGCCCTTCAGGTCCACGGCCAGGCGCGTGTATTTGCGCCGGTCGGTTTGGCTCAAAGCGGCGCCATGCGATGTGAGCTTGGCGACGGCCTCGATGACGGAGGCGGGCGGCGCGGGCTTCAGAATGAAGGCGTCCACGCCCAGCTGGGTCGCGACATCGAGCTGGCGGCTGTCCTCGCCGATGGCGACCACCAGTGTCTCGGGCGACACGCGCTTGATCGTCTTCAGCGTTTCGATGCCGTCGGATTCCGGCTTGAACAGATCGAGCAGGACCACCGAGACATTCTCGCCATACATCACGTCCAGCACCTTGCCGTTCTGGGCGGCGACGCCGCGATAGCCGGCTTCCTGCAGATGGGCCCAGTATTTGTCGCGCAGGACGGTGTTGTCCTCGACAATCAGGACGGTGTGGCGGGCGTGGCCCGGCATCGCGTCAGCGGCAGCTTGTTTGGACGGCGCAGATGTCATGACGGTTCTCGCCAGTGAGCGGATTCAGCCGCCAATTCTAGGGTTTAGCATTTTAATGAACTGCTAAATTTCGGCGGCCGCGGTGAGCTTGGTAAATCCGCCTTAAGCAGCATTCGCGCCGCGTTCGGCGATCTCTTCGCGCGCGGGCTTGAAATATCATCTTACCACGTGGTAATATATGAAATGACCCAATCCCAAGTCATCCGCACCATCGAAATCCGAGCCACGCCCAGCAAGGTCTGGCGCCAGATCGCCACGCAGGAAGCGCTGCGCCGCTGGATCGCGCCCAGCCTGGAAATCGATATGAAAGTAGGCGGCAAATACCGCTTCCTCGGCCCCGACAATAAAACCGGGGTCTCAGGCACGGTGCTGGAGCTGGTGGCGGAAGGCTGGCTGGTGCTGTCCTGGACGGAAGAAGGGCAGGGGTGGACGCACCCCGCCCGCTTCGTCATCGCGCTGGAAGCAAGCGGCATCGGCACGAAAGTGACCGTGATCCATGACGGCTTCGCCGCCACCGGTCAGGATTGGGAGGCGATGGTGGCCGACTATGAGATGGGCGCCAGCGCGCACAAGATTCTGGAAAAACTGGCGACGCTGGTGGACGAAGATGCGGGCTGATCGCGGAGAGGGCGCCACCGACCGGCTGTTCAAAATTCTGGCCGATCCCACGCGGCGGCGCATTCTCGACCATCTGGCCGAACGCGGACCGCTGAACGTCAGCGATCTGGCGGCGAAATTTCCCGATCTGGTCGCCTCGGGCATCTCCAAGCATCTCATGGGCCTCCGCTCCGCGGGCTTCGTTCACGCCACCCGCGATGGCCGCCAGCAGATCTATGCGGTGGACCGGCACGCGATCACGGGAAAGCTCGCGCCCTGGCTCAAGAAATACGACCGCTTCTGGGGCGAGGCGCTGGAGCGGTTGCGCGATCTGGCCGAGGACGAGACGGAAGAATAGGGAGGCAGACATGAAAGTGTTCGGCGTTGTTTTCGCATTGTGCTGTTTGAGTTTGGCCAGCAGCGCGGAAACCACGAAGTCGGCCTGGCCCAAAATGGCGCCGATCGCGGACTATCTGATCCCCCGCGATGCCGAGATCGCGCTGGCGCGAAGTTCCGCGCCGGACTCCATCGCCAAGGACGCGGCGGTCATGGTCTTCACCAAGACCGGCTTTCAGACGGCGGTGAAGGGAACGAATGGCTTTGTCTGCCTGGTCGCCCGTTCCTGGTCCGCCGGTTTTGGCGATCCCAATTTCTGGAATCCAAAAGTGCGGGCGCCGATCTGCTATAACGCGCTCGCGGCGGAGTCCCAGGTGCCGGAAACCGTCAAGCGCACCGAGGTCGCGCTGGCGGGCGGCTCGGAATCGAAAATCCAGGAAGGGCTCAAGGCGGCCATCGCCAGCGGCGCGCTGTCCGTCGCCAAGCCCGGATCGCTTTCGTACATGCTGTCCAAAGGGACCTATTTCAGTGAAGGCCAGGGGCGCTGGCTTCCCCACCTGATGTTTTATGTGCCGGAAACCGACCTCAAAAACTGGGGCGCCGGGCTGCCGAAATCGCCCATTATTGGGTTCAAATTTCCGGACGAGCGTCTCACGATCTTTCTCGTTCCCGTCAACCGGTGGTCGGATGGCGCTGTTTCCACGGGAGCGCCGGACTAGCGATGAACGGGTGAAGAGATGAAAGAGATATCCAGGCGCAATCTGGTCCAGGGCGGAATTGGTGCGGCGGTTCTGGCGTCGGCGGACAGCGCGGCGGCGGCGCCATCGTTCCGCACACCCCAGGTCAATCTCTATTCCCGCGATCTTCCCCGCGCCGTGGCGTTCTATCGGCAGTTCGGTTTCAAGGAGACATTCCGCACGCCAGAGACAGGCCAGATCGAGCACATCGAACTGACGCTCGACGGTTTCGTGCTCGGCATCGCTACCTTCGAAGCGGCCCGCAAAACCCACAAACTCCATCCCGGCGGCGAGGGCCATTGGTCCGAGATCGTGGTCCGGACCGACGATGTGGACGGAGCGGTGAAGGCGTTGGTGGAAAAAGGCGCGCCCCTGATCACGGCACCGCATGATTTCGCCGGCGGCGCGCTTCGCGCCGGCTGGGTGGCCGATCCCGACGGCAATCCGGTACAGGTCTATCAACAGAAGGCCTGACGCGCCCGTAACGCCGCAAAAAAGCCCGCCGGATTTCGCCGGCGGGCTTTGCTTGTCTCAGTCGCCAGATTTACATCCGGCGGAAGTCGCGTTCCTTGCGGATCTGTTCGGCGCTGTAGGCGGGCGCGGACGGATCGTAACCACGCCAGCCGGAGCTGCGATAATCCGCTTCGCGCGCGGCGACGTCGAACGCGGACTCGTCCATGATGGCGGCATATTTGGCTTCATCCTTGTCCGGCACTTTCGCCGTGACGATGGCGCCGCCGCGGCGCACCGCTTCGGCATAAAGTTCGGCATTCTCCTTGCTGGTGCCCGATTCCACCAAAGCGCCGATCAGGCCGCCCGCCACGCCGCCGGTAACGCCGCCCGCGGCCAGTGCGGCCAGCCAGCCTGCCGCCACAACCGGGCCGATGCCGGGAATGGCCAGCATGCCAAGACCAGCGGCTACGCCGACGGCGCCGCCCGCGATCGCGCCCATGCCGCCGCCGGTGGCGGCGCCTTCGGCGCGGTCGTCCTTGCCGTCGCGGTCTTTGTCATGCTTGGGATCGACAGTGTTGCCGCCGGGCTTGTGCCAGCCGTCGGCATTGCTGGCGACCAGGCCGATATGGCTGTCGCCCAGGCCCGCATCCTTGAGTTCGCGTACGGTGAGTTCCGCAGTGGCATAGTCGCTGTAAACGCGCGTGAGAGTCTTTGTCATGGCATGATCCTTTGTGTCGGGGAGAGAGAGGTTGGGCTTTGGCGCTTTAGTTGACGTTGCCCTGATAATCGACGCTCACGGGGCCGGATTTGCCGTCCTTCATCGCCATGCCGCGCCAGACGCCGTTCTGGTCTTTCTGCAATTGGGCGACATTGGTGTAGCCCTTGGCTTCGAGTTGGGCCTTCGCCTGGTCCCGGGTGAAGCTGTTGGCGCCCGCGACCGGCGCGGAAGAATTGTTGTCATGCATCCCTTTGACGGCCGCATTCGCCGGACCTTGTTGTGCCGGCATGTCCTGGGCGAAAGCGGCGGATGCAAACAGCCCCGCCGCGGCTGCAGTAAGTACGATAGCGCGCATATGATTTTTCCTCGTTGTAAGCCCCTATTCGTAACCCTCTGGCGGATTGGCTGTTCCGGTTCCGCGCGCCGATTGCGCGAGTTGGTGTGAGCAGGGGACCTATACCGAGATGGCGCGCGCGTTCCCGGAACGGCAGGGGGCCCCGATTGTTCAATCCATACCCCTACAACGGAGAACATCGATGGATAAGGATCGCATTGCCGGTTCGGCCAAACAGGCCGGCGGCGCAATCAAGGAAGCAGCCGGCAAAGTAACCGGCGACACCAAGTTGAAGGCCGAGGGTGCGGCGCAGAAGACCGAAGGCAAAGTGCAGAATGCGGTGGGCGGCGCCAAAGACGCCATCCGCGACGCAACCAAGTAATTCCTGCGCTTTCGAGATAATGGCTCCGGTTTATCCGGGGCCATTCTCTTTTGCGCGGCCCGCGCCATGACCGGAACTCCCGACGGCGGCGATTGATCTTGGTTTCTGATTCGTCGCGTTTGTCGCGTGGGGCGCGAATTTGTGATCCGGAACTTCCGAAACCGCTTCGGACTCGCGGCGTTAGCACAAAGCCTCGGCAAATCGGATGTTCAGGGTACGGAACTTCGAAGGGCGCGCAGGGAAAAGTTTCGAGCGGAGGGAAGCGCAATGGCCGTCTCGGCCACTCTTCAGAATGGGTCTTCCGTTATTGCCTGGCAGACCACAGGCGGCATCTTTTTTCAGCGGGTTGATTCAAGCGGCGTTCCCCTCACGGGTCCCATCACTGCCGGCAACGGTCCCGCCCTCTGGACCAGCATCGCGGCGGATGCCAGTGGCGGCTTCACGCTCATATGGGATTCAGGCTCGGCTTCATCGCCCATGGCGCAGGACTATGACGCCAATGGCGCGGCGGTGGGCGGGACTTACGCGCTGACCACGGCGCCCGTCACAACACACTTCGTTTCCGCGTCGCTCGAATTGCCCCAAACCGCCACCACGGGCACCAACACCAGCACAGCCACCACACTTCTTCCCAATGGCGACACGGTGGTCGTCTCCCTCAACAACCCCGGCATAAACGGTCAATGGTCGGCGCAGCAATATGACCCCGCGGGGAAGCTCGTCGGCCCCGCCACCAGCGAAAGCTTCAGCGGCATTGGCGGCCTTGGCGATTTCGAAACCGTGGCGCTGGCCGGCGGCAGTTACGTCCTCAGTTACCGGTTGCAAAGCAATTACAGCAGCACGCTCTATTACGACCTGTTCCGTCCCGACGGCAGTCATTCGGCCGAACAGGTGGCCGCCTCCGCCAGCGGCCTGGTGCTGCTCGGCGCGCACGGCAGCGCGGCTTTGCCCGATGGCGGTTTCGTGATGACCTGGGTCGGCCCGGCCGGCATCGGGTCCAGCCCGCCTAATGCGGTTTTCGTCGAGGAATTCAGGAGCGATGGTTCGGCGGCTGGCCCGGCGCAGCAATTGGCCCTCCTGCCGCCCAATTCCACCACGCCCGAAACAATCGTTTCCGCCAATGGCAGCTATACCGTCTCTTGGACGCCGGGCGGCAAGGGCACGCCGCTGTCGTTCACTTTCACCGAGCAGGGGGCGGCGCTTGCGAACTACAGCAACGACGCGATCTTCACCCCCGCGGCCAACTACGTACTGCCGGCGGGCCCGCACACTGTGACCCTGGTCGGATCGGCCGCGCAAACCGTCACCGGCAACGATCTGGGCGACACCATCGTCTCCAACGATTTTGCCTCGACCCTGATCGGCGGAAAAGGCGACGACACGTTGGTGGCCGGACACGCCGCCACTGTCATGACCGGCGGCCCAGGGGCGGACATTTTCCAATTCAACGCGCTCCCCTGGAACGCGGGCCAGATCACGGATTTCACCAGCGGCGCCGATAAGATCGACGTCAGCCAATTGCTGAAATCGGTGGGCTACAGCGGTACCGATCCGTTCGGGGATCACACACTGACGCTCAACGCCGACGGCCATGGCGGCACCAACCTTACCTACAATCCGCCGGGCGCGGGTTCCAATGGCGTGTGGCCCACCACCGTGGTGGACATTGATAATGTCGCCCCGTCGTCGCTGAACACCGCGAGCGATTTTGTTACTGGCTACAGTTCCGCCACGAGTGGCGGCGGCACGGGTTCGGGCAGCGGTTCCGGCTCCGGCGGCAGCACCGGATCGGGCGGAAGCACGGGCACAGGCGGCGCCCCATCCGGTTCCACGCTGACGGCCGACAATTCGGCCGGCCAGGTGCTCCACGCCTCCGCGCCCAACGCCATCTTCGACGCCGGCCAGAATTCGGTCGTGATGACCGAGGACGGCGGCGCCAACTGCTTTGTCTATGCCGGGCTGCCGTGGAACGCGGGCCAGATCGTCAATTTCAATCCCGCGCAGGACACGATCGATGTGGGCGCGATGCTGAAGGCCGTGGGCTACACCGGCACCGATCCCTTCGCCGATCACACCCTCACGCTCGCCGCCGATGGCCATGGCGGCACCGACCTGATCTACAATCCGCCCGGCGCGGGCGCGAACGACATCTGGCCGGTCATGGTGGTCGACATCGACAATGTGGCGGCCTCGTCACTGAACACTTCCACCGATTTCGTCACCGGCAGCAGTGCGTCAAACGGCGGCACAAGTTCCGGCGGCTCCGGTGGCAACATCGGCAGCAGCTCGGGAAGCACCGGCAGCGGAACGGCCGGCACAACACTCACCGCCAACGACACGGCCGGCCAGCAACTCACCGCCACTGCGCCCGGCGACATTTTCATCGCCGGACACAACTCGGTGGTGATGACCGGAGACGGCGGCGCGAACATCTATGCGTTCAATGCGCTCCCCTGGAACGCGGGCCAGATCGTCAATTTCAATCCCGCGCAGGATACCATCGACGTCAGCGGCATCCTGCAAAGCGCCAACTATACCGGCAGCAATCCCTTCGGCGACGGCACGCTATCCTTGAACGCCGACGGCCATGGCGGCACCCAGTTGATCTATCATCCGCCGGGCGCAGGCTCGAACGGGGTGTGGCCCGTCTCGATTGTGGATATTGCCAACGTGGTGCCAACTCAGTTCCAGGGCAGCGACTGGTTGTTCCACCACTAGATGCCTGGCAAGTGGAGGGGGTGCTTTTACTTCGGCGTCACTTTGAACATGCCGCCGGGATAGTCGTCCTCCAGCAGCCACAAGGCGCCATCGGGACCCTCCTCGACGTCGCGGATGCGGTGGCCGACGCCCCAACGCTCGGCCGGCTTGGCCCCGCCCTTGTTGTCGAAAGTAATCCGGCTGAGCGTCATGGTCGCCATCCCGCCCATCAAGGCCGAGCCGTTCCATTGCGGGAACATCGCGCCTTTGTAGAAAATCAGATTTCCCGGCGCGATGATGGGCGTCCAATAGATCGCCGGCTTGGCCAGATCGGGCCGCGTGTCGGGGTTCGCGATCGGCACGCCGTCATAGTTGGTGGCGTAAGAGACCAGCGGCCAGCCGTAATTCTTGCCCGGCTCGATCAGGTTCAATTCGTCGCCGCCCTTGGGGCCATGCTCGACTTCCCACAGCCGCCCGTCCGGCGCGAATGCCAGGCCGTAAGGCGTGCGATGGCCGGTGGTCCAGGTCTCCGACGGCGTGAGGTTCGGCCCCGGGAACGTATAGGTGCTCACCACCGGCGCGGTCTTGGCCGTTTCGGTATTCGACGGCGGATCGATCAGGGGAATGGTCTGCGCCCCCGTCTTTCCCGCGAACGGATTTCCCGGCGCGGGCTTTCCGTCCAGGGTCAGGCGCAGGATCTTGCCTTCCGGCTGATTGATGTCTTGCGCCGGCGTCATGCGCTGGCGTTCGCCCACGGTGAGGAAGAGATAATTGCCATCGGGCGAAAACGCGATCTGCGCGCCCGGCTGGCCGCCACGCCCGCGCGGCATCTGACGCCACAACACCTGGAAGCCCGTCAGGCGCGCGCGATCGGCGTTGAAGGTCAGCTGCCCGCGCCCCATCGCCAGGCCACCGCCATAATCGCCGGGCTCGACATAGGTGAGATAGATATTGTGGTCGGTGGCGTAATGGGGCGAAAGGAATACGCCCAGCAATCCGTTCTGGCCCTGGTAATAGACCGGCGGCACCCCGCCCACTTCGGTCTTGGCGCCGGCTTGTGTCACCAGTTGCAGGTGGCCCACCTTTTCCGTCACCAGCATCCGCCCGTCAGGCAGGAAGGCCAGCCGCCAGGGATAATCGAAGCTCGTCACCTGGGTCAGCTTGAAAGGCAGGTTGGGGTCCGACGGCATCGTGCCGGCGTTGATCTGTGCGCTCGCCCCGCCCGCCATCGCGCACAAAGCCAAAGCGCCAACACCCATCAGCCAATTTTTCACGTGAACTCTCCCCTCGCGATTCATGAAGCCGCTTCTATGATAGCATGCCTTACGCTATATATATCAGGGTATCACGGGGGTGGCGATGACGGTCCGGGCGGGGTTGGTTCTCTTTACATTGTCTGTTCTTTCGGTGCCCGCGGTTGCCGCGGATTTTGTCGTCCATGACGCCAAGTCCCAGCCCGAAAGCATGGCGGTCGCGCCCGACGGCAGCGTGATCGCAGGCAGCGCCAGTTCGCCCTTCGTCTATCGCGTCGCCAAGGGTGCTACCGCCGCGCAAGTCTTTGTCGACGCCAGCGGCGAGGGGCCCGGCACCTTCTTCCTGGGCCAGTTGACCGATCCGGCCACGGCCACGCTCTGGACCTGCCAGTTGACGCCGGTGCCCGGTACCACGCCACCGGCGCGTCATTCCAGCCTGCGCGGTTTCGACCTCGCCACAGGGAAAGAGAAGCTGCGCTGGGATTTGCCGGGCGCCACCTCCACCTGCAACGATTTCAGCATCGGCCCGGACAAGGCGCTCTATATCTCCGACACCAGCAACGCCAAAATCTATCGCCTTGCGCCCGGCGCCAAGGCACCCGACCTGTTCATGGAGAACAAGGCGCTGGACGGGATTGATGGCCTCACTTTCCTGGATGGCGTGCTCTATGTGAACAACGTGATCTTTTCCAAGCTCTATCGCATTCCCATGGACGCTTCCGGCAAGCCCGGCCGTCCCGTAGACATCTGGATGGATGCGCCGGTCAGGGGACCCGACGGCATGCGCGCCGCAAACGGCAAGCTGTTCATCGCCGCCAACGGTTCGGGCGAGATCGATGCGCTCACCGTCACCGGCGACCGGGCCCATGTCACGGTGCTGAAAAGCGGGCTGGACACGCCCACCGGCATCGAACCCGCGGGCGACACGCTGTGGTTCACCGAGCGCGGCGTGGGCAAACTCTGGTCTATTCCGCTGCCGAAATAGCGCAGCCCTGCTACTGCGGGCTCACCATGTCGCGGATGTCCACGTCGCGGATATGCTCCTTCTTCCACACCATCGCGTCCATGATGCGGGTGCGCCCGGACGGGTGGTCATAGAACACGATCTCTTCCCATTTGCCCGGCTCGAGCTTGCGGTAGGTGGACAGCTTGAGCATGGCGGTGGCGAAGGCGTCGGGTTTCCTCACGGCGTCCAACCCGAAAATATCCGCCTGATGCTCGGTGGTGCGGGTGATGGTGTTGGTGACGGGAGTGGCCAGGAAATAGAAGATGCTGAATAGCGCCGCCAGCACTGGCAGCCCCGCGATATCTTCCACCCGCCGGACCTGCCATTGGCCGCCGAACAATTCGGTCAGGAGAATGAATCCCCAATTCATGAAGGCGAAGGCGACAATGGTGACCAGTCCCCCCAGCAATATCAGCCGCGTCATGTGACCCATCACATAATGGCCCATCTCGTGGCCCAACACCGCCAGCACTTCGTCGTGGCTGCCCTGGTTCAACAGATTGTCATTGAGGCTGACGCGCGTGGTGCCCAGGAACCCCGAAACATTGGCCGAGATGCGGTTGGATTGCCGCGACGCATCCACCAGCCAGACATTGTCGGCGGGGATATCGTTGGCGCGCGCCAGCGAGAGGATCTCGTTCTTGAGCGGGCTCTCGGGCAGCGGCGAATAGTGATTGAACAAAGGCGCGATGAAGACGGGAAAGATCACCACCGTCACGATCTGGAACAGGATCACCAGGCCCGCGCCCCATAACCACCAGGTCTCACGCGCGCGCTTGATCGCGCCATAGAGGAGCGGCGTCAGGATCAACGCCGCCACCAACCCCAGCGCCAGGCCGGTGCCGAAATCTCCCAGCCAGGCCATGAAGTCCTGGTTCGACAATCCATAGGAATGTTCGCGGAAATACCCTTCATAGACGGTCAGGGGGAATTGGGCGATCGCCATGAGCGCAACATAGGCCACGCCAAAGATCATCGCCTGCGCGGCGCGGCTGTGGGTTCGCTCCGCCGCCCAGTCTCGGATGGCGGTGGAAATGCCTAGCCATAACAACAGCCCGGTCGCGGCCAGCAACCACAAAAGATCCACCAGCATCAGCCAATAACCGCCTTCGAAATAGGCGTCGGAATTGGCGCGGGCCTGACCGCTCACCCGCGCCAGATAGGCATTGGTGGCCCGTTCGGCATCGAATTTGGGTGTGGCGTCCACCACCGCCAATTGCTGGACCTGGACATGCACGGTAGGAGCGGCGCGCGGCGGCAGGCCCTGCATCTGGTCCTGATCCTGGGCGAAAGCGGGAATTGCGAGGAAGGCAAGCAACGCCAACACCGGAAACAACAACCGCATAAATTTCCCTCCACCGCCGGCGCTGACGGATTGTCCGCCATCTCGCGCCGCGCACCCA
>Ga0206967_1052_pt1 | contig 16989 bp, 17 predicted proteins | sample Alteio_BWOrgHeat_24_FD_153259 | JGI IMG/M metagenome (GOLD analysis project Ga0206967, IMG submission 153259) | Enriched cells from forest soil in Barre Woods Harvard Forest LTER site, Petersham, Massachusetts, United States -... | ecosystem: Environmental > Terrestrial > Soil > Temperate forest >...
GGACGTGTTGCCGCGATCGAGGTGCTTATTTGCACCCCCACCATCAGCAAGGCGATTGAAGACGGCCACTTCAGCGACCTGTATCACTTGATGAACGAAGGGTCTTTCTGGGGAATGCAAACCATGAACCAGAGTCTGGTGAGGTACGTAAAGGCCGGAATTATCACGGAGGAGACGGCCATGAAGAATGCGGGCGTGGCTTCCGAATTGAAGCAAATGCTTAGAAGATAGGCCTTGAGATTAGTTCATCTTGTGTCAGTTGTACCGGAAGGAGTAGGGTATGTGTAGCCTTCAAATCCAAGTCAAAGTAGCCGGGAACTAAGATGGCAGTAACGATCGATTCATTGCTCAAGGCCCTAGTCGATAAGGACGCCAGCGACCTTCACCTAAAGGCCGGGCAACCTCCGATCATGCGGGTCCGGGGCGATCTCATTCGGGTACCCGATTTGGCGATTTCGGTCGAGCGACACACCGAGATGCTTCTGGGCCTCCTAAACGAAGAGCGCCGGATGCGGTTGGATGAGTTTAAAGAGGTCGATCTAAGCTACAACTTGCCTGGCGTTTCGCGGTTTCGCGTAAACATGTTTTGGCAAAGGGGGCACATTGGCGCCGTATTCCGCGTCATCCCGTTTAAGATCAAATCCATCGATCAACTCGGCATGCCGCCGGTGTGTAAGCGGGTTGCGATGATGCCCCGCGGGTTAATTCTGGTGACGGGACCGACCGGATCCGGAAAGTCGACGTCGCTGGCCGCGATGATCGACCATATCAACACCAACAAGCGCGCCCACGTGATGACAATCGAAGATCCGATCGAATATGTGCACCAAGACAAGATCTCGATCATCAATCAGCGTGAGCAGGCAACCGACACCCATTCCTTTTCAGATGCGCTCCGGCACGTGATGCGTCAGAATCCCGACATCATCCTTGTCGGTGAAATGCGCGACCTGGAGACCATTCAACTGGCGATAACGGCGGCAGAAACCGGACACCTTGTGCTCTCCACTTTACACACCGTGGACGCAGCCCAAACTATCGATAGAATCGTCGACGTCTTCGCACCCGAGCAACATGCCCAGATTCGAACTCAGCTTTCCGTCACATTGCAAGCGGTCATCTCCCAAACGCTCATCCCAACAATGGATGGAAAAGGCCGAGTCGCCGCGTTTGAGGTGATGGTGGTTCCCCCCTCAATCAGAACGCTCATACGAGACGGCAAAACCCACCAACTCTATTTGGATATTCAGACCGGTGGCGATTTGGGAATGCAAACCCTCGACGGCAGCCTTCTGAAACTGGTGAAAGAGGGAAGAATCGACTACGAACACGCGCTGGCAAAATGTTCGAATCCGCAGGACTTCCATCGAAGGGCGGTCAACGCAGGACTTGTGGAGGTGACGCCAAGTGGAGTCCGTTGATATCTATCTCAGAAAGTGCGTGGATATCGATGGCTCGGACCTGCATTTCAAGACCGACACGGGAAAGGCGTACATCCGTGTTCACGGCGATCTTCACGAGGTTGAGGCGGCTCAGTTCACCCAGGATGAGTTTAAGAAGGCGCTTTTTGCCATTCTGACCAGCCATCAAGTCGAGAGATTCCATCGCGACCTGGAACTCGACTTCGCTTATGAAATTCCCGGCTTGTCGCGTTTCAGAGGCAACGTCTATCAGCAGCGAGGCAACGTTCAGGCGGCGTTTCGCGTGATCCCGTACGACATCCAGTCGATGGAGGATCTGCACCTCCCGGCTGCCTGTTACGACTTCATTTCCCGGCCCCGTGGGCTTGTATTGGTGACCGGACCGGCAGGTTCCGGCAAAACGACCTCATTGGCGGCGATGATCGATAAGATCAACCGAACCAAACCGCTGCACATCATGACGGTCGAAGATCCGGTCGAGTATGTTCACGACGATCACTACGCGCTGATCAACCAACGCGAACTCGACGTCGATACCTTGTCGTTCGCAAACGCCCTGAAATACGTGCTTCGTCAAGACCCCGACGTCATTCTCGTCGGCGAAATGCGCGACTTGGATACGATCCATCTGGCCATTACCGCCGCGGAAACAGGGCACCTCGTTTTTGGAACCTTGCATACCGTCGATTCGATTCAAACTGTCGATCGAATCATCGACGTTTTTCCGACTTTCCAACAGCAGCAGATCCGGATGCAGCTTTCCGTTAACTTGGTCGGCGTGGTGTCTCAAACCCTCGTCAAAAGAAAGGACGGACGCGGACGCGTCGCCGCGTTCGAGGTGATGGTTGCCACCGGCGCCGTGCGCAATCTGATCCGAGAAAACAAGAGCTACCAAATCGGTTCCTTGATTCAAACCGGCTCTCGCCAGAAGATGAATACCCTCGATCAGGCATTGGCGAGCCTCGTGGATCGGAGCCTGGTCGCAAAAGAAGACGCCAGACACCGTGCCAAGGACCCGCAGGAATTCGACCGGCTGCTGTCCCTCGAAGATACACATAAACCCCAAGTCGGCCAAAAGCCGAAAGCGCCTGGCGGTCCTGTCGTTCCGGCGCCGATCGGTCAAACGCCGGCAGCCGGCCAAGACTCTGACGGCGCTCCCGTCCCGCCCCCGGTAACCGGTGTGCGCGGTCAGCCCAATCGACCCCAATACCGGCGGGAGTAGCGCGCATCCCCCGCTCGAAGGGGCGGTAACCTTATTGGGTGCATATCGACCCCGCGTTGTTCGAAGAGAACGAGCGAACGGCCCCTGTTCAGGATGAGCGGCAGTTTCTGATTACCGGCCCCTACCGATGTGAAGTTGGCGGCGAACTGCCTCAGGTAACCATCGCCTACGAAACGTGGGGAGAACTTAACGACGATCGAAGCAACGCGGTGCTGGTCTGCCACGCTCTCACCGGGGACGCGCATGCCATCGGCTGGTGGGAGCGTCTGATTGGACCGGGCAAGCCGATCGACACAGAGACCTGCTTTGTGATTGGTGTGAACGTATTGGGAGGCTGTCAGGGCAGTACAGGGCCGGCATCCACCGCACCTGACGGCAAACGATACAGCCTTCGCTTTCCGATGGTGACTGTCGGCGATATGGTCGAGGTGCAAGCACGCCTCATCGATCATCTTGGAATCGATTCCCTTTTGGCTGTTGCCGGAGGGAGCATGGGTGGAATGCAGGCGCTCGAGTGGACTGGCCGGTTTCCAAACCGCGTTCGCAAGGCGTTCATTACGGCAAGCTGCGCTGCCCACAGCGCCATGCAGGTGGGATTTAACGAAACCGCTCGCCAGGCGATCATGCAAGACACCCGTTGGATGGGCGGCGACTATCCTGACGGCGAACAACCCGATGGAGGGCTCAGCGTCGCCAGAATGCTGGGGCACATCTCATTCTTGAGCGATGCAGCCTTTACCGCAAAGTTCGGCCGTCGCCTTCAAGACAAAGTGCGCTTCGACTACACCTTTGGAACCGAATTCCAAGTCGAGAGCTACCTCAAATACCAGGGCTCGAAGTTCACAAACCGCTTCGACGCCAACAGCCTCCTCTACGTCACGCGGGCGATCGACTACTACGACCTGCCGTCGCTCCAGGGATCGAACGCCGAGTATCTGTTCACAAGCTTCACCTCCGACTGGCTATATCCGTCCTATCAAAGCGAAGCCATGCACCAAATGGCCCTCGCCGCCGGCTGCCAAAGCCAACACGAAGTAATCGACCTCCCCTACGGCCACGACGCCTTCCTCCTAGACGGCTTAATCCAAGGCGAAATGGTGCGACGGTTTTTGAACAACTGACTACGCCAAAGGCGTTATTTTGGGAACGCGCGTTTGCCGACCACCCCAAGGGTAGCGCCTTGTCCCTACCCACATCTTTTGAGTCAAATAATCTAGGCACAAACTTGGAGATTCGTTCCCTCGCCCTTCTGAGGGAGAGGGACAGGGTGAGGGAGCTCTCGAACCACGCGTGCACGTCAGTGCCGAATCTGTCGGAGTATCCAAAACTGGAGATGAATTCGACATCTTGTACGTTCACGGCCCTCGATAGATCACCGCTCTATCTCAAACTGCGCTGACCTCAAAAGATGTGGGTAAGGACAAGGGTAGCGCCGCCGGAGCGTTGCAACCCCGGGCATCTTTGACGGAAAATCCCCTTCGGGGAATCCTTCTGGAAACTTACCCAAACAACGCTTCGGCGGCTAACACGGCTCTTGACTCGCCGTCTACGCTGCACAACAATTGCCCTTCCGAACCGATGCCCAGGGCGATCGCCTCTTCGCCCGAGGGCAATTTGTACTTCTTCCCAGGCGTGAAATCGAAGAGATCCCAGATGGGCGCCAGATCGGACCACGATGTGGGCTCGGGCAGAATCGCCAGGCGCTCGACGATCCGATGTGCGATTAGCTGCGGCTCGTAATGCCCGCCGCGCGACTGAGACAAGCTTGTGGCGCTTGCTTCGATTTCAGGAGGGAACGACGCTTGGTTTAGGTTGATTCCGATCCCGACAACCGGTACCAGACGGCCTTGTGAGTCCGGCAGCAGTTCGGTAAGGATGCCGCCGACTTTCAGCGTCCCGATCACAAGGTCGTTCGGCCAACGGATTTGGCAGTGCAAAACCCCGGCCGCGGCCAAGGCCGCTGCCATGCCCACCAGGTACGGCTTTGGATGATCGGCATACGCCCGAAAGATCAACGTGAAGGTGAGCGAATCCCCGTCCTTGCTTAGCCATGTTCGGCCAAGCCGGCCCTTTCCGGCCGTTTGCTCATGGGCGAAAACAACGCCAAACGGCTCGTTGTGCCGCAGGTATTCGGCCGCCAGCGCTTGCGTTGTGTCGACGCGGTCGATTTCGGCCCATTGTTCGCCACCCGCCGTCGGAGATTTCATGCCAACTCCATGTGAAAGTTCATCGCCGGCGCCGAGTGGGTCAGCGCTCCGATGGAGATGAGATCCACCCCAGTCTGGGCCACGCCTCGGACCGTATCCAGGTTGATGCCGCCGCTCGCCTCGAACAGACACTTGCCTTTGTGCGCCTTCACCGCCTCTCTCATCATGAACGGATCCATATTGTCCAGCAGCACCACGTCGGCGCCTGCCTTGACTGCCTCATCGACCTGCTGCAGCGTCTCGCACTCAACTTCGATTTTGGTCATGTGAGACAGATAGCCCCTCAGCGTCTCCACCGCTCGCGTGATGGAGCCCGCTGCCGCAATATGATTGTCCTTTAGCATGGCGCCGTCGTACAGTCCCATCCGGTGGTTATGGCCGCCCCCGCATCGGACGGCATATTTTTGCAAACTCCGTAGAAGAGGCAACGTTTTACGCGTATCGATGATTTTGGCGTTCGTCCCTTCTACCTTTCTGACAAACTGGTCCGTTAATGTCGCGATGCCTCCCAGGTGCGTCAAGAAGTTGAGCGCGGTTCGCTCCGCCATCAAGGCTCTCCTTCCGGGAAGGAGGCCGGAAATAATCCGCTCGCCCCTCGACACGAACTCCCCGTCCGAACGTTGAACTTCGACAAACGCGCTCTCAGGGTCGTTTCCGTACGGCGCCAGAAGATACTCGGCAATCGCCACCCCGGAGAGAACGCCATCCGACTGGGCCTCGATATGCCACCGTACCAACAAGTCCTCAGGAAGCGCGCCGCCGGTGACATCGCCGCTCCCAACATCCTCCATGATTGCGTCATCGACGATCAACCACCAGTTCTGGGGTTCGGGTTGCAGCCAAATACTCACAGGGGTACAGGTTTACCACACAGCCGCGAGGAGTGGGTGTCGGGTTTTGAGGATTGGGTGTTAGGTATTGGGTATTGGGTGTTAGGTATTGGGTATTGGGTCTTGGGTCTTGGGTATTGGGTGTCAGGAACGGACTTCCCGACACATTCCCCAACACCTAATACCCAATACCCAATACCCAATACCGCGATTTTCGCCCTCAAGCGAAAACCACTGCATCCCCAGCGGGGGTTTCACAGTCGTTTAAACGTGGAGTTGGTTCGATACAGACCAGGGGAAGCCATCAGGTGGCTGGAGACGGGCGCGGATAACATCCGAAAGGGTGCGCAAAACCGCGGAATGAATCTGCTGAAGCAAACCGGCGGCGATTCCAAGACATTTAGCGAAAACCTCAAAACCGCTGCCGGCGCCCTGTTCGATTTCGGCAAGGGCACCTATGCCGAGATGATTCACCGCCAAGCGGAAGACAGCGAATACGTGTTCCAGGACGAACAGTTCGACATCGTGAGCGGCGGAAACATGAAAACCGTGCCGTACAACCGCGTGGTGGCCATCCACCTGAAGGGCGACCGCGCAACCCTGACGCTCGACAAAGGCGTCGTCGTCATCAAACCTTTCGCCTACATCGTAGCCGGCCGCATCAAAGTCCCCGTAGGCTGGGTCCGAAACGGCATCGAAGTCCCCTACGAACTGCTGCTTCTCGAACTAGCCGCCCGCTGCGGCGTCGATGTCCAGGAGGAAGGCTAAAACCTAACACCCGGAGCGCGCAGGGTGCGCGGACGCACCGTCTAATGCCATCCAGTTTTTGGTTGCTCAGAGTGTTCTGTAGCCGCAGGATGGTTTGTACCTGCGACCTAGCCCGCGGCTTGAACTCAATTGGGTTGCCGCTGAGCGCCCCGAACGCCGGTACGACCCATCCGGCGGCTACATAGCACTCGGCTAGACAAAAACCGGATCGCATTAGACGCACCGTCCGCATTTGTTCTGCGGACGCTTTGTCCGCTGCGTTCCGCGAACTAACTAAACGCCTAACGCCCGCCCAAACCACTCAAATTGATCCCCCTCAAAAAATATCGCTGCGCGCAGAAGAACAAAACGATCGTCGGCAAGATGTGGATCACGGATGCCGCCATGACCTGCTCGAAGTTGGTGCCGAAGCTGTCTTGGAACATCCGGAGGCCGATGCTGACGGTGTACTTTTCCGGCGAGTTGAGATAGATCAGCGGCCCTTCGAAGTTGTCCCATTGGGCCAGGTAGGAAAAGAGCGCAACCGTCGCCAGCACCGGTCCGGAGAGCGGCATCAGCACCTTCCACCAAATTTTGATATAGCTGGCGCCGTCGATCATCGCCGCTTCATCCAACTCTTTCGGAATACCCAGAAAGAACTGCCGAAGGAGAAAGATGTTGAACGCGCCGCCACCGAAAAACGCCGGCACGATCAGGGGATAGTAAGTATCGATCGCGTGGAGCTGCCGCCAGATCATGAACACCGGAATCTGCGTCACCTGGCCGGGAAGCATCATCGTGGCGAGCATCGTGTAGAACAGGAAGTTCCTTGCCCGAAACTGGAACCGGCTGAATCCATAGGCGACGATCGATCCGCTTATCACGCTGGCAACCGTCGTCGTAAGCGTGATCACCACCGTGTTCAGCATGAACCGTGCGAAGGGAAGCGCCGTCCACGCTTTCTGGAAGTTCTCCCAAACAAAGTGCCTTGGGATGATTCGAGCCGGGTCAGAGGCGAATTCCTCTCCCGATTTCAGCGCTGTCGCCAGAGTCCAAATGAAAGGAATCGTGAAGGCCGCCGCGCCGACGATCAGAAGGGAATAGATCACAGCCTTGGCGGCGGGATGGCCGTCGCGGTACGTCCGGCTCACTTATCGCCCCCTTCGTAGTAAACCCACCGCTTCGATGACCGGAATTGGATGTATGTGAGCCCCAGCAGGATCGTGAACAGAATCCACGCCATGGCCGACGCCTTGCCGAGCTTCAGGTACTGGAACGCGTTTTGGAACAGGTACAGCGCGTAGTACAGGCTCGAATGGTTGGGACCGCCGCCGGTCATGACGTACGCCGCCGTGAAGATCTGAAACGACCCGATGACGCCAAGAACGAGGTTGAAGAACATCACTGGCGAGAGCATCGGCAGGGTCACGTTTCGGAAACACTGCCAGCCGCTTGCCCCATCAAGCTTTGCCGCCTCATAGTAACTGTCGGGAATGCCTTGAAGACCGGCAAGGAAGATCACCATTCGCGCGCCCCCGATGCCCCAAAGCGACATCAAGGCAAAGGCCCATGGCGTGGCTCGTTCATCCTGCAGCCATTGCGGTCCGGTAATTCCAACCATCGATAGCCCGATGTTCAGAATGCCGTTATCGGAGTTAAACACCCATTGCCACACTAGCGCTGCCGCAACCGAAGGAACCAGCGACGGAAGGTAGAAGCACGTCCGGAACAGCTTGAGTCCCCTCACGTTCTGGTTCAAGAGCAGCGCGATCGCCAAAGAGCCGGCGATTCCGAGGGGAACCGACACGATCGCGTAGAAAAGCGTGTTCTTAAGCGCCTTCCAAAAGAGAGGATCTTCGGTTAGCAGCCTTCGATAATTCTCGCCTCCGACATACTTGATGCTCGCCAAGTCGTATTTGTGAAACGACAGGTACAGCGACGTCAGCATCGGACCTGCCGTAAAGATCAGAAACCCGAACAGCCACGGTGTGATAAACAGAAATCCCCAGAAGCCTGGCTGATTGGTCAGCTTTTGCCAACGGGTCCGGGGCAGAGCGCTGCTCACTAGAATCCGGCCTCGTCCGCCAGGATTTTGTCGACCTTGACCTTTGCCCGCCTCAGGACCGTGCCCGCATCGCGCTCCCGTCCCGCAATCAGGTTGTCGATCTCGGAACTGAACGCCTGCATCCATTCGCTCCAGCGGTCGTTGATGGGCAACGGGCGGCTGTGCGCAACCGATTCGACGAATGCCCAGTTGTTAAACGGCGGCTTCGTGCTTTTCAGGTATTCGGTGGAGTAGGCCATCGCCTTTCGGGTCGGAAAGCAGCGCCGCAGCTTAACGTAAAGCTCGTCTTCGGTCGAACTGCTGGTGATGAACCGTTCGAAACGCCATGCCTCAGCCGGATGCTTCGTCTCGCTGTACATCACGAGCTGATTTCCCTTGCAAAGGGTGGTATTGCCATACGGGCCGCTTGGTACAGGGCACACATCCCACTCGAACTTGTGAATCAGCTTTCGGTATCGGGGTGTTAGCCCCATAAAATCGAACACCATGCCGAGTTTGCCGCTTTCGAACGTGAAGAGCGAATTCTCGCCCTGGGCCTGGGTCGGGCTGCAATGGTCCTTCCACCGGAAGTCCGCGATCATCTGGAACGCTTTTACCGCTCCCGGTTGATCGAACACGGCATGCCTAAGCTCCTTATCCAGCATATCCCCGCCGAAGCCCCAAATGGCGCACGCGAGCATCGGAAAGGTTGCGCTGCTGCTGGGTGCGCCGAACCCAAATTGCGTTGGCCTGCCGTTCTCATCCTTTACCGTCATCTTGATGGCGCATTCGCGAAACTTATCCCATGTCCACTCGCCCTTCTTGGCCATCTCCGCCGGGTCCTTGAGCCCGGCCCTCTGAAACATGGTCTTGTTGTAGTAGATCAGGTCCCCGCCGAAAAGCACGTTCAAGCCGTAGAGCCGATCCTTGTACAGGCACTCCTCGATCGCTTGAGGAAAGAAGTCGCTCCGGTGGAAAGTGGGGTCCTTGGCTGCGAGGTCGGTTAGGTCGTGGAAGTACCCCTTGCTGACAAGACGAGGGAAGTCGTAGTGGTCCACCCTCATAACGTCCGGCGCCGAGTGTGACGCCAGCATCAGCATCATCTTGAGTCCGTACTCCGCCGACGGAACCTTGAGAAACGACACGTGGATATCCGGATTCTGCGCGTTGAACTCGTCGCAAAGCCGCTGCTCCAAGTCCATCTGCTCCGGGTTCCCCCAAGCCATGTACCGAAGCGGAATCTTCCCCGCATTGGGATCCGGCCCGCAGCCGATCAGGCAGCACAGCAAGCCCGCCAGAGACCACCTAACCGACCGCCGCATCACCTTCAACCCAACTATAATGCCCGAAATCCCCCAGGAGCGATCACACATGGAGCGCGGACGCATTGTTAGTCCGCAAATGGTCCGCGGACACACCTGTCCGCTCTTGGGCCGTTGGCTTTTAGATGTCTGTCGGGCCGGAGCGGACGAGGCGACCGCGATCCATTCGCGGACAGCTGTGTGCAATGCCATCCAGTTTTTGGTATTTCAGAGTGATCTGTAGGCGCGGGATGGTCGTACCCGCGTTTCGGGTCGGTCGGCAAGAACGGCGGTTGTTCCACGGCGAGAGCTGGGTCGCGGGTACGACCATCCCGCGTCTACGGAACACTCAATCGCAGGCAATTCTCAGTCGATGATTCTCAAAAACTGGACGGCATTGGACAGCTGTGTCCGCGCTCCCCACACGGCTAAGAACTCCTAGCCCTTCGCCGAGCTTAGCTTGCCGCCGTACGCGAATCCGTCGTAGAGGAACGTAACCAGCGCCTCGGCGGAGGCGCGGATGCCGATGGCGGACGGGACGTCGTGGGCCCCCTGGCCGGCGGCGAGGTAGAAGCCGGGAAGCAGGCTGCCCGCCCCGGAGTTCAGTTCTCGGAATGAGGCGGGCGAGCATTCAAAGCGCTCCCCAAACGCCCGGCAAAACGCCTTCGGCGAGGCGTAGAGCGCCTCCGCCGCGACGGCGCCGACGGCCTCGGAACCGAGACTGAGCTTTCCCGCCGCCCGCTCCAGCCGCATGCGCCGGGTGAATGAGGCCAACGTCTCCCCGGTCACCGCCAAAAAGGTCCTTCGAATGTGCGTCTTCGAATACCCGACCCGCCGGGCGAGTTCCGTTTCGGACATCGTCGTGTCCAAATCCGAAACGAGAATCGCCACGATTTTGCCGACGATTTCCTTTGCGTGATCGGGGTCTGCGACGTTCACAAGCAACATTGTACGGCCACTTTCGGCGGCGTCAGAGCCCTCGAGGTTGCAGTTTTATCCATTATTGGCCGGAACCCTTTGCATTCGCGGATTTTGGGCGGACGATGGAATTCGGATCATCGGAGCGAACGTGTTTACACTTCTCACGCAACGACTTATGCAGAATCTCGACATACGGGGCCCGCTTGAGCGGTTCTCCGGTTACGGGATTTCGGGCGTGCGGGGGGAAGGGAACTACGCGGAAATATGGCTCGAAGTCGAGGACGGCAAAATCGCCCGGGCGGCGTTCAGAACTCCTGGGTGCCCTAGCTCAACCGCAGTCGGCAGCGTGCTTTGCGGGCTGATCACCGGAAGGGAAGAGAGCCGCGCGCTTGCGCTAATGGAGGACGACCTCACCGCCGCGATCGGCGAACTTCCCCCCGGAAAGGGGCACTACGTCGGGATGATGCTCTCCGCGCTCCGGATGGCCATCGAAGGAGGACTTTAGAAAATGCCCTGTGGATATGTTGGATCTGTCATGAGTTCGCCGAACGGAATGTGCTTCCAAACCTACGTTGACTGCCAAAACTTCGTGGCCACGGTCGTCCAGGTTCCGTGTGGCAACAGCCAATGCGTGGCTGGGGCCCCGTGCCCGATGGCTGCCGGTGCGACGTCGGTTTGTATGGGAGCGATGGATTCTGCCCTACCCACCCCGAACCAGTGCGGTCCCGACGCCGGACCGATGTACACGCCGAACAGCGCGGACTTCGCCACGGTTCCATTTCCGCCCAAGCCATGTATCGTTGTTCCCCGATAGCCATGCAAACAAATCTGGAATCCTACGCAAGCTACTCCGAACCGTCCTTTGACCGGTTCGGCTCTTCAATGGACAGGGAGCGCTCGCACCCTTGGATGCCCACGCCGGATCCGCGAACGGGCGCGCTCGACGTCGATCCCGGGATCAGCCTTAAGTCGAACGGCTATAGCCTTCAACTGGAGTTCTTTTACGGGTCACAGTCGACGGTCGATGGCGCGTTTGGAAAGGGCAGATCTTGCTCGGCAAGCTCTTACATCGCATCAGGAATATCCGATCCCTACGTGATGGTCGTCCGCGGAGATCAGACTGCATACCCCTACTCCTATGTCGGCACTACGGGAGGCATCTCTACCTACAAAGCAATTGTTGGCTCATACAGCACGACGACCCTTATCTATGACGGGACAAACTTTACGGAGACCTACCCCAGCGGCGGTCAGATCCAATACCATCCGCACACCTCCGCGACAGGACCAACGATTCACGAGGCCGCCAGGGTGATCACCCCCCAAGGCCAATTCGTGACCATTTCATACGGCACGGGGGTGGAAACCGGCGTCATTACCAATATCCAAGTGCCTGACGGGCGCGCGCTCACCTTCTCATACGGCGTTGGAAATACCGTTTCATTGCTGTCTTCCGTTCAAGACTGGGGGGGAAGAGTCACAACGTTCCTGTACGACCCCGCTCGGAACCTGACCACCTTCATCACCCCCATCGGGTGCGCGACCCAATACACGACCGTCCCGACCGGTACGGGGGCCGGCCAGATCTTCAGCATCGAGGATCCGAACGGATACATCACGCAGTACTCCTACACGTCTGCGAACCAGGTGGCGACGATGGCCGCCGGCTCAGCCGCTTGGTCTTGGACCTATGGCGGCTCCGGGACAAATTTCAGCGGCTCGAAGATGGTCGATCCCGCCGGCGGACTAACCGAGTGGCTGCTCAGCACCTCGACCGGGCTGATAACCAATGTGGTGTTTCCCGCCGGTTTCACCGTGTCTTACCTTTACGACAGCAACGGCGTGCAAACGCAGGAGATATGGCCGTACGGCGCCCGCACAAGCGTGACGTACAACGCCAACTATCAGATCTCCGCCTCCGATGATTCGCTTGGCAACCGGACGACCCTACAGTACTCGGCAGCCGGCATGGTGACGACGGTAATCGACGCTGCCGGGTTCACTTGGAGCTACCTGTACGACTCCTACAGGAACCTTACTGGAACCGTAGACCCCTTGGGCCGGCGGAATACGATGACGTTCGATTCGTTCGGCAATATGCTAAGTTCTCAAGATGGTCGGGGCTTAATAACGAGCAATTCTTGGGATTCTTACGGAAACCTGGCCTCAATTCTGTATTCGGACGGCGGGGTGGTAACCCAGACTTTCGACGTCCTCAATCGGATGATCACCCGAACTGACCAAATAGGCCGTACCAGCAGTTACGCGTACGATCTTTCCGATAACCTCGTCGCCCAGACCAACGCCCTGGGCCAGACCACGAGCTTCCTCTACAACACGTGTCTATTGACCGCCGTCGTGACGCCCCTCGGCTTGCGCACCACGTATCAGTACGACCGCTTCAAGAACCGGACCACGACCCAAAGCCCCTTAGGTTACGTGTGGACAACTCTCTACGATAATATGGGCTTCCCAACCGGCTCGATAGACCCCTTGGGCAACCGCACAACGGTCGTGTACAACGCCGCCCATCAGAAATTGGCCGACATCGACCCCTTGGGGAACGCAACTTCGTACTCCTACGACGGTGCCAACCGCCTCATCGCCGTCCAAAACCCGCGAGCCTTTGTGACGACATCTATCTGGAATGCCCGTGACGTTATTGCTCGACAGGATAGTCTGGGCAATTACTCGACATTCGTCTATGACCAGTTGGACAGGCAAGTTGCGAGCGTCTCTCCACTTGGCTTCTATAACACCATCGTCTACAGTTCGGCTGGCCAGACCATTGCCACGGTCAATGCCCTCTCGAACTACACTACGATGAGCTACGACTCCGCTACGAACCAGATCAGCGAACAGGACGCCAACGGGAACTTCACGACCAACATTTACTCATCGAATTCCGAGCGCGTCGCTGCAACCGTCGATGCGATGGGATTCCGCACATCGCTGAGCTATGACCTTGCCGGCCAAAATATTGGCCGGCAGAACGCCCTGGGCGGCTGGATAACCATGGTCTTTGACAAAGCCGGCCGCCAAAGCGCAATCTTTAACGAGTTGGGCTATGGCGTCACGACCGCCTATGACCTCAACGGCAGGGTGGTTTCTACCATTGACGGCACATCAAGAGTCCGAACGATGGTTTATGACTCGGCATCGAATCTCACCGGAATTTCATATTTCGGTGGGACGATCCTGACCCAGGTCTACGACCCCCTCAACCGCATGACGACAATGTCCGACTGGGGCGGGATCACCACTTATGCCTTCGATCCGAGAGGCCTCCTGGTCGGCAAGACCGATCCTGGTGCCTTAGTTCAAGCTTATGTCTACGACAGTAATGCCAACCGTACCCTCCTCGTTGATCCTGACGCCGGTCGCTGGACGAGTGTCTACGACGCGCTTGACCGTAACTACTCGACCCAAATGCCAACCGGAGAGTTTTACACTTCGCTCTACGACGCCAGCTCGAGGAAGACGACGCTTCAACTCGGCCTTGGTTCGATCCGGCAGTATTCGTACGACGCCGGTGACCGGTTGACAACGCAGATAGATTACGTAAGCGCGAGCCCGATCGCAACGTTCATCGACTCTTATGATCCCGGCGGCAACCGAACCGGCCGCCTCCAAAACGGCTCGCTTTACACATGGACATACGATGCCGACTATCGGTTACTCGGCCAGCAAAACCAGGGCGGCTACGCGACATTCTCGTACGATTCGCTGTTTAATACTCTCGTCAAATGGAATCAGGGAACAGCCCCGGTCACCATGGCATACAACTCTGCAAGCCGCCTCGCGACTTCGATCTCAGGCAGCACCGTCACAACTTACACATTTGATAACGCGGGCAACCGCACCGTCGAAAATGCCGCCGGGCTGCTGACGACTTATTCTTACGATGGCGAGAACCGCTTACTGAAGATCCTTAATTCCACAAGCACGATCTCGTCGTACACTTATTCCGGCGGTGGGTTAAGGCGCACGAATCAAGAACCCGGCCAGCCGGTTTACACAACTGTTTGGGACGGCACGGATTACCTAGGGGAGGTCCAATAACATGGCTTTGACCGTTAAATACTTAACCGTCGACGGAGAGATCCTGTCAGAGACCAGGAGCGGAACACGCTCGGATTACATCCCAGATCCGCTGGGATCGACTGCTGGCCTGATTAGCTCAACTCACACGATTTCCGACACTTTTTTATGGTGGCCGTACGGCGAGTTGAGGAATCATACGGGAGCGAGTACGACGCCTCTCGGACATGTCGGGACGCAGGGCTATTATGCAAATTCTAACGGGACATCTACCTACATTCGTTCCAACACGCTCATGGCGAAAACATCTCAGTGGTTGACCCAGGATCCGCTGTGGCCAAGTGAACTAGGATTTGTAGTTGTGTTATCGAATCCCACCTCACAGACTGATCCTTCGGGCGAGGCTACGAGGCCCCGGCGACCGATAGGCATTACGGGCGGTGGCAGCGGTCCCTGCGTAGTATACGTTTGCTACGAGAACACCGGTCCCGTAAGCAGCATTCCTGGCCACGAGTCCATCTGTGTTACCGGGCCAAACGGGGGTTGCTCTGGAGGACTCTATCCAACTGGCAATCCGGTTAGTAGCCCAGGCGAAGTGCTTCCTAACCGCTACCCTTGCAGATCCGGCTGGAATCCTACTAAACGTGGTGGAACAGAAAAGGTAAAATGTGTCCCGGTGGCCACCGATTGCGAAAGTGCCATTGAGGCATGCAAGTGCATCAAAGAGTTTTCTGAAAATCCTCCTACCTATACCCTCGGTTACAACAACTGCTATAGGTTTGCGAGTGCTGTAGTGGACTGCCTTGGTCGAGGTAGTGGCGCTTCGATGTTTCCATTACCGTTTCAGCCGCCACCCGGCATACCGGGTCAAGTTAGTCGCTGGCCATTCCTCCCTTGATATGCTTACGAAGTACTTCAAGACAAATGTCAACGGGAGGGCAATTGTTCTCCTCGTCGTGCTGGCGGCGGTTGCCATCGTGAGTATTGCATCTGATTTTGCAAGTCGCCGGAAAACCGCCTTGCAGGAGGCACGCATTGTTGAAATGATCAAGACTCCAGCTGGCCTCCAAACCGCGGCACTGGGAAGGAACTTCACCTACGAAGCTCGGACGGATATCTTGGGGGTGATGTCGCATACGGGCTCATGGATGAGAACGACAGTTCTAGCCGTCTCGAGTCAGCCGCTCGGTCCAACAGATGTTATTTCGGCCCGCATTACAGCGCAGAATGGGACCGCACGACTACTGTTCTACTTCGACCACGGATATTGCACTCAAGTCGACGAGTGGCCATAGAGTTTTCTCGTAGGCGCGCAAGCTGGCAATCGGACTGTAGAATTGCGCGAAAAGCGGACAGCAATTGCGTTGTATGCGGACAACACGGTTTGCGCGTAAAGCGGACGGCCTTCAGGCGTGATATCGACGCCATCGAAGGTCGCCAGGTCAAGATCGTTACCGGTCAGGATTCGCAATCGCGGATCGCCCAACTGGTGCGTCAAATCGGACGCTCGCTCATCGACATCGACGGTAATGAGCGTCGCATCGTCATCGAGCGCCCCGAGCATGAACAGCGCCGATGTCCCTAAACATCGGCCGAGCTCGACGATCTTCTTCGGTCGAGTGGCCAGGACGAGGGCGTGCAGATACCAGTAGTAGCCGCTGACATTGTCGAGCCGCCACTTTCCCAACTGGTCTTCACGCAGAAACCGGGCGAAACGCTCTTCATAGCCATCCGAAGCGATGAGCGCGTACGCGGTGTCGTGTACGCTCTGCAGCCATTCAATACGGTCCATCATGTTGACTCACTGGCGACTAGGAACGGCTAAAAACTCCTAGCCCTTCGCCGAGCTTAGCTTGCCGCCGTACGCGAATCCGTCGTAGAGGAACGTAACCAGCGCGTCGGCGGAGGCGCGGATGCCGATGGCGGACGGGACGTCGTGGGCCGCCTGGCCGGCGGCGAGGTAGAAGCCGGGAAGCAGGCTGCCCGCCCCGGAATTCAGCTCTCGAAATGAGGCGGGCGAACATTCGAAGCGCTCCCCAAATGCCCGGCAAAACGCCTTGGACGAGGCGTAGAGCGCCTCCGCCGCGACGGCGCCGACGGCCTCGGAACCGAGGCTGAGCTTTCCCGCCGCCCGCTCCAAACGCATGCGCCGGGTGAATGAGGCCAACGTCTCCCCGGTCACCGCCAAAAAGGTCCTTCGAATGTGCGTCTTCGAATACCCGACCCGCCGGGCGAGTTCCGTTTCGGACATCGTC
>Ga0206967_1117_pt1 | contig 16971 bp, 20 predicted proteins | sample Alteio_BWOrgHeat_24_FD_153259 | JGI IMG/M metagenome (GOLD analysis project Ga0206967, IMG submission 153259) | Enriched cells from forest soil in Barre Woods Harvard Forest LTER site, Petersham, Massachusetts, United States -... | ecosystem: Environmental > Terrestrial > Soil > Temperate forest >...
ATTAGCACTGATTGGCAGAAAAGTAAACCGCCATGTCTAATTAGGGATGGCGAAAATATTAGGCTTAAATATTTTCGACGCATCTCCTCCCCAGCGTCCCCACCGTCCGCCTCTGACGCCGCGCCGCCGCGTCGCCTGATTGCCAGCAAGCGCCACACCGTCATTACGGTGGTGATTATGGCCGCGCTGACCATCTGGTCCTATTACCGCGGGCAACGCGTACTGGCCAGCGGCGAAATGAACCACCGCGCGCTTTCCTATCTCCTTTCCATGGTCGGCGAATGGTCGGTGGTTGGCTATATCGCCTGGGGGATGAAACGGGCGGGCGGCTCCGTGCGGTCACTCATTGGCAGACGGTGGGCCGGGCCGGGAGATTTCTTTACCGATGTCGGCATCGCCGTGGCGTTCTGGTTTGCCAGCCTCCTCATCCTGGGGCTGACGAAAGTCGTGCTCCAGATGAAAGAGCAGAGTGAAATGCTCAAATTGATGGCCCCGCACAACGGACTGGAAATGTTTTTGTGGATCTTCGTCGCGCTCACGGCCGGAATTTGTGAGGAAATTATTTTCCGCGGCTATCTGCAGCAGCAATTCACCGCGTGGAGCAACCGGGTGAGCGTCGGAATCGGATTATCGGTGTTGTTTTTCGGCGCCGGGCATATTTACCAAGGCGTGAAATCAGCCATTGGCATAACGGTGTTCGGCCTCCTGTTCAGCCTGCTGGCGCATTACCGCAAAAGCCTGCGGCCCGGCATGATGGCCCACGCCTGGCAGGACGCCCTCGCGGGAATCCTGCTCCATCTGCTGGCCAAATGAAACCATCCCATTTTATCCGTGTTTGATTGAGTGCCGCTGGCGGGAAAACGGCTTTTTTATTTTTTATTCCGGCTATGTCCTCCCCGTTGCATCGCCTCCGCCCTTTTATTCCATGGGCTATGCTGCTGGGTGCGATCGCCGGGCGCACGCTGATGGGCGCGGACATGCCGCCACCGTCAGCCCCGCCCTCCCCGCCTGGTTATACGTCCGCTTCCCTGGCCCTGCTCGACCCCCCGGACCAACCGGCGCCGGCGCCCGTGACCTCGAACAATACGGCCGGCCCGTTCGATCGTTGGACATTAGTCAGCAGCGGCGAAACTCCCGGCTTCTTTGGGGCGCGCTGGATCGGCAACCAATTTGTTGCCCTGGGACAGCGCGCCATCATGACCTCGCCCGATGGCATCACGTGGAGAAATCCTGGCGCCAGCTTGAGCGGCACCTTTTACGACATAGCCACGAACGGGAATATTTTTGTCGCCGTCGGGGACAAGGGCGGACTGGCAACATCGCCCGACTTAAAGACTTGGACCAGTCAAACCTCCCCCACCTCCGGCCGGATTTACGGAGTTTATTGGTTCAACAACCAATTTTTCGCCACGGGGGATGGCTTAGTTTACACGTCAGCCATGGGGTCTGCCTGGAGCACCCAGTCTTTTGGCGGCAGTTATTTCCACCACGGCACCCTCGCGGGAAACAACCTGGTCATTGCCGATAGTGATGGCGTCAGCATTACGAATGGATTCAGCCGGAGACACATTTCCAATCCAGACCGCATGATGGACGTAGCCTTTAATAACAGCCTGTTGGTCGCGGTGGGATCCGCCCCCAACCCGTTGTGGACTTCCGCGGATGGCAGCAGCTGGCAAAAGTCCACTCCGGGAAGCCCGGAGAGTTTGGGTGCCGTGACGTGGACCGGTTCACAATTCGTGGCGGGCGGAGGCAATAGCACCATCCTTAATTCGCCGGACGGCAACATGTGGTCGGTCCGCTCCCTGGGCAGCAAAAGCAATATTTACGCCGTGGCCGGGCATGGCGATACGGTGGTGGCCGTTACCGCAACCGGGGAGATTTACACCAACCAGAATATCGCCGCCGTGGCCAAACCGGAAATAACCTTCGCGCCCGGCGCGGCGGGCTCCGTGCCCCAGTTGGAATTGCAATGCGCCACGGCGGACGCAAAAATTTTCTACACCGAAGACGGCAAAGATCCCATCCCCCATTCCATCCCTTACGCCGGGCCTTTCTCGCCCGCACAATCCGAGACGATCAAAGTGCGCTCCTACAAAGATGGGCTGGCGCCCAGCGCGGTGTCCTCGGCGGATTTCATCATCCCTTCGCCGGTAGAACACAAGTAAGCGAAAGCTCTGGCCTTTGCGTGACGGAAAATATCTGCCAAGCTCGGCCCATGCCCCCGCCCCCGAAACGATCCTTTCGGCAATGTGCCTTGCTCGCATTTTTCGTGGTGGCCGCGGCCAACCCTTCTCCATTGTTGCTGCGCGGCGAGCAGGATGCACCGGCCAATTACGCCTCCGCGTCGCTTACGTTGCTCGATGAGCCGGGGCCGGCGCCGAAAACGAATGTGGACCATCTTCCCACGAACCCCTCCGACCCGCTGGCGCAATGGACCATGGTCAGTTCCGGTGAAACGACCGAATATTTCACCGTCCGCTGGCTCAATCAACAATTCGTGGCGCTGGGTGCCAGGGTCATCATGACTTCACCCGATGGCATCACGTGGCAGAACACCGCCGGCAATTTGTCGAACTCGTTTTTCGACGTTGCCGGCAACGACAACCCTGCCTCCCCGGTCTTTGTGGCTGTCGGATTAAATGGCACGATTGCCACTTCCCCGGATTTAAAAAAGTGGAAGGCACGGCCTTCCCCGACCGGCGTGCAGATGTTTAGTGTATTCTGGTACGACAACCACTTTCTCGCCTTGGGGAATTCAGGATTGAGCCTCACTTCGCCCGATGGCGTGCAGTGGACCGGCATGGCCAAAATGTGGGCCGATTCTTTCCGCCACGGGACTGTCTTGGGCAACAACCTGATCATGGCATCCAATGAGGGAATTAGTACAAGCACTGATGGACTGACTTGGCGGCGAGCCGTCAGATCCTCCAATCACATGCTGGATGTCGCCGCCAACGGCACTTTAATCGTGGCCGTCGGCGGGACTCCCGATAATTTTCGTATTTCCACCGATAGTATCGTCTGGACTTTGTCCACACTTGGTAATGCGGAACAATTGAATGCTGTAACCTGGACGGGCAATCAATTTGTGGCGGCGGGCGGCAACGGCACGATTTTAAATTCGCCGGATGGCCATAGCTGGAGCCTGCGCACGTTGGGCGGCAACTACGGCATCGAAGGCGTGGCAGGGCACGATAGCACCTTTGTGGCCGTCACCGATACCGGACAAATCTTTACCAATCAAATCGTGGCCTCCGTCGCCCGACCGGAAATCTCCTTCGCGCCCGGCCCGCCCGGCTCAGTGCCTAAACTGGAACTCCGTTGCACCACGCCGGAGGCAAAACTTTATTACACGGAGAACGGGGCGGCCCCCAATGCGCGGGCCACTCCGTACACCGGGCCATTTTCACCTACGCATTCCGAACTGATCAACGTGCGCGCGTATAAAGACGGACTGGCGCCCAGCGCGGTGGCCTCGGCCCAGTTTACCATTCCATCCCCCTAAAAATATCGCCGCCGGAGCGAAAACCACCCGGGCGGAATCGGATTGTTGCCAGAGGTTAAATTCGGTAAGATCACCCTACCCCACCCCATGCGCACTCCAACCATTCCCACTTGGATTCAATTCCACTTATTAGCGACGCCTGTTCTTTTGGCCGCGATGGCCCTATCCTCCGGCTGCGCCACGACCCAGCAAACCGCCGACGGCTGGCAGCCTGAACCAGGCTTCACGAGTTTGTTTAACGGGCACGACCTTACCGGCTGGCAATACGTGGGGCGGGACGCCGGAGTTTTCGATGGCCTGACCCAAACCAGTGATGCGCGCTACACGGTGGCCGACGGCATTATTAAGACCAAGGACCGCGACCGGACCAAGGAGCCCATCCGCCAACTTTCCACAGTGGCCACATTTACCGGCGACATGGTGCTGAAGTTGGAATTCCGCGCGGGAGTGAATGCGGATAGTGGCATCTTCATCCACGGGAAACAATTGCAATGCCGGGATTACCTTGTCGCCGGCCCCTACTATAAATTGCAGAAGTACAAGCCGCAGGAATGGAATGAGATCGAGATTGTCGTCAAAAATAATCTCGCGCACTGCACGTGCAATGGCGAAGTGCTGGAGGAGGCGATGCCAGTGCCCGCTTCCGGGAGCATCGGATTGGAAGCCGACCGCGGCGTGCTGGAATATCGGCACATCGAAGTGCACAACGGTGCTTGATCGATCTCGCCGCGCTTTCACTATTTTTTCTCTTCGGGCACCTGCTTCAGCTGTGCGTTATCCAACAGCACAAAGTAGCCGTCCTGCGGGAACAGAAGCAGGGAAACGGTAACGGTTAAGTCCGGGTTCCCCTTTGGGGTTTTCGCAAAATTAAAACCGATATTGATGGTGGTTGACCGACCCTTTTCCTGGCCGCGGGCTATTTTCTGGAGCAGATTGAATGCCGGCAGTGACTCATCGGTCAACTTCAATTCATACTCGGTTTGCGTCGTAGTTGTGGGATTAAACAACCCCGAGGTTTTGGTGATCTGCTGTTGTGACACCTTGGCCAGCTCGATTTTCCCCACGGACGCTCCATGCGCGGTCTCGATCTTGAAGTCCAAATGGGGCTTGTCCTTGACAAAGTCCAACTCGAAACCCTGCGGCAGCAACATTTTGACGCGCAGTTCCTCCGGCTTGATGCGGGCAAAGTCCTCTGCTCCGAAGGAGTGCATCTTCCACATTGTGGAAAGAGGTATGGTGGTGCAGCCCGCCAGCGCCAACAGGAGGCCCAGCGCGAAGAGCCTAAAGAGGGATTTCATATTTTCGCGGCGTGTTCGCGGTATCTCAAATAACACCCGCCCGGCAATAAAACGGCCAAAAAAAGCGATCGACCCAAGCCCGGCTACTTTTAGCCGGGAAACACCGGGCTGATGTCCAATGACTGGCCGGGGTGCAGCACAATCGCGTCGCCCTCGGCAGGAACTTCATCGTTTTTCAAAATGCGCAAAGTTATCGGCTCTTTGGCCGAGCTGGGGGCCGCCCAGCGCCACTGGCCGATTTCGACGAACTCCATCGGTACACCTTTGTCGAGGGAGAGGCCCGGGCCGGTGCCACGAACAAACGGCTTATTCCCAATGCCAATAAGTACACGGGCCGTCACCGTGCAGACATTGACCGGGGCGCGGCTCGAACGTTTTTTGCGAATGGTCTCCGCTTCGCGGGCCAAGAGTTCCCCCTGCGTCAAACCATCGGCGGATTTCTCGGTCGCATCCTCGCTACGAGTGGGCGAAAAAACCACGGGCGTGTTTTTTCGGACCTCTTCATCCTCCTCGCCGCGCAAGGCCAGAGCCTTGGCCCGCGCCGTCCGCCGGGCCGACGACGTTGACTCTTCCGGAGAAATATCCAGGGTTTTAGCGGGAGCAGGTTCCTCGATTTTCACTTCGCTGGGTGGAGGCTCGACGGCGGCCGTCGCTTCCGGCACAGGCGCCGTAAGAATATCACCACTGGTGAGGGCTTCAAATTCACCGTCCGATAAAGACTGCCAGCTTTCCATTTCGGCCACGGGGGTCGCTTCAACCGCCGGGACAGAGGCGACTGGCTCAGTTGCGGCCGGCTCCGGCAAGGCAACCGGCGCGGAGACTGCGTCCAACGCCAAATGCGGCTTCGATTTGCGCGAGCGCCGCGGGCGGGACTGGATGATGTCGCCGACCGCCGAAGATTCGGCGGGACTCTGCACCGTCGCAAGTGCTTTGGCCAACATCGATTCACCGGCTTCGGCTTTCTTCTCCACGACCGGAGCTTCCTCGACTATCATCGCGCTGGCCGCAAATGTGCCCAAGGAAGGCACGGAGGCTTCGCTGGCCGGAGATGCTTCCGCCGCAGCAACGGGTTCGACCGGAGCAGCAAAAGATGCGGCCTCGGCGGTTGCGACTCCGGCGAGCACTGGTTCCTCCACCCGTACGGGTGTCGGCGCTTTGGCGCGAACGCGCGCCGGGGCTTCCGCCCCAGCCGGCACATTGGCCGGGCGCGGAGATAGCGCTTTCACATTCGCGGCGAGGACGGCCAGTGTGTCGCTCAGTGCGGCGATTTTTTCCTCGGTGGTCTTAAATTTTTCCGCCTGTTCCTTGCGCAACCGGTCGAATTCCCGCGTGCTGGCCTTGGCTTCATCCGCCGTTACCGCGGCGCGGGCGGCGGCCGCCTCCCGCAAATCGTTGACGATTGTTTCGAGATTTTTATGGATTTCCACCAACGGCGCAAACCGGGCGTCAAAGCGGCGCGCGGAACTTTCGAGTGCGGCATTGGCCCGAGCCGCGTGCTCCACCGCCTCCGTCGCAGCGCGGATCTGGCGGCGCAGCTCGCCTTCCGCCGGGGGCGAAGATGCGGTTTCATCCCCACCAGCCGGGGGGGATGAACTCCATAATGCCGCCGCCGAGGGAAAATATTCCAGTGCGTAAGGAACGGCAAAAAGTGCCGCGCCCAAAGCAACGGCACCGAGGCAGAAAAACATTTGGGCGGCGCCCAAAGCACCCGCCGTGGCCCACATGATGAGCGCGGAAGCGACGAGGAGAACATCGCCCACAATAAATGGCCACCGGGGGATGGCAGGGCGAGTGGAAGGAGCAGGAGTTTCGAGGCGGTGGTCGTCGTCGATGGACATGGGGCTAAAAATCAGCGACCGTCCTGCAGCGCGCAGAACCGCCACATGGGCGAGGATAACGCCAACCGGGCACGGAACAAGCCAGAAAATTCGCCACCCGCAAACCGTTAAAAATCCGTGCCAGATTTGCCGCTGTTGCGGTTATTTATCTGCGCCACTTTGTCGAGAATGTCCGGGTCGGAACCTTTCTTAAAGATGACGACGCCGGCCGTCTTGACGACAATGTACCAACCCATGAGCGCGGTGGAATTGGTGGTCGTCTGGGCGGTGGCGGTAATCGTCCGACTATTGCGCGCCCCGGTATTTTTGGCCCCGGCTGGAGCCGCGGAAACTGTGCTGGTGGCTTTGGTAATCGCGGTGGTTTGAATCAGTTTTTTCCCATTGACCGGAACAACGATGTTTTCCGTACCCGTAATGTCATCCACCGTCATGCTGGAACCGCCGTTGGTATGGTCAGTGATGCGATTAAAGAAGTGGTAATCGACCTCCAGGTTGGGCGTCGTGTCGTGGCCCAAATTGGTGACGGTGATGGTGTAAACCACATCGCTGGTCGTGGATGAAAGCGTTCCCGCGGGCATTTTCGTCGGCTTGGTCGTCGTGCCGGGAGGCGCCGGGGGTGCACCCTGGCCTTTGCGCACGGTGTTGGATATGACACCGTCATCGACATCAACCGTCACACTGGGCATTTCCCGGTAAGCGGCGGCGCGAACTGCGGCGGGCAGACCAATGGCAGCGGCCAAGACCATACCGACCACGATGGATAAAATGGGGCGAGAGCGCAGAGAAGAAATCATGGCATTCATCTTCAAGGGGGGCTGAGGAGAAGCAGGATGGTTAGTAAAAATTACCGATGGGTATGGAAGATTGCAAGCATGACATGGAAGGGTATCCCACCCGGCCCGGACTTAGTTTAAAAGGCGCTATTCTTGCCCATCAGCTTGTCCACCTGATCGCGCAAGCCATCCGGGTCCTCATATTTTTTGATCTGCTGGTTGCCCTGTTTGATGACGATGATGATCCCCAGGACGGTCTGGCGGTGGGTTTCCTGCGCCCCGGTCTTTTGCACACCCTTCTTGGGCCCGGGAGTGATGGTGGAGTCTTTGTGCGGGGCGTGAGTGGTTTCGATGTCTTTTTTGGCGTGCGGGGCCAAATCCAAGGTTTCCGTACCGGAAATATCGTCGACCGCGGTGGTGATTTTGCCGTCCACGGTATCGGAATTACGATTGTAAATGTGGTACTCGACGCTGAGGCCAGTCAGCGGGGCGTTCCCTGGATTGAGCAGGGACAGCGTGTAGAACATTTCGTTCGTCGAGGTATCGGTTTTAGTCCCCGTCTTGCTGTCCGTCGACGAATCGCGCTTGGTGGCCGTCTGCCCCTTGGCCACGTTCAAGCTGATGGCCACCGCATTGGCGGCGTGGAGGGACCCAACGTTAAACAGCAAGGTGCATGCAGCACCTGCGCAAACCAACCGGGCATTTCGTAAAAACGCCTGCAGCATTCTCGAGTTCATGGAGTAGAGGGGTGATGCTTGCAGGCAGCACCATAATCCTCTCTTATAAACCCAAGAAGTGCAAGGATTGTTGCGTGATATTTTAAACGACAAGCGGCGGGCCCCCTTCGGAGCCCGCCGCTTGTGTTGCACCCACTGTTCGTTAGAACGAGGAGGTCGAACCGCCGTTGGCCTTATTCATCTGGTCCTTGGCCTTTTGAATGTCGTCGTCCGAAGGATCTGACTTTTTGGCAATGACTTTGCCATTGTAGCTGACTTCGACATAAATACCCAGAACCGTCATGGTGGTGGAAGTGGTTTGGGCCGGAGTTCCGGGGGCGCCCTTTTTACCCTGCGTAGCCGGGGTCGTCGTCGTGACATTGGTCAGAGGCACATCCTTGGTTTGGATATCCAATTTGCCGCTGGGCGGGACATCCACGGTTTGGGTATCCGTGACATCATCGATGGATGAAGTTGAGGTGGTGTTGGAATGATTGGCCGTGCGCACGTAAATATGCGTTTCGACTGACAGCCCCTTGGCCAACGAAGCCGTGCCATTGCGCAGTTCCAGCGTGTAAGAAGTGGTGGTATTGCTGGTGTCCGTCTTGGCATTGCTACCTTTACCGCCGCCTTTACCGCCGCCACCGTAGGGATTGCCACCGCCGCCGCCACTGCCGGAACCTCCGGAGAGTTGGTGCTGGGCGTTACCTTGGTTCTTACTGATCGTAATGATAATCGGAGGGCCGCTGGCCGCTTGGGCAACGAGACTGGTGGCTGTCAATAAGGCACAGCCGGCCAGGAAAATGGATTTGGGCAGGAGTTTGGCGCGATGCAGGGGTGTAGTCATGGCAAAACGTTAAACCGGGATGTTGGTTGCAGGTTTCAACATTCTTGACAAAACTTTTGCCAAGTTGGTTGCAGGGTTCGAGAGCCTATTTGGGGGAGAAAATAAAATAGGGCTTGCCTCCATGCTGTCAACCTTTACCTTTATCCTCTTTTTCCTAATTCGGCACCCTCCTTTATCTTCCATCTTCATGCCTACCATCAACCAGCTCGTCCGGCGCCCGCGCCGCGCCCCGCGCTTCAAATCCAAGGCTCCCGCCCTGGCCGGCAACCCGTTTAAACGCGGCGTCTGCGTCCAAGTCATGACCCGCACGCCCAAGAAGCCGAACTCAGCCATTCGCAAAGTGGCCAAGGTGCGCCTGACCAATGGCTATGAAGTCATCGCTTACATTCCGGATGAAGGCCACAACCTCCAGGAACACAGCGTCGTGCTCGTCCGTGGTGGCCGCGTGAAAGACTTGCCCGGTGTGCGTTACCACATCGTCCGTGGCCCGCTCGACTGCGTAGGCGTGGAAAAGCGCCGCCGCAGCCGCTCCAAGTACGGCGTCAAACGCCCGAAGGAAAAGAAAGTCGCCGCCTAAATTTTGCCACAACCCTTCTAGAAACCACTTACCATGTCACGCCGTCGCCGAGCAGTCAAACGTGAGCGCGCTTCAGACCCGCGCTTCAACAGCCCGTTGGTCACGCACCTCATCAGCACCATCATGCGCGGGGGTAAAAAGACCGTCGCGCAGCGCGTCGTCTATTCCGCTTTTGAAAAAGTCAGCGAAAAGCTCGAGAAGGGCGATCCTGTGGATCTGCTCCTCGGCGCGCTGGAGAACATCCGCCCGAAGCTCGAAGTCAAGAGCCGCCGCGTTGGTGGCGCCACTTACCAGGTGCCCGTGGAAATTTCTTTTGAACGTCAACAGAGTCTCGCCTTCCGCTGGATGGTCGAAGCCGCCCAGGGTCGCAAGGGCCAACCGATGCGCGAAGCCCTCGCCGCGGAAATCGTGGACGCGTACAACAACACCGGCACCGTCGTCAAGAAACGTGAAGACGTGCACCGCATGGCCCAGGCCAACCGCGCCTTTGCCCATCTGCGCTGGTAGCGCTTCCCTTTCCTCCTCCCGTTCTTTCTTTTCTCCCTCTCAGTCATGTCTGCTCCCGCCACCGCCTCCGCCCTGCCTGCCCTGTCGCCGCTCAACTCGCCGTCGCGCCGGTTCCCCATGGAATACACGCGCAACATCGGCATTGCCGCGCACATTGACGCCGGCAAAACCACCACGACCGAGCGCGTGCTCTTTTACGCGGGCGTCATTCACAAGATGGGTGACGTACACGATGGTAATACTGTGACCGACTGGATGGAGCAGGAACGCGAACGCGGCATCACGATCACCGCCGCCGCCATTTCCGCCGGCTGGACGACGAAGGAAGGCCTGCGCGCCGGCATCCCGCATACGATCAACATCATTGACACCCCGGGGCACGTGGACTTCACCGCCGAGGTCGAGCGCTCTCTGCGCGTGTTGGACGGCGCCATCGCTGTATTCTGCGCCGTCGCGGGCGTGCAGCCCCAGTCCGAAACGGTCTGGCGCCAGATGGACAAGTACAAAGTCTGCCGCGTGGCCTACATCAACAAGATGGACCGCACCGGTGCTAATTTCTTTAAGGCGCTCGACGACATCCGCAAGAAGCTCAAGGGCAATGCGCACCCGCTCTTCATTCCCTATGGGGCGGCGGACACCTTTTTTGGCGTCATCGACCTCGTGAAGATGGTGCTGTGCGAATACGACACCACCGACGTCAGCGGCGTGCGCTTCTTCGAGAAGCCCATCCCGGAAACCCACCTCAAGGAAGCTCAGGAATGGCGCGAAAAACTCATCGAAGGCCTCTCGGACTTTGACGATGCCATCGCGGAAAAATTCCTTGAAGGCAAAGACATCAGCATTGATGAGCTGCGCGACGTCATCCGCAAAGCAACCCTCACGCAGCGCTTTGTCGGCGTGATTCCCGGCAGCGCGCTCAAGAACAAGGGCGTGCAGATGGTGCTCGACGCCGTCGTCAACTACCTGCCCAACCCGCTGGAGTCGCGCCCGATGACCGCGCACAAGGAAGACGAAACGACCACGGAAGTCACGGCCAACGACAAGAGCAAGCCCATCGGCCTCGTGTTCAAGCTGTGGACGGACGCATTTGTCGGCCGTCTCGTATTTTTCCGCCTGTATGCCGGCACGCTCAAGAAGGGCGACACGCTGTACAACCCGCGCACACGCCGCTCGGAGCGCATCTCCCGCCTGCTGTTCATGAAAGCAGACGAACGCCTGGACGTGGACGCCATTTATTCGGGTGAAATTTGCGCCATTGTCGGCGCCAAGGACGTCGTCACGGGCGATACGCTCTGCGACGAAGACCTCGAACTGCGCCTCGAGCCCCCGACCTTCCCCGAGCCCGTCATCTCGATGTCCATCGAGCCCAAGACAAAGGCCGACCAGGAAAAGCTTTCCATTGGCTTGCAACGCCTGGCGTCGGAAGACCCGACCTTCAAGCTCTCCAGCAACGCCGAAACCGGCCAGACGATCATCGCCGGCATGGGCGAGTTGCACCTGGAAATCATCCGCGACCGCCTCTTCCGCGAGTTCAAGGTCGAGGCCGAAGCCGGCCGCCCGCAGATTGCGTATCGCGAGACGATTACCGCCGCCTCCGAAGGCGTGGGCAAGTTCATCCGCCAATCCGGTGGTAAGGGCCAGTACGGCCACGCCGAGATCAAGCTCGAGCCCGCCGGCACCGGCAAGGGCAACGAGATCATCAGCGAGATCGTGGGCGGCGTGATCCCCAAGGAATTCATCAAGCCCACCATTGAAGGCATCGAAGAAGCCTCCAAGAACGGCACGGTCGCCGGCTACCCGGTGATCGACTTCAAGGCCAGCATCGTCTTCGGCTCGTTCCACGAAGTGGACTCGAACGAAATGGCGTTCAAGATGGCCGGCATCTTCGCGTTCAAAGACGCCATGAAGGACGCCAAGCCCATCCTGCTCGAGCCGATCATGAAGGTCGAAGTGGTTACTCCCGAAGAGTACCAAGGCGACATCATGGGCGACCTCAACCGCCGCCGCGGCCAGATCCAGGGCATGGAAACGAAGAACGAACTCGTTTACATCAACGCCAACGTGCCGCTTGAAACCATGTTTGGCTACTCCACGGACGTGCGCTCCCTCTCCAAGGGCCGCGCCTCGTACTCCATGGAGCCGTCCCACTTTGAACAGGTGCCCGCCAGCCTGCTCGTCAAGATTGTCGAGTCCTCCGCTTCCCGCGGTGCGGCCCGTACCATCTAGTTTTTCCTTTAAAAAATCCGCCTGATGAATTAAAGACTGTCCTCGCCTCCCCGTTCTTTCCCAGTTTGATGACACTGTTCGGGCGCCGTCCTCCGGCGTCTGAGACCAAGAACGCTGGCGCATTTTTAACTCGTCACTTCTCCCTTAAAACCGTACTTAACTCCCTCCTCCCATGGCCAGCCAGCGCATCCGCATCAAACTGAAGGGCTTCGACTATCGCATCATCGATCAGTCCGCCGTAGAAATCGTCGAGACCGCCAAGCGGTCCGGCGCCCGCGTAGCCGGCCCCGTGCCCCTGCCCGTCCGCATCGAGAAGCTTTCCGTCAACCGCTCCCCACACGTGGACAAGAAGTCCATGGAGCAATTCGAGCTGCGCACGCACAAGCGCATCATTGATATCGTCGAGCCCACCGCCCAGACCGTGGACGAGCTGAAGAAGCTCAACCTCCCGGCCGGCGTGGATATTCAGATTACGGTGTAGTTGGGCAGAAAGTCCCGACTTGCCGAATGCCATGAATTTTGGCATTTTACCGGCATGGCGCAGGATATCACCTTGGTGGTGGAAAAGGACGATGACTCCGGCTGGTTTGTCGCCAGTTGGGACGACCCTCGTGGCGGCGGTATTACCACGCAGGGAAAAGATTTGGCGGATTTGCAGGCCAATGTCAAAGAAGCGGTGCAATGCTACTTTGAAACCGGTGGACCGCACTCAGTCCGTTTGCATTTTGTGCATGACCCCGTGCTCCTGACCGCATGAAGTTGCCCCGGGATCTATCCGGTTCGGATGTAGTAAAGGCGCTTCGCCGCCTTGGGTTTGAAGCTGTTCGCCAGGAAGGCTCTCATATTCGTATGGTCAAAAATAATCTGGCCGTGACAGTGCCAAATCACCGCAGCATCGTGCCGAAAACGCTTCAGAGCATCTTACGGCAAGCAAATGTCAGCGTGGAGCAGTTACTGCAAAATCTTTAGCGAGACGCCATCAAGGCCGCGCTTACATCCTGCGCCTTAAGCTCCGGGTATGCCTTCAAAATACGTTGCTTGGAATATCCGCCCGCCACCATGCCCAGAATATTCTTAACCATGATCCGCGTGCCGCGGATGACGGGCTTGCCGCCGCAGATTTTCGGGTCGCAGATGATGCGCGCGCTCATAATCTGATTCTAGCATAGTACTCCTCCAAAACAAGCTTCCTTTGCCCCCGTGTTAATTCGCCCCGCCATTCCTTTCGATGCCCCCGCCATTGCGCGCATTCATGTCGAGACGTGGCAGGCGGCGTACCGTGGGCAGATCCCGGATGCGTTGCTTGATGGTCTGGATGTAGCGCAACGCTCAGTCACTTGGGCCGAACGTCTGCAAAAAAAATCGCCCACCACTTTTGTCGCCGAAGAGGAAAAAGAAATCATCGGCTTCGGTAGTTTGATGCCGTGCCATGATAATGGAGCAGATCCCAAGCAAAACGGGGACATCGTGGCGCTCTATGTTTTGCCAAAACATTGGCGGCGGGGCGCGGGCCGATTGTTGACCACCTACGCTTTCACGGCCGCCCGCGAGGCGGGTTACTCCGTTATTTCGCTATGGGTTTTGACAAGTAATACTCCATCGCGGAAATTTTATGAAGCCATGGGCTTTGCCCCTGATGGAGCCACCAAACTTGAAAACCGCCATGGCGCGGAACTGCACGAAACTCGCTATCGGCGGTCGTTATAAGAGCGGGAAATGCAGATTTTCACAAAAGCGCTTGACGAGGGGGCAAGTTTTCTCCTTATTCGAACTCTTTCCCCTGTTCCTTTCCTAGTCCCTCAGTCACTACAGCCGCCCCTTCGAGTCAGGCGGCGAAGTCGGAAAGCAGTCTCCCTCACGGGAAACCGGCTCCGATTTTATCAAACTTTCCGACTCGAAACCTAACCAACACATAACCTTTCACGTCTAACGCAGGCCCTGGCCACTCGCCGGGTGCAATAAGGCGTCCCCCCAGCCCACGACGGGCCACGGGAGATTCCACCTGCCAATTAGCAATATGAGCTTAATCCTCCTTGGAAAAAAAGTGGGCATGACCCAGATTTATGACGCTGAGAACCGCTTGGTTCCCGTCACCGTAGTGCAGGCCGGCCCCTGCCCCGTCACACAGGTAAAAACCGTTGGTAGTGATGGCTATAACGCGGTTCAGATTGGTTTTTGGGTCCAAAAAGAACACCGCATGACTGGCCCGGAGCTGGGTCACCTCAAAAAGTCCGGTATCAAAGAGCCGGTTAGCCATTTGGGCGAATTTCGCACGGTCAAAGAACCCGAGTTCAAAGTGGGTGACGTGTTGACTGTCAACAAGTTCAGTGAGGGCGGCCTTGTGGACGTCATCGGCCACAGCAAGGGCCGCGGCTTCCAAGGCGTCATGAAGCGCCACAATATGGACGGCCAGCCGTCCTCCCACGGTCACATGATGCACCGCCGCCCCGGCTCCATTGGCATGCGCCAAACCCCCGGCCACGTTTTCAAAGGCAAGCGGATGCCCGGCCACATGGGCCAGGAACGCCGCACCGTCCAGAATCTTACCGTAGTTAAGATTATGGAGGACAAGAACTTAATCCTCATTAAGGGCAGCTTTCCCGGAGCTACGGGTGACTTCGTAGTCGTCCGCCAAGCCAAGAAGGCCAAACCCGCCACCCCGGCCTCCAAATAACCCGGTTCGCGCCGCCAACCTCTACTATTTGTCACCATGAAGCTCAAAGTTTACAGCTCCGACGGCGCGAAAGCCCAGGAAAAGGATTTTGCCCTCAAGGAATTTGAAGGATCCAAAGGCGTGCAAGCGCTCAAGGAAACGATCGTCGCCTATCAAGCGAACGCCCGCCAAGGCACGTCGAAGACCAAGAACTTCGGCGAAGTCAAAGGCACCGGCAAGAAGCCCTGGCGCCAAAAAGGCACGGGCCAGGCCCGCCACGGCTCCCGCCGCAGCCCGCTCTGGGTCAAGGGTGCCGTCGTATTCGGTCCCCGCCCCCGCGATTGGTCGCTGACCATCAATAAGAAGGTTCGCCAGCTCGCCTTCCAGCGCGCCTTGTTTGACAAAGTTACCGACGGCGGCCTCGCCCTCATCGAAAAATTTGCCCCCGCCAAGCCCAAGACGAAGATCATCAACGAAGTCCTGAACCGCATCCACCCCAAGGGCAAAATTCTGCTGGTGGACGAACCCTTTGGCGAAAACGCCGCGCGCGCCGCCCGCAATTTGAAGCGCGTTGAGCTGGTGCCGGCCTCCATGGTCAATGCCTGGGACCTCGCCCGCTACGACAACGTGCTCGTGAGCGAACAGGGTTTTGAAAAGATCCTGGCCCGCGTCAACGCCTAAACCTTTTAACGCCGACCCACCATGAAGCAGTCCACCCACGTTTTAAAAGCCTTCCGCATCACGGAAAAGGCCTCGGCGCTCAACGCCAACCTGAACAAGTACGTGTTCGAGGTTGCGACGAACGTCAACCGCATCGAAGTGGCCCGCGCCATCACCGAGAAGTACAAGGTCAAAGTCACCCGCGTGAACACCTTGAACCACCCCGGCAAGTACAAGAGTGGCCGCATGTTCGGTGGCCATCCCGGACGCACGAACCGCCGCAAGGTCGCCATCGTCACCCTCGCCGCCGGCCAGAAGATCGAAGTGATGTAGTCCCTGCCACCCGCAACTTTCCACCCGCAACCACTTTAAGTCATGGCCCTCAAGCAACGCCGCCCCCTCACTCCCGGCCAGCGCTTTCTCATTGAGAATACGCGCGCGGATCTGTCGAAAAAAGATCCGGAACCGGGCCTGCTCGAATCCGTGCACCGCGCCCAGGGCCGTAATTGCTACGGTCGCATCACCTCGCGCCGCCGCGGCGGTGGCCACAAGCGTCTGTACCGCATCATTGATTTCAAGCGCGACAAGAAGGAAATTCCCGCGACCGTCCAAGCCCTCGAATACGATCCGAACCGCTCGGCCCGCCTCGCGCTGCTCGCGTATGCGGATGGTGAAAAGCGCTACATCCTCGCGCCGAACGGCCTCAAGGTCGGCGATAAACTCATTTCCACGGACAAAGTTGTCACGGAATTTCCTGTCGGCCTCGCTATCAAGCTGCGCCACATGCCGCCCGCCACTTTCATCCACAATGTCGAAATGCAACCCGGCAAGGGCGCGCAAATCGCCCGCGGCGCCGGAGCCGGTGCGCAGTTGATGGGTATCGAAAACGACAGCGCGACGATCAAATTGCCCAGCGGCGAAATTCGCCTCGTGCACGCGGAATGCCGCGCCACCATCGGCGTCGTCGGTAATCTTGACCACCAGAACCGCAGCTTGGGCAAAGCCGGCCGCAACCGCTGGCTCGGCAAGCGCCCCCGCCAGCGCGGTATGTCCATGAATCCTGTCGACCATCCCATGGGTGGCGGTCAGGGCAAGAGCAAGGGCGGCGGCGGCTGGCAGCACCCGGTGTCCCCTTGGGGCCAGCTCGCGAAGGGTTACCCGACGCGCGTCAAGAGCAAGCCCTCGAACGCCTTCATTCTCACGCGCCGCAATGGCCGCAAGGTCAAGAAGGTCTAACTGCCTTCCCCCCTTTCTCACTTCTAATTCTCCTCCACCATGTCCCGCTCCGTCAAAAAAGGCTATTTCGTCGAACCGTCCCTCCAGGACAAAATTGACGCCGTGCAAAAAGAAGCCGTGCGCAAGCCGATC
>Ga0206967_1118_pt1 | contig 16802 bp, 13 predicted proteins | sample Alteio_BWOrgHeat_24_FD_153259 | JGI IMG/M metagenome (GOLD analysis project Ga0206967, IMG submission 153259) | Enriched cells from forest soil in Barre Woods Harvard Forest LTER site, Petersham, Massachusetts, United States -... | ecosystem: Environmental > Terrestrial > Soil > Temperate forest >...
GCGTTGGATATGCTTCGAGCCAGCGCGGGTCTCGAATTCGCGATGGAGACAAAGGCTTGAAGTACGGAACGGTTCCCCACTACGACAAACCGGTTTCAAAGATTGTGATGGGCGTGATCGCGTTGCCCACCGACGATCACGCTAAAGCGTTCGAGTTGCTCGACGCTTATCGCGCCGGCGGCGGCAACATGATAGACAACAGCTACACGTACGGTCCCGGCTTCGCGGGGGTCATGCGGGCTTACTACGAAAAGCATGGCGAAGATGCGCTCATCCGGTTCGACAAGGGAAATCACCACCGCTCAAACGACGACGAGGGTCGCCGGGTCTCGAAGGAGACGATGGACAACGACATCCGAGGCAACTTGGAGCGTCAGGGCGTCAGTTATTCCGACTTCTACCTGCTGCATCGAGACGACTTGCGGGTTCCCGTCGGCGACATAGTCGAATGGCTCAACGAACACAAGGACGCCGGGCGCATTAAAGTATTCGGCGGCTCCAACTGGTTGCACACTCGTATTTCTGACGCGAACGAATACGCAGACAAGAATGGTCTGCAAGGCTTCTCAGCTAGCAGCCCAAATTTATCGTTAGCTCTTGCCAACGAGCCAATGTGGTGGGAGGCGTTGCAAATCGATCGTGCCGGGCGAGACTGGCACGAAAAGACCGGTTTCCCGTTGTTCTCGTGGTCATCCGGCGGCGGCGGTTTTTTTGCCCGCGTCGAATCTGACAACGTCAAGCGCGTGTATCACAACGACACGAACTTCGCACGGCTCAAGCGGGTCGACGAACTGGCCGAGAAGTACGGAGTGTCCTCACCCCAAATCGCGCTTGCCTGGACCGCGAACCAGCCCCTGAACGTTTGGTGCCTCATCGGCCCCAACACCGTCGAGCAGGTTGACGAAAACCTTGCCGCACTCGATATTGTCCTAAGTCCGGAAGAGCTCAAATGGCTCGAAGACGGATCTTAGCCTGCTCACAAATGCCTTCAAAGACGAAACGCTCATGAAACCACTAGCAGTTCAAATCTACACGCTTCGCGATGCGATGCAAAACGGCAACCACTTGTCGATCCTTCAGCAGATCGCCGACATCGGCTACAAAGGGGTCGAAGGCCACGGGTACGGCATGACTCCCACCGAGTTTCGAAAGGTGGTCGAAGACATGGGCATGAAGGTAACTTCGTTCTTCGGCGCAAATCAGACGCCGGAGACGGTGAACCAGTTCATCGACGATGCCCACGCCCTCGGCGTAACCGATACGGTGAATGGGTACGGAACGAAGGAGTACAAGACTGTGGAAGCCATCAAGCAGACGGCCGAGATCGTCAACTCCGTCGCCCCTGCAATTCGTGCGGCGGGTCTAAGCTATAGCCTGCACAACCACTATTGGGAATTCGAGACGGTTGACGGTCGACTGGCCATCGAGTGGATGCTCGACGAATGCCCGGACGTGACGCTTGAGTTGGACCTCTACTGGTGCACCAACTTCGGCGCGCAGAAGGCGGGGGATATGGCGAAGAAGTTCAAAGACCGGATCAAGTTGATGCACGTCAAAGACGGCCCAATGGTCAAGGATGAACCGATGACAGCTGCCGGCTCCGGCAAAGTCGACTTAGCCGACGCCATCCATAACGCCGACCCTAACTGGCTAATCCTTGAAATGGACTTCTGCGCCACAGATATGATGGAAGCCGTACGGGAAAGCTATCGGTATCTGACCAGCGCCGGGTTGGGATCGGGAACAAAGTGAGCCTCGAACTACGCCGATCCGATTCTGCGTTGTAGGCGGATAGCCCTTCTGATGTGATGGCGGGCGCGGTTGAGGCGGCTCTTGACGGTTCCCATCGGAATGCCTAGCTCGGCGGCGATGGCCTCGTAAGACATCGCGTCGGCCTGGTACATCAGGAAGGCCTGGTTTTGGCCGGCGGGAAGTTTCTTCATCGCAGCTTCGATTTCGACGACGCGCTCTCGACGCACCAGATGCTCATGGGCGGACTCGGCTGAATCGGCAATCTGCAAGGTCAGTAAGCCATCGTGCCCACCCTCAATCGAATCCAAGCTCAAGGTCGAGCGAGAACTGGCCTTTTTCCGCATATCAAGGAAGCAGTTGCGTTCGATGCGGTAAAGCCAACTCGAGAAGGAACTTTCGCCTCTGAATTTACCGAGTGACTTGAGCACCCTCACAAACGCCTCGGCGACGACATCGGCGGCTTCGTCGCTGTCTTTGGTGAGGGTGCATGCGAACACGTTCGCTCTGTACCAGTGTCGCCTCATCAGATCATCGAATCCGGTACTATCGCCATTTTGAAACCGCCCGATCGCCGGCCAATCCTCAGCGAGAATCCTTGACATTTCTTTACCCGTTGTGTTCAGTCCCATGGATACAGAATGGGGAGAAGTCGGCAACCGGGGGTAGTCCGCTCTTTAGCGTCTGGTTAATTGTGGACACCATAGTACGTACATCACATTTCAGACACCAGCCTTGCCGGCCGATCAGAAAGGATGTTCGCTTAGAGCGCGGTTCTTCAGCGCAGCAACCGGATCGCAACAACGATTAGAGCAACGACCAGTAGGATGTGAATGAGCCCTCCGCCAATGCGCAAACCGAGTCCAAGGAGCCAGCACAGAATGAGAACGACAATGATCGCTTCTAACATTTATGCCGGTGGGACATGTGGCTGGGCGCATTAGTTCCGCAGCGCCGGAATAATCACGCGCGAGTGGTTAGTTGGCCCTTACAGTGACTTCCTCGTTCTCGAAAGGAGCCTCTTCAGTTTCTCGATCTCCTCGTTTGCCTTAGCAAGGATCTGGCGATTCCTTTCGGCGAGCACAGCCGCTTCGACTTCGTTAGTGGAGACGTACTCCGAGTGCGCGAGATCGGCATTTTTTTGGACGAACTGGGCGACGAGCTCAGATCGACTCAGATTCCCTAACTTACCTCGGATTCGCACCCAGTAGCTGTTCACTGTGCCACACTGGATGCCGAGTTCGTTAGCAACCATTTCGTCGGTATAGCCCCTTGCGGCCAGTTGCAACACGGCGAGTTCCCTCGCTGATAGATCGGTCTTCAAATAGATTAGGCCTTTGCCTACACTAGTATATACGTAGTTCTACGTACGAGCATCAGCGTCTGTATATTTGCGCAACCTTTGAGACGGTCAGAGTAACCCTGCCGCAGATGTTTGTGCACTGAAATAGCACTTTCTCAGCGATCGCCGCTTTCGGCATCATGAGAGCATGCTAAAGCGACCCAATGTCCTACTTATCGAGGGCAACGAAGCTGAAGAAAAGCTCGCTCAGCAGGCGATCGCGAACTCACAGATCGGCTGCGACGTGCGAGTAGCTCGTGACGGAGTTGAAGCTTGCCGAATTCTGTTCGAAAGCGATGACCCAGCGCCAACGCTGGTCCTTCTCGAACTCGATTCACCAAATATCGATGGATTTGATCTGATTGCGAAGATTCGCGAACAAGAAAAGACGAAGCGGCTGCCTGTGATCGTTTACTCTGCTTCCGGCAATGAAGCCGACGTGAAGAGATGCCTTGACCTCCACGCCAATAGTTTTGTCCAAAAGGACGACGACCCTGAGTGCTATGAGACGCGGCTAAAGCTACTCCTTTATTACTGGATTGCTGTGAATCGAAATGTTAATACGTGAACTGTCTCCCCGAGAGGAAGAAATCGTCGAACTGTGCGTGCAGGGTCTGACAAATGACGCCATCGCGGCGCGACTGGGCCTCAGTGTAGGCACGGTGAACACTTACTGGCTTAGGATCAAGCTCAAAGTCGGCGGTCAAGGTCGAACCGACACCGTCGTTCGAGTCATCAAAGAAAGAGCTGAAAGGGCCCTTCGAGAAGCCAATGTCGAGCGCAAAGAGCTCAAGGATATCGTCACCGAAAAAGAGCGTGGAGTACTTGAGCTTCGAGCCGCACTTGCGCTTCTCCAGATGGCGATGGACCAGATCAAATCGACCGTGTGGGCGACGGATAATAAGCTTGCCATCCACATCTTGGCGAACGGCGAGTTTCCTGCGACGCACTTCGGAGTTCGATGGGAGGTCGGCAAGACCGTCTATGAGATCTTCAAAACAAAGGATCCTGAAGATCTGGCCGTTGCCGCTCACCTTGCAGCTCTGAAAGGGATCGAGACCGACGTGCGATTGACCGGTGAATTCGCCAACATGATCCTCCGCGTCCTTCCGCTCATCGACGAAGCCGGAGACGTGATGGGCTGTATCAGTATCCTTAACAGCGTGGGTCAGTAACTCCTGCCAAATCTCGGGCCGCTGCTACCGATACTTATGGGCGGCCTCGACTTGTAAAAAGGCAATTTTGCCGGCAGGATCGAACAAGGCGGTTGCGTAGACCGTGACGAGTTTGTAAGTCGTGCGATAGCGTCCCAAGTGCCCGGTCCCCCATGGCAGGAGTTCCAGGCATTCGATCTTGTCGAGCGATCCTAATGCGGAAAGACCTTGCTTCTGAGATGGAATCGTCGGCTTGAGACTGGCGCCAAAAAACGAGTTGTAGAGGCTTTCATCGAATTTCCCGGCGGCCATCGTCTCCATAGACGCCTTGAAATTTGCGGCTAAAGTTGGTTGGGGATCCGGGATCGGCCGAAGGGATTCCCACGAAACTGCGGGCAGATAGTTCCTTGCAATTTCGACCGCAATGCCGGTTGCATCGCCTCCGGAAAGCTGCTCCAGGTTCGTCAACACGATGACCGTAAGCTTGTCGTCGGGAAACTTAAGGAACGCGGTTCCGGTCGAGCCGCCGTGGCCGACGGAACGATGGCCGTTGAACCGATCCACAAACCAGCCCAGTCCATAGGCTCCGTAGGGCGTATAGGCGTAAGATCCGTTGGCTAGCTTTGAGGCAGTCCACATTTGATCGATCGAGCTGCGTTTCAGCAGCTTCTCACCGTCGAGGGCGGCGTCCCATTTCGCGAGATCGTCGACGGTCGAGATCATGCCGAAGTGAGAAACCATTCCGTAGTCGGTCCTCCGGCTGTTGTGGAACAGCGCCCCGCCGAGGAGTCCGTATCCGGATGCCATCCCCTTCACGATGCGCGACAGATTGACGGTCGACGAGTCCTTCATGCCGAGCGGATCGAAGATGTGCGATTTCAAGAAGTCGGGGTATTTCATGCCGCTCGCCTGCTCAACGAGCATGCCAAGAAGGAAGAAACCTTGGTCGCTGTATTGGAACGATTCGCCCGGCTTAAAGTCAACGGGCGTCTCACGTGCGGTCTTGTACATCGACGCGATGGGATAGTTAATCTTCCAATTCGAGACGTTAAACGGCACTTCCTCGAAGCGGTCTTTCAGTCCGGCGGTATGAGAGAGCAAATGGCGGACGGTTATGCCCTTCCATGCCTCCGGCGTGTCTTCCAAATACTTGGAAATCGGCGCGTCAAGATCGATTTTCCCCTGTTCGACCAGCATCATGACACTTGCGGCGGTGAATGACTTGGTCATTGAGGCGAGCAGGAACGGGGTGTCAGTTTTCGTGGGTATGTCGTAGTCGATGTTGGCCAGGCCGTATGCCTTGACTTTTACCGGCTTGCCATCTTTGATGACGGCAAGAGTCAATCCAGGAATGCGGTTGCTTGCCATAGCCCGTTGGACCAAGTCATCGATATTATCGGCGTGGACGGATGCAACGAAGCCGAGCATGCCGGCGATCAATAGGGTGGGAATTAGGTTCAAAGTTTTGACTCCGGGATGAGGGAGATAGCGATGCGGCGACACCTCCGGCCCTCGGGGGGTTTTTGGCTATAACGGGCGAGAAGATCGAGGAGATCCAGCCTGAGGTTCCTGGATTCTTCGTCAGTTAGCATCCAGTTAGCGGCGAGGTATGTCATACCTTCAAGCGTCGTGTCATATTGGGGTTGTTCAACGTACCGGCCCAGGGCTCGGAGAGCATCGCCCTGGAGGACGGCCAGGCAAGTCAAGTGATCTTCCGGACTCATCCCCGCGAATTGCTCGCGCGTCAAGTGTGCGGCGCCGACCTTCAAGGCGTAGGTCGCCTCAATAACGCCGTGAGCTTGCCGCCGTCCAACGACCTCCAAGATGCCGGCCTCGTGAAGAATCTTGATATGTCGATAAAGGGTCGCTTGAGGGACGTCGGCCAGCTCCTCAAAGATTTGCTTCGAAGTAAGGTGCCTCGGCCCGACTGCGCCCAAAATTCGGACCCGGATCGGATGGCTCACCAATTCACTCTTCGAGAGCGACTTCACGATTGAGAATATTATCATGTTTGATAATATCCGTGCTCTAGTTTAGAGATGTGGCAGGAGCCCCTGCGCGTCACAACGAGGCCGGTAATTGCCTCCAGAGAGTCAAAGCAAAACTCTAGCCGTGGTCTCCGTGGCCACGCATCAGCATGGGGCGGATAACGAACGAGCGCTCGCTCATATCAACCTCGAAAAGGCTTCCAAACCCCAGGGTTGGTCACGGCGCTACGGATAGGCCCGACTACCGAGGCCGTTTTTAGCGGAGAAGTCAGTTTCTTATCGGCGCGACACTCGCGACGCTGCCCAGAGGCCTAGGATTAGGCCGCCTAATACCAATCGGGCCATTGAAATCGGGTCGAAGACGGGGCGGAATTTTGAACTGCCGTTCTTGACTTCGATGTAGCCCAACGGAGTGGCTCGCATACGTCCTCCGCCACCTGTGCGGGGCCGTTGGCCGTTGTGGCCGGTTCCATCTCGGCCGCCGAAGCCGTATTTGATTTTGGCAACTGGAATCACGATCACACCGTGTTTCTCGACAGGGTCCGCAAAGACGACTTTGACGGTTCCGTTCCTGCTGAGTTCCTCACCCAAACCTTCGATAAGGGATGCCGTACTGCCATTTGGCTCTTCGTTCTTGGTTGCCATGGGTAATGGATCAAATCGGAGTACGGCTTGTTCCCCCAAAGGGGGGAAAACGTTGGGTTACATCAGACTTGCTTTCGAGCGCATGGCTGTGGGAATCACGTGAATCTTCCTTGAATACTCTTCCAGCATCGATCCGACGTCTGCTATTCCGGAAACCGCGCCGACATATCCGTCCGGGCGAATGAGGCATGCACAATCCCAGCCAAATAACGATACAATCTCGCCCTTTGAATCCTGGAGGACAAGCGCCTCGTCCGATGTTTTCCGGCGAATGCTGTGGACGGTCATTTCGCCATTGAAGATTGCGGTTACCTGAGGATCCGTCCATTGATCGGCCATCAGTAACAGATGGTGACCAGGGTCTCGAAGCAACTCATAAAGCCGGATATCGTGCCCGTTCTTTGTCACGGTTGCATCCGGAAGGCGCTCGCCAGGCTTGAACGGCAAGTCACCTTTGTAAGGCAGAACGATCGGGGAATCGGTGTAGCCGACGGCAAGCTCGGACACGAGTTCACGCACATGGGCCGAAACCCGTTTGTTGGCCAAAATGACCGGCGCGATCAAATCCCTCAGCCACGCAAAAAACCGATTCTCTCCATCCATTACCCGAGTGGTGAAGTCCGTTTGCGAAAGGACGCCCCTCTCGACAGGCCATCTTTCGTTCGAGTAACTCTCGAGCAGAGCCTCGCTCGCTAAGCCCTTCACGACGAGTGCCAGCTTCCAGCCCAAGTTCGCCGCATCCTGAATCCCGGTGTTCATCCCCTGCCCAAGGGCGGGACTGTGAATATGGGCCGCATCGCCCACCAGAAATACGCGTCCACGTTGCATCGACTCGACCAACCGTGCGTGGATGAAGAAGTTGGAGCTCCATTTCAAGTCGTCGACCTGAAATTCCTTCGGTCCTCGCGTGGTCATGAGGCGTCGAACCTCGTCGATATCCGGGGCAGGCTCGGTTTCTCCTTTGGGTTTGTTCGCCACCACGCGGTAATAGCCGCCAGGCATCGGGAAACAGGCGAGAATGCCCTCAGGGGCAGTAAAGATATGCGCCTCGTTCGGAGCAAGTGGCCAGTTGATCCGAACGTCGGCAAGCAAGAATTGCTGCGGGTACTCCTTTCCTTCAAATTCGGCATGCGAAAGACGCCGAACCGTACTGTGAGCGCCGTCGCACCCGATTACCCATTGAAATCGGGCTTCCTCTTGCTCGCCGTTCGACTTCTGAAGCTTGACCATGCAGCCCTCGGAGTCGAAATCAATGTCCGTCAGTTCAGTATCGCGCTCGATGTTGAATCCGAGCTCCTTGACATGGTCGATCAGAACCTTCTCGGTCTCGCTTTGCGGAAGCGAAAGCATATACGGGTAACGAGTCGGCAATTCGCCTAGTCGCATCTGCACCAGCAGGCGCTTGTCTTCGCCATAGAGCCTTACTCCATGCATGGGCAGGCCACGGGAGGTAACGTCGTCCACGATGCCCCAAAGATCGAAGATCTCAAGGCTTCGAGCCTGCACGGCAAGAGCTCGCGAGCTCTCCGCCGGTCCTGACGCGCTGTCGACAATTCTTGCTTTAACGCCTTGCTTGCCAAGGGCGATCGCCGCCGCTAGCCCGCTGGGCCCCGAACCAACGATAAGAACCGATCCTTCAATCATAAAACCGCCTCCCTGCTGGGACTGATCGAATCTCAACGGTGTTCCGTACATTACGACAGAAGCCCGATAGTCGTAAAATGGCACTCATGAGCCATCGAATGACTCGCCGGACGCTTCTTGCCGGTTCCGCCAGTACCCTTGTGGCGCCCATAGCGCGCGCTTTCCCCGAAGTAATGATCAAGTCGCCGGTCAAGCCGGTGGTGATCTCATCGTCAAACGGAAATGCGTTTAAGAATGGAGGAACGGAGACCTGCGTACAGCGAGCATTTCGGCTGATGACGAGCGGCACGGACGTACTCGACAGTCTCATCGAGGGTGTCAACATCCTCGAACTGGATCCCTTGGAGCTATCGGTTGGGTGGGGCGGACTGCCAAATGCCGACGGTGTCGTCCAACTCGACTCTTGCTGCATGCATGGGCCTAAGAAATGGGCCGGCGGAGTGGCTGCTCTGGAGGGAGTGAAAACCCCTTCTCGCGTCGCTCGCGATGTGGCCGAAAGGACGGACCATCATCTTTTGGTTGGAAAAGGGGCTCAAGATTTCGCGAGAAACATGGGCTACGCCATTGAGCCAAATCTCTTGACGGACCACGCGCGATCCCTTTGGCTTGAATGGAGGCGCCGCACGGACCCGGACCACTACCTTGACCCCACAAAGCGCGCCGAAGTCGGCTTGGATGTCGCTCTGGAGATGGCCGGTGAAGGCCTTATCGACCCGTTGCACGTTTACGGAACGATCAACTGCGATGGCATTAATGCAAAGGGGGAGATCTGCGGCGTCACCACTACAAGCGGATTGGCCTTTAAGATTCCGGGCCGCGTCGGAGATTCGCCCATCCTCGGCGCAGGATTGTACGTCGATCAAGAAGTCGGCGCAGCCGGATCAACCGGTCGCGGCGAGGCAAATCTGTACGGCCTGTGCTCATTCCTGATCATCGAGGAGATGCGCCGCGGCCTTCATCCAAAAGATGCCGGCATGGCCGCGCTCAAGCGGGTCGCGAAAAATACCGTCGAAAAACGGCTCCTCAACCCTGCAGGCAAACCAAGTTTCGGCCTCCAGTTCTACATCTTGGATGCGCAAGGCCGTCACGCCGGAGTGACGCTCAACGGTCGTGCCGCATACGCGGTTTGCGATGAGAACGGAGCTCGGCTGGCGCAGTGCGAACCGCTGTTCTGAAACCTTGCCCGCGGCACCCGATGTAAACTAAGAAACGGTGCGGCCAGGACGATTACTTTTGGGGTTGGCAGTCGCGCTGTTGCTCGGCGTCTTAAGTCCGAGTGCTCAGGCCCAATCGGACCCCGGAGTGGTGCAAAGGTTGATTGGCCAGGTCGTCGCGGCAGGTCAGCCGGACTGGGATACGCTTCACAAGCTAATCGTCTCCTCCTTCCCGGACAATAAGCAGTTCACACGTTCCAGCGGTTCCTACTCTGTGTGGCATATCCGGTCCGAGAATCTGGTCGTCCAAATCACGAATCCACCTTCAACGGACGGATTCAGCTCGCTTGGGTTCTATTGGTTCGACCTCAACGCCGCACCTATTTCAAGCACCGCCTTCTTCACCGGCCACCGCGCGTACTATCAAAGCTGCTCGTTGGTAAGTGTTCCCGGTGTTTCCGATTACGTGGTGGAGGCGACCTTGGGCGGATCGCTGAGCAAACCGATCGTCGAGGACTTCGGGCTTTTTGCCTACCTTCCGGTTCTTATACGGTACGCCAACATCGACGGCACACTGGCACAGAATCCATACGAGGTACCCAACTTCGCGTGCGGCCCAAGGCCGCCGAATTACGCTCGCACCGAGTTGCTCGACGCGCTCAACGGGTCGAACCCTTTGCTCCAGTTGCAGGCGCTCACATGGCTATCGGGCAGCCACACAAGCCTTACTGCGGACATTTTAAACGAATACCACGAGCGCATCGAAGACAGCATTCGGTTCTGGACGCTGTCGAGTGACCCTTCGGTGGCGCAGGTTGCCGCCACGCTTTCTGGTTCCGAGGCAGAGTGGGTCTCCAGGGCAGCCAAATACTTTGTATCTGTGAGCAAACCGCAGCCTGTGCCAAACGTGACGCTCACACCACATCTCAAGGACCTATCGGCAACAGATATCCGATTCGGCCGAGGCGGAGACTTCGACAGCAAGGAGCGGTTCGTCAAGATCGGCGACCGCGTGGTCGTGCAATATGAAATCAAACTGCCAAACGGCGCAGTAGCCTTCACCAACCTCAATACGCCCGATGCCCCTCCTATTTTTGAGGCTGGAAGCAGCCAGATCATCGAAGGCCTTTCGAAGGGCGTTATCGGGATGAGTGTGGGTGGATTTCGATCCATCGATGTTCCGGCTCGAATGGCTTACGGAGACGCCGGGGCCGATGTCATTCCACCGGGCGCGGACCTCAGTATTCGCGTGAGGCTGCTTCATATCGCGACGGAGCCTCCTTTCGGGATGGGAAGCGAAAAGGTCCTTCGAATCAAAGAGGTCATCCCAGGACGCGGCTCGCCGGTCGGCGCCGGAGAAACGGTCAACGTGACTTGCAACATCTATCGATTGGATGGCCACGTGGTGAACGTCCCAGACATATCGGGCGCGCACCAGATGGTGCTTTCCACCGGAAGCCTCATCAAGCGCGCCATCATCGGCATGAAAATGGGTGGGCTCAGACACCTTCTCGTCAATTTCCCGGCCGAATTCGGCCAACAGCAAAACTGGTTCCACTACGGCGCGCAAATACTGGAAATCAAACTCAACTCCATCGAGGGTCGCCGGTAGACTTTAGATTCATCAGATGATCGCCATCGCGGTTCTGGCATGTCTATCCTCGCTCTGGCAGGCCCAAGCCGCGCAAGCGCCCTGGGATCGCGTCGTAGCTATCGACGGCCAAAACCTCGAAACGGAGGACGACTTCGACGGTGCGCTTCGCGCTGAAAAGTTAAGCACTGCCGGCTATACCAACTGGTTCACGGGCCACTGGCCAAGTGTCTCATTTCTCGGCGGAATGGCGATGGGGAATGTTTCCGAGGATCTTGAGTTCTTCTTCGATAAGCCCTTCAAGTGGTCCACCCGGGTGCTCGACTACGTCATGGAGGATGGTGGCAAGAAGTTCGGAATCCGAGCAACCGTGCGCCCGTACGGCGGTCAAGGTGTGTTCCCAGGTCGGCGCAGCTACCTTCTTACCTATCGTTGTGACCGGCTGCTCGAAGCGTATCACCCGAGTTATATTCTCGTGAACGGCACGCGTATGTGGGACTCGAAGGCCCAGCCGATTCTGGACGGAAAGATCATGGTTCCGTTCTGGCAGGAGTCTCCCGGAAACCCCGTCATCGACTTTGTAACGGACCTCGAATACACGCCAAGTCTCAAAGGACTGGCTCTCAGGATGTTTGACATCCAGTTTCTGGGGGTACGGGGCGAGAAAGTCAGTTTCAAAGGCGTCAAGGAAACTAAAGAGGCTTCCCCTGCCGATCTGGAAAAGCGGTTTACGTTCGGCGTGTTTCCGACAGACGTCGACTACTGGAGCGACAAGGGCGTTCCCATTAAGCAGCTTGAGGCGGACTGGAAGCCGAATTTTAGGCCCGCTTACTTCACCGAACCGATGTGGCTCTCCCCGTTTACCGACGTGGCTCCGGCGAAGGGGCCGTACCACGATTTCATGGTGACCTTGGGCGGCTGCAACATACTTGGCGCCAATCCCGGCGCGGAGATTCTTGCCCGGACGACTGGATACGCGCGCGGCGTCATGGCAAATCAGGGCGACGCAAATGCCGCAAAGCAAGTTTTGGGGCTCAGCAAGAGCCTTGAGGTTCAGTGGTTTAGCGAAGAGGAAAGCCCGCTCATGTCGGACACTTTGCCGAACGATCCTAACCGGCTGAAGAACCTCGTCGAAGCGCGCGATGCCGTTCAAACGGCAAAGTTCGCAACCGGTACCCCGGATCGAATCCGCGATGTGGTCGAGCCTTTTCCGCCTGCATTGAGTTCGACCTATGAATATGATCGCGCCCACGACGTCGTGGTGCTGAAAAACGAGGAGGATCCGCAATACAACATTCTGATGGCGATGGCGCGTGGGGCAGGCGCTTCGTTCGGTAAGCCGTTCGGTTACTACTGGGAACAAACGCACAATCCATTTCCAAGTCTGGACTTCAAATTACAGGCGTGCCTTCTGTATTACTTTTCTGGCGGTTCGTGGATCGGGGCGGAAGCAGAAAATGCGCCCTCGTTCGAGGATGGGATCGTTGCGGAGTGGGTAATGCCCTTCGTCAAGGCCATGCGCTTTGCGATGGTACATCCTTCACGCGGAAAGGCGATCGTGCCGACTGCGATCTCCTGGGGCGATGGAGATCGCTGGTGGGTTCCCTATAGCCCATTAGGTCAGTTGGATACCTTTCAGCGGTCTATTTCCTACGACCATGCAACCGGCAGCTTTACCTGCGAGCCGATGTTCGTCAAACGCCTGCCATGGATGCCGGAGGAGCGGCGGGATTGGAGCTTTGAGGACACGGGTCACCTCGCGTATTTCATCGATCACGTCCACGAAATGGAGGGTTACAACCTCCTCGACGTCTATTTTCCAGGCTTTGGCGATGCCTTCACCGCTCGAATTGCGGGACTGCTTACCGGCACTCCCCAAGGTCCGATAGATTTCGTGGACATCGATACCGTGCCGCAGGGCGTTTTGCAAAACTACAGCCTGTCGGTGTTCCTGGGTCATGCGGCAATGGATTCATCGATGCGAGAAAAACTGTTGGCCGCCGCCGATGCCGGTCAAACGATCGTCATCGGCGCGCAGCATGTCGGTGAGGGTCATACGCTGCCTGGGCTTCGAATTCCCATGCGAAATCCGCAGCCGCTTAAAGGCGAGGTCGAATTCAGCGAGGGTTTTCCTGCGCCAAGGACGATTGCCACTTTCGACGGCAAGGTTTACCTGACAAATCCGGAGGGTTGGGAGATCGTGGCCTCTGTAGGCGATCCCAAATGGCCACTCCTCGTACGTCGCGCCTTTGGCAAAGGCATGATTTACGCTTACCTGGGCCAATGGACTAACGACGGCGGCAACGTGTTGCGCCCGCTTTTGAAACAGCTTGGTCAGAATTACGCGCCCCTGCACTTCGGACCTGCCGACGATCAGCTTGAGTATGTCGCGTATCGTAAAAACGAGGGCGCTTGGGCTGCTGTATTCAACCACGGAGCAATTCCTATCGGCGCAGACCGGTTGCAGACCCTCCGTGCCGTACCGCCCGAACCGCTTTGCTCGAAAATCAAGGGCCCTTGGAAAGGCGATATCGCATTTCGGCTTGAGCAGCTTGGCCTCGACCCGAAACAGAAGTTCGCATTGTATGAAGTGGGAGGAATCGACGGCCCAGATTTCGAGCAAGTCATCTCGGGCAAGAGCAGTTTCACGATCAAACCCGTCCCCTTCACCCTCAAATCCGGTGAAATTCACGCCAAAGTTACTGTCGGTAAACGGGCCGAATTCATCATCGCGCCCCCCGGCCGGGCACACGCAGTCTTTTTTGGCGGATAAATGCCTTAGCCAGTCCGCGCCATTTGGGGTGAGTAACTCCTACCCGGTATAGGCGTCTGACTGGCATGAAAGGTGCACTGAAACTCGTTTTGCCGTGTCTGCTTTTGGCGATTGCCGCCGTGTCTCATGCTCAGAGGAGCGCGGGGGGCTACGGGCAGGGGGGCCAAGGAGGGCAAGGCGGAGGGCCGGGAGGCGGATTTGGCGGCGGCATGGGCGGTGGCTTTGGAGGGCGAGGCGGGGCGTTCAACAAAGCGGAGAACGCTTCAGGACATATCGAGGATCAGGGCCAGCGGGCATTGTGGGAATCAAAGACGGCGATCCTTACCCCCGGCGATCGCGTCGAGTTCAAGCTGAAGATGCAGGCCGGCGAGACGGTGATGGCGGGCGTGACCAGCGACGCTTTCGATCCCGCGCTGGCGCTTGAGGATTCAAAGGGCAAAGTTCTCATTCAGAACGACGACCGAGAGGAGGGGGATCAATCGCCGTTTTTGACTTACCGAGTGGCGGAAGCCGGTACTTACACCCTTAAGGTTCTCAGCTACCACTCAGTCTCGGGCGGCAAGTTCGAGGTCAAAATGCGGCGATTCGTGGCATCGGACGTCGCCCCAGGAAAACAGACGCTTGCCAACACGGTCCCAATTTCGTTAGAGGGGCAAGAAATATTGGTTTTGCGGTTGACCGCCACCAAGGGCAAGATCTATGACCTCAAGGAGCTGAGGGAGTATTCCTCTCGCTACCTTTCTATGATTAATGCGCAGACCGTCACCGGTCCCACCGGGGTAGCTGCCAACGACTATTCGCCGGTCGCTACCGCCGGCGGCTCGCAGGTCTTTGAGGCGCTCCGCGATGGCGACTTCTATTTGGAATACCAAGTCACCAACGGCCAGAAGTTCGAAAGCGATATCCGTGCACTTGAACCGATCGCGATGAAAACCGCCGATGAGAAGGTGCTGAACCTGGCGGGACAAGAGCTCGCGGTGCTGGACTTTCCGGTCGTGAAGGATCAGATAGTCAGAACCACCTTCACCGGTGAGCATTTCGTATTCGATATGAGCGGACCAAGTGGCGCTAACGATCGTGAAGGCAACGGCGATGCATCTTACGGCAACACGAAGTTTTGGACGTATTTCCAACTTAACGTGGCCTCAAATAACGACGTTGTTCGGGTTTTCCATGGCAACGGCAAGGTCCGCATCGCCGTTCGATGCCTCCGATTTCCCGACGCAAAAGGCCAGTCAATCACGATTCGCAACTCGGAATCTTTACCTACCTGGGATGCGGGAAGCGCATCGAACAGCAAATTAGAGATCGGCGAATCAAAGCTGTTTCTGATCAAGTCGACCAAATCGGAACTTATGCGGGTGTTCGCCAGCGCAAACAGTTTCCTTCTGAAGCTGGATATTTTCGAACTATCCGGCGCGGAAGATAATTCGCTTGAGAACCGTGCGACCCGCATTGCAACCGACGACTTGTACTTCCCCGATCCAGGCACCTTTATCGTACGCCTGAGCTGTGACGGCAACGGCGGGTCGGGCGAGTACAAGATGAAGCGCGAAGAGCTGGTCACAACACCGTACAGGTTGGGAACCGTACAAACCGTGAACCTTGACGGAGAGAATTTCGGCCTCTATTCAGTCGACTTGGAAGCGGGCAAGCGGTACGAGTTAATGACCGATCAGCCCGGCAATTACCTTCGGGTAGATCTTTTAGACGACGACGGACAGTTCCTGACAAGCCAAGGCATCACGTTTGATAAAGTCAATGTGCAGTATTTCATCCCAAGCCGTTCCGGGCGCCATCGGCTCTGGCTGAGAGGGTCGCCGGGAGTGAGGCATTTCAGGCTTGAAATGCATGTGCCTCCCCGTTTAGGCGAGTGAGAGCACGCAGAAGGCACATCCAATGCCTTCCAGTTTTTGCTGTTTTTGAGTGTTTTGTAGGCGCGGGATGGTCGTACCCGCGTTTCGGGGCGGTCGGCAAGAACGACGTTGGTTCCACCGCCATAACTGGGTCGCGGGTACGAACCATCCCGCGCCTCGTGTATCAAGATATGTTTGGCAGAACCCCTTGGACGCTTGGGGGATGGATGGTGAGCACGTCCCGCGGCTTGGCGATCAACGCCGATCTGTAGATTAGGGCCCCTTCCGTCTCTGCCTAACCGTAGAGTCCGAACAGCATCTTCAGCGGACAAGCTAGGACACGAGGCTGGACGAGGTTAGGGCCTGAGACGGTTTAAGGGCTGTCAAGGCAACCCTATGATAACCCGTATCTACGTTGGAGTCGACATCTCCAAGAATTGGTTCGACGTTTGCACGTCCCTGGATGAGAACGCCTCAGTTGAGCGCTACTCGAACAATCCGGACGGACATGCCAAGTTCATCAAGGCGGTAACTCCCTTGTGTGGGAAGATCCACGTGTGCATGGAATACACGGGAGGCTATGAAACGCCTCTTGCTCTTGCCTGCCGCGCAGCCAACCTGGTTGTTAGCATGATCGACGGCGGCAAGTTCTCCACGTACCGCAAGTCGTTCGGCAGGGCAAAGTCCAAGACGGACAAGCAAGACGCCAAGCTGCTTGCACGCTACGCTAGCGAAAGAAAGCCGGCCGAGTGGTTCCCGGTTCCTGATGAGTATCGCACCTTGCGAGAGCTCACCCGGCATCGAAAGAGCCTCATTGAGGCAAAGACAGCTTGGGGATGCAGGGCCTCCCACACTGTCGAGAGCGAACTCGTTACCGCTCAGAGACAAACTCTGCGCGAGGTTCTG
>Ga0206967_1119_pt1 | contig 16729 bp, 10 predicted proteins | sample Alteio_BWOrgHeat_24_FD_153259 | JGI IMG/M metagenome (GOLD analysis project Ga0206967, IMG submission 153259) | Enriched cells from forest soil in Barre Woods Harvard Forest LTER site, Petersham, Massachusetts, United States -... | ecosystem: Environmental > Terrestrial > Soil > Temperate forest >...
GCAGGCCTGGAGCACCGATCGCTGCAATGACTCCCTGGCTAGCGTTTCGCCGACACGAATAATGTTGCTTGCCCCGGCCGAGGCGGTCGCAAGAGTACGTGCCTCATCACCGACCACACAGGTCGTCTTTGTTCCGCCGCCATCGATGCCGAGATAGTAGGGCACGGTTATTTCTAACATAGAGAACTTGCGACTCAGCCTCGGGATTTCGATTGAGGGCTTGCTTCGTTGGGTGCCCCAGTCCCCAGAGTCTCACTCGCGGGGTTCGCATTTTCCCGCCATAATTGAAGCGGGAGATTTATGAAGATTCAAATTTCAGAACTCAGCAATAGCGGAGATGCTCGAGGTTTCAGCTTTACGGCGCCAACCGAGGCCCTCGCGTTTGTCGGTCGCATGGCCGACGTCCACCTGGCTTCGACGAAGCCGGGCGCGATCCGCGGCAATCACTATCATCTTCGCCGTCGCGAGGCAATTGTGGTTCTGCCCGGAGCGAAGTGGTCATTGCACTGGGATGAAGACGAGAAGTCAGGCGGCCAGCACCGTGACTTCGACGGACAGCTTGCGGTCCTGGTGTTGGTATCTCCTGGCGCCTCTCACGCGGTGCGCAATGATAGCGAGAGCTTGATGTGGCTGGTGGCGATTTCTTCGGAATCCTACGATCCGACTGAAAGCGTGACACGAAAAGTCGTCTAGCCAATTTCGCAAAACGAGTAGTACCAAAGTTGCGAGCGGAGAAGGCCGCAGTATTTTGCGCTTCTCGATTTCCCAAATGACTCAATAACTCGGTTCCCTCATGGGTCTGAACCATCTCGATTTCGCGATCATCGGGCTGTACCTGGCGGGGATCACACTCTTCGGCCTGCGTTTTCGCAAGAAGCAGCGCACGCTGCGCGACTACTTTCTTGCCGGACGCGACATTCCCTGGTGGGCCATCGCGTTATCCATCGTCGCCGCGGAAACCAGCACGCTCACCATCATCAGCATCCCAGGGCTCGCATACGACACCAATCTCACATTCCTGCAAGTCGTCATGGGATACGTTGTGGGTCGCGTGGTCATAAGCTTCGTCTTGTTGCCGCACTATTTTCGCGGCGATCTGTTCACCGCATATGAACTGATCGAGCGGCGGTTTGGGTCCGGGTTACGCTCGCTGACGGCTGGTCTGTTTCTGCTGACGAGAGCGGCGGCCGAAGGCGTCCGTGTCTATGCGGTGTCGATCGTGGTGTCGATCGCGCTGGGTACCGGCGAAGTAGCATCGATCGCAATCATCACGTTGCTGACACTGATCTACACATTCGAGGGCGGCCTGGCTGCCGTCATCTGGACCGATGTGGTGCAAACCGCCATCTATGTCGGCGGCACGCTGATCGGACTATTCACGATCGTGCACCTAATGCCCGGCGGTTGGCCTGCGATTCACGACGCGGCAGCCAGTGCGGGCAAACTGCAGGTTTTCAATTTCAGCGGAAATTTCTGGATTCCCTACACATTCTGGGCCGGACTCATCGGCGGTACTTTTCTTACCACCGCAAGTCATGGCACCGACCAGTTGATCGTGCAGCGCTTGCTGGCGGCGCGGGGACAGAAGCAATCGGTGACGGCGCTGTTGTCGAGCGGCGTGGCAATTCTGTTCCAGTTTGCGCTTTTTCTAACCGTGGGCATCATGCTCTGGGCCTACTACCGCGTGCCTTCAGCAACATTTGGCAGGCCCGATCGAATTTATCCGACGTTCATTGTCACCCGCATGCCGCACGGAATTTCCGGACTGTTGATTGCTGCCATCCTTGCAGCGGCTATGTCGAATCTGAGCGCGGCCCTGAATTCGTTATCCTCGAGCGCGATCATGGATTTCTATGCCCGCCTTCGACCCTCGGCAGACGAGAAGACAAAAATGCGGCTGTCGCGCGTGGCAACCTTCCTTTGGGCGACGGTACTGTTTGCACTGGCGCTGATTGCACTGCATCGAGTCGGGCGCGTAATTGAAGTCGGACTACAGATTGCCTCCGTGGCCTATGGAGCGCTGCTGGGCGTGTTTCTTCTTGGAGTGCTGACGCGGCGGGCGAATCAGATTGGCGCGATGTTCGGAATGCTGTGCGGTTTCGGCGTCGAGCTTTATTTGTGGCTTGGCACGGGCGTTCCGTGGACCTGGTGGGTGGTGATTGGAACCTCGGTGACGTTCGCCGTCGGTTATCTCGTCAGCCTCATCGCCCCTGATTAGCCTTTCTTTTCTCGTCGCGTATACTGGCTCACTCTCCCCATGGCCGAGCCAGCTAATTCCCGTCCTGAACTTTCCCGTGATCTTGGCGTCAGCCACGCTTCCGCGGTTGTCGTGGGCACGATCATCGGCAGCGGTATATTTCTCGTCCCTGCGGAAATGATGCAAGACGTCGGCTCCGCCAAACTCGTCTACCTCGCCTGGGTGGTCGGTGGACTGCTCTCCTTTGCCGGCGCGCTCACTTACGCTGAACTGGGCGCGATGAAGCCGCAGGCGGGTGGGGAGTATGTTTATGTTCGCGACGGCTACGGGCCGCTCGGCGGCTTTCTCTATGGCTGGACCTGGTTCGTGATCGCCAAGCCCGCGTCGGTTGCTACGATCGTGACCGGCCTGGTCCGAATCCTGGGAACGTTTTCGGTTTTTTCCTTCTTTTCAGTCAACGTCGTCTCTGCACCCCTCGCTGTCACGTGGGGACAAGTGGTCGCGATTACCGCCGCGATTCTGATCTCGTTCCTCAACTATCTCGGGATCAAGAAGGCAGGCGAGTTTCAACTTATCTTTACTCTTCTGAAAGTCGCGATCATCCTGGGAATCGTCTTCGTGTGCTTCAGTGGAATTGGCCATGCGCCGGGGCGGGGATGGAGTAACTTTGCCGGCTCTTTCGGCGGCGCCACAGGCGGCGTCGCCGGTTTCATGGCCGCACTCGTCGCGGCACTGTGGGCTTATGACGGATGGAACGATCTCAATATGGTGGCGGGCGAAGTCAAGCAGCCGGAGCGGAATATTCCGATCGCGCTGATTGCCGGCGTAGCCGCGGTTGGACTGCTCTACGTTTTGGTCAATGCAGGAGTCCAGTATGTGCTGCCTGCCAAGGCGATTGCGGCCTCGCCACGCCCCGCTTCGGATGCGGTCGCGCTGATTCTGGGTCGCGTCGGCGCTGGCATCGTCTCAGCCGGCATCGCCGTGTCGATGCTGGTCACGCTGAATGGCACAATCATGAGTGGCGCGCGAGTGCCTTTTGCCATGGCGCGGGATGGATATTTCTTTCGGTCACTGGCCGAAGTGCATCCTCGGTTCCACACACCCTCGATCGCAATCGCGGTGCAAGCTGCATTGTCGATCCTTCTGCTGCTGGTGGGTGCAAACTTCCGCCAACTATTTTCGTTGGCGATTTTTGCCGAATGGCTCTTCTACATGATCGCGGGCAGCACGGTCTTCCTATTCCGCTGGCGCGAACCGAACGCCGTGCGGCCCTATCGTATGTGGGGATATCCGGTGGTTCCAGCCTTGTTTGTGCTGGTCGCAACCGCTTTGCTGATCTATACGTTCAAGAACGACTGGCCGAATTCAGGCTATGGCCTGCTCGTCATCCTCGCCGGAATTCCGGTATTCGGGTGTTTCTCTTTCTTGCGAAAGCGCCGGCGCAACTCCGGCGAAACCTTTTGAACGCGCAATTCGAACAGAATTCCCGCGAAATCACTGAGAAAATCTAGATCGGTTTGTTTCTGGTTTCTTCCGTACCTACTGGTGTTTCTACCCGGCTTCATCCGGCTGAATCGTGGATTGTACGCAGAGCCCCGTGCCGCGCCCGTTCTGGGCCGATCTCTCAAAAGGACACCCCCTTGGTTACCTAAGGTCAAGAGCCGTGGACACGTTTACCCCCTGTCCTATCTCCCGTATTTTTAAGACTCCAAGCCCCGGCGCTCTCCCCGTCCGGGACCCAATGGAGTGAAATGGAATGGCGACAGCTTACCGCGGATTTCAACTAGGACTACTGCCCGAGCGCAAGATCAACAAGCGCGCGCTCGCGACCAGCTACGGCATCGTGGCCCTGGTCATCCTCATCCTCATCAACCTTTCGCTGTTGCTGCCAGACAAGCTGCAACTCACCAGTTATCGCATGACGGAACTCATTCCGATGCCGGCGTTGCGGCCGGCGCCGGAGCCGATCAAGACGGAAGTTCCCAAGATCAAGCCCAAACTGCTGCCAGCCGTGAAGCTGCCAGTATTCGAAACGCCAAAGCTGGTGGTGCCGCACGAAGTTCATCACGAAGCGCCGCCGCCCGTGGAAGCACCCAAAGTTGTGGTGAATCAGTTCGCCGCTCCGCAGATCAAGATGGTCGCTGGCGGGGCGCGTCCTCAACTTGTCCATACCGGCGATTTCGGGGGCAGCTCGCAGAAGCCGACCGTAAATGCCGCGGTAGAGAAAGTACAGACGGGCGGGTTTGGCGACCCTAACGGCCTCAAGGGCGAGGGCAAACCGAACGCGAAGTTGTACGCCGCAACGGCGGGCGGGTTTGATATGCCGGTTGGCGCGGGACAAGGCAACGGATCCGGCGGGGCTAAGGGCATCAAGGGCACGATAGCCAGCGCTGATTTCGGCAACGGTATTGCGACCGGCGGCAAGGGCGATGGACGCAGCAATGGTCAGGGCGTTGCGACCGGCGGATTTGGATCGGAGCAAGTGGTGAAAGGCGGCGGACCGAAAATCGCGCAAGCGGATACGGGAGCAGCTACACCGGTGGAAATTACCTTCAAGCCAAACCCGGTTTATACCGACGAAGCGCGCGGCCTGAAGCTGGAAGGCGAAGTATTGCTCGAAGTAAGTTTCGGAGCAAACGGCACCCTGCACGTCAACCGCGTGGTGCGCGGCCTGGGTCATGGTCTGGATGAAGCGGCCATCGCAGCTGCGAACAAGATGCGCTTCAAGCCGGCCATGCGCGGTGGCCAGCCGGTGGATTCGACTGCGGTTGTCCACGTGATGTTCCAGATGGCGTACTAAAAAGTTTTGGCGAGTGGCAAGAGCTTTAGAGCAACGGGAATTAGAAAAAAGAATCGGCACTGAAACTTGGAGAAGAGAGTCATGCGTACTTGGAATTGGATACTCACTGCGTCTCTGCTGGCCTCGATGAGCGCAGCCGCACAGCAAGCGGCGGGTGCACAAGCGCCCGCCCAGCCGCCCGCATCCGATGCGACGCAGACGGCACAACCGAGCGCTTCGGCGCCCGACGCGTCGCAGCCCGCGCAGGCACAATCGTCCCAGGCTTCGCAGAGTCAGTCTGCTCCGCCGGTCGCGATCCCGTTGCCGGCTGTTGTCGCGGCTCCTACCACGATGGATCAGGTCGTAAACCTGTTCATCCAACGTGAGCACGGCCTGATCAAGATGCTGGCCAATCGCACACCCGTGGTTGAGACCTATCTGCAGAATCTGACCGCGGACCCGCAACTCGGTCCCGTTCCGAGCGAGGATCACTACTTCCTCGGTCGCCTCGACATGGGCGAGACTGTCGACCGCAAGGATTATCTGAAGGGCGATGGCGAGAAGAGCGGCATGAGCGGAATGGAAGCGCGCCTTCTCGGTGGCTTCCACAAGCTGTATAAGGTTCAGTACGAGCCGGTCGGCTTCTCCTGGATGGTGTACGCGGACCGCACCGATTTCGACCGCGAGCACTACGACTTCCACTACGTTCGCCGCGAATTTCTCGGCGATGTGCGCTGCCTGGTGTTCGACATCACGCCCAAGCCGAAGTCCGGCCGCGGCCGCTTCCTGGGCCGCGTGTGGGTGGAAGACCAGGACTTCAACATCGTGCGCCTGAACGGGACCTATGCTCCCGCGCCGCGCAACTCTTACTTCTTCCACATGGATAGCTGGAGATTGAACTTGATCCCCGGCTACTGGGTGCCGTCGTTCATCTACAGCGAGGAAGGCGACTTCAGCGCTGGGGTGAAGAACAAGCTGGCCTTCAAGGCGCAGACCCGCATCTGGGGCTACGATCTGAAAAAGGGCGGCAAAGATGACGAGTTGACCAACATCCGCGTCGACAGCGTGCAGGACAGCAGCGCGTCGGCTCAGGATGCGTCTCCTCTGCAGGCCGAGCGCGTCTGGCAGCAGCAGGCGGAAGACAACGTTGTCGAGCGCTTGACCAGCGCTGGATTGCTGGCCCCCGAGGGCGACGTCGACCGGATTCTTCAGACGGTCGTCAACAACCTCGAAGTCACCAACAACATCGATCTGCCCCGGCCGGTACGCACTCGCGTCCTGCTGACGGCTCCTCTGGAAACTTTCAGCGTGGGCAACACGATCGTGATCAGCCGTGGTCTGGTGGATGTGCTGCCTGACGAAGCCAGCTTGGCCGCAGTACTCTCTCATGAACTGGCGCACATCGTTCTTGGTCACAACCTGGGCAGCAAGTATGCGTTCAACGACCGCATGCTGTTTGGCGATGACTCCACGTATCAGAACCTGGGCTTCAAGCACATTCCTGAAGAAGAAACGGCAGCCGACAAAAAAGCCATCGAACTTCTCAAGAATTCGCCCTACGCGCAGAAACTGGACAACGTTGGCTTGTTCCTGAAGGCATTGCAGGGCAAGGCGCCGCAGCTGGGCGCTCTTCTGACGACGCACTTGGGCAATCCTTTGGCGGAAGGCGGAACGGTCAACCGCTTGTCGGCACTGGCTTCCCAAGGCCCGGCACTCGACAACAACAAACTGGATCAGATCGCGGCTCTGCCCTTGGGCGGTCGCGTGAAGATTAACCCCTGGGACGACAAGGCGGAAATGGTGAAGACGGCTCCGGTCGCCATCACCTCGGCGCGCGACAAGATGCCGTTCGAAGTCACGCCCTTCTTCCCTCGTCTGGCACGCTTCGGCACGGGCGTCGCCGCACCTGCGGCTCCGACCACCGCTGCCGCCAACACGGGAACAGGCAACTAGTTCGCTCAAGTAGTTAAAGTTTTACTCCAAGTTGAAAGAAAACGTTGGCCGGGATCCGGAACTCCTTCCGGGATACCCGGCCTTCGTTTTTTGAACACAACATCTCCGCAGCCCGCGGTTCCGCTCCGGGTCTAGTTGCGGAACCGGTCCGGCTGTGGAAAAAGATGCGTGCCATCCACCTCTTAATCCTGGTTAGAACGGGTTAGTCTGTATAGGAATTCCTTGGAGGACTCTCCTATGCCCGACGTCGTCGCAGCCTCGCCCCTCTCAGCCGAGGAACTCCGAAAAATCGATTCTTATTGGCGAGCCTGCAACTATCTTTCGGTGGGCATGATCTATCTGCGGGCAAACCCTCTGCTGCGAGAACCGCTTAAGCCAGAACACATCAAGAATCGACTGCTGGGCCACTGGGGCTCCGATCCCGGCCAGTCGCTCGTCTGGGTTCATCTAAATCGTCTGATCAAGAAATACGACCTAGATGTCATCTACATCTCGGGTCCCGGCCATGGAGCGCCCGCAACGCTCGCGAATAGCTATCTTGAAGGGCACTATTCCGAGATTTATCCCGACAAAAGCCGGGACGAGGCCGGCCTGCTCAAGTTTTTCCGCCAGTTCTCCTTTCCCGGCGGCATTGGTTCGCACTGCACCCCGGAAACTCCGGGCTCGATTCACGAAGGCGGCGAACTTGGGTACTCGCTCTCGCACGGTTATGGCGCCGCATTCGACAATCCGGATCTCATCGTCACGGTGATGGTTGGGGATGGAGAGGCTGAAACCGGACCGCTCGCCACGTCGTGGCATTCCAACAAGTTCCTCAATCCGATTCGCGACGGCGCCGTTCTGCCCGTGTTGCACCTCAATGGATACAAGATCTCGAACCCCACGATCCTGGCCCGAATCCCGCATGAAGAATTGGAGGCCTTGCTCGTCGGATACGGCTACAAGCCCTATTTCGTGGAAGGCAGCGATCCCGCGGCCATGCATCAGAAGTTGGCTGCCACGCTGGAACAGTGCATCCTCGAGATTCGCTCCCTGCAGAAACACGCGCGCTCCACCGGCGATGCGACTCGGCCACGCTGGCCAATGATTGTGCTGCGTTCGCCCAAGGGATGGACAGGACCGAAAGAAGTTGGCGGCCACAAAGTGGAAGACTTCTGGCGAGCCCATCAAGTGCCCGTGCTTGATCCGATCACCAACAAGAACAGTCTGAAAATCGTCGAAGACTGGATGCGCAGCTACAAGCCGGAGGAGCTTTTTGATGCGAACGGAACACTGGTGGCCGAACTGCAGGAACTGGCGCCCTCCGGTGAGCGACGGATTTCCGCCAACCCACATGCCAATGGCGGCCTGCTCCGTAAGGAACTTGATCTGCCGGAATTTGCGGATTACGCGGTCAAAGTGAAAGTACCGGCGACGACTTATGCTCCGCCCACCGAGATCCTCGGCCATTTTCTCGCGGAAGTGATGCGCCGCAATATGAACTCATTTCGTGTGTTCGGGCCCGATGAGACAGCATCAAACCGGCTTACCGCCATCTACGAAGCCTCGAAGAAGACCTGGCTGGCCGAATACAAACCCGAAGACGCTGATGGCGGCGAGTTGCATGTCGCGGGCCGAGTCATGGAGATGCTTAGCGAGCACACTCTGGAGGGCTGGTTCGAAGGCTATGTCCTCACCGGGAGGCACGGCATCTTTTCAACCTACGAGGCCTTCGTCCACGTGATTGATTCCATGTTCAACCAGCACGCCAAGTGGCTGGAGAAGGCGAAGAATGAATTAGATTGGCGCGCGCCTATCCCCTCGGTCAACATCCTGATCACATCTCTGGTCTGGCGCCAGGATCACAACGGGTTTACCCATCAGGATCCGGGATTTCTCGACGTAGTCACCAACAAAAGCCCGGATGTGGTCCGCATTTATTTGCCGCCTGACGCCAACTGCCTGCTCAGCGTCGCCGATCACTGCCTGCGCTCGCGCGATTACGTCAACGTGATCGTCGCTGACAAGCAAGAGCACCTGCAATACCTTTCTATAGACGACGCCATCAAGCATTGCACCAAAGGCATCGGCATCTGGGATTGGGCCTCCACTGACAGCGGCGCGGAGCCGGATGTTGTCATGGCCTGCGCGGGCGATATAGCAACCATGGAGGCCGTCGCCGCGGTTGCCATTCTGAAAGAGAACTTTCCGGATTTGAAAATCAGGTTCATCAACGTGGTCGATCTTTTCCGCCTTATGCCAGAATCCGAACATCCGCACGGGCTTTCCGACCGCGACTTCGACTCGCTTTTCACTATCGACAAACCTGTAATCTTCAATTTTCACTCTTACGCCGCGCTGATCCACAAGTTGAGCTACCGGCGGAAAAATCACGACAACATTCATGTGCGCGGATACAAAGAAAAGGGCAATATCAACACGCCGCTCGAACTTGCCATTCTGAATCAGGTGGACCGTTTTAACCTGGCCATCGATGTGATCGACCGCGTGCCACGCCTCCGGACCGTAGGCGCTCATGTCAAAGAGCAGCTGAAGAATCAGATTATCGACAGCATCGCTTATGCTCACGCCGAAGGCATCGACAAAGAGGAAATTCGTAAATGGAAGTGGCCGGGATAAATCGGATGAACAGCCGGATCGGCAACCAGAATTTGATTCTCGCGCTCAATAGCGGCTCTTCCTCGCTTAAATTCGGTCTTTTCCGTGCGGGCGCAAACGATGAAGAACCCGTTCTCAGCGGGAGCGCCGACGGCATTGGCCGCAAGAGTGGCTCCTTCCGCATTCGTGCGTCCGACGGCAGCCTATTAGTTCAGCGGAACGATATCCTCGAATCCCAAGACGATGCGCTGGCCGCCATCGGGGAGGCGATTTCGGCCCACGCACAATCGACGCCCACGGCCGTGGGGCACCGCGTGGTACATGGAGGGCCATGGCTTCGCACTCACCAGATCATTACGCCACAAGTTCTCGGGGAGCTTCGCTCTGCCACCCATTTCGCCCCGCTGCACATCCCACAGGCTCTGAAACTGATTGCCTCAGCACAGGCAAATTTCCCCGGGGCGAAGCAATACGCCTGCTTTGACAACGCGTTTCACAAAACAATCCCCGAAGTGGCCGCACATTTCCCTTTGCCGCAGCGTTTGTTCGACTTGGGAATTCAACGGTACGGGTTTCATGGTCTTTCCTATGAATCCCTGGTTCATCAACTCGGCTCTGACCTTCCCCAGCGGGCCATCTTCGCTCACCTCGGCAATGGAGCCAGTTTATGTGCGCTCCGCAATGGAATCTCCATCGATACGACCATGGGCCTCACGCCGACCGGTGGCATCCCAATGGGCACCCGATCTGGCGATCTCGATCCCGGAGTCCTGATCTACCTGATGCGGAACGAGAAGTTGGACGCCGACGCACTGGAAGCGATGCTCAACCACGAAAGCGGCTTGCTAGGCCTGTCTTCCGGTGAAAGCGATGTGAAGGCGCTCGAAGTGCGAACGCGCGGCAACGACCCGCATGCCGCTCTTGCGCTCAACATCTTTGCGGTTTCGGTGCGCAAAATGATTGGTGCGTACACCGCTCTGCTCGGGGGAGTGGATTTATTGGTTTTTGCGGGCGGCATCGGGGAACATAGCGACTATGTGCGGTCCGCGGCTACGGCGGGGCTGGAGGCGATTGGCCTCACCAAAGATAAGATTCGCGTTCTCGCCGCCCAGGAAGAAATTCAGATCGCGCGTCACTGCCGGGCTCTCTTATAGCAGGCACTGCTACAGCAGCCGACGTAGCAATCAGCGTGATCGCATCGACGCTGTGCTAGCTCCCCTCCATTCGAAAGAGATATTCGATCTCACTACCACGCTCGACCCTATGGTCATGCCAACCCGAAGCGTGTTTCTCCACCAGCTTTAGCGCCGGATGCTGCCGCGCAAGTAATTCCGAAATCAGCTGACCAGAAGCTTCCCTGCCAACGTACAGAAAATGCGCTTTCGTCATGGCAGCAACATGGTTCACATACTCAACCATCGCGTCCATTGAAAGATCCGACATGGCATGCGAACTGAAAGTCAGGTCGGCGCAACCAGCCGGCATCAAAACTAGTTCTGTCAACGGCATCAGAGCTACGTCCGCCCGGGAGATTGCCTCGCTCGTCAGATGCTCCTCGCCATAGAGCAAGAACCGCAACTGTGGAAAGGCCTTCAACAAGTAATACGACGTTAGAGCGATACTCTCAGGCACATCGAAGTCGATGTAGGTCGTTTCCGCCCGGTCGCGCAGTAAATAGTAAGCCATGCCGCCAAAGCCACCTCCAATTTCGGCAACGGTATTTTTTTTACTGCCGAGCAGACCGTGGATGCGTTGAGCGCAGCACTGCTGATAGTCGGCCCCCGATCTCACCAGGATTCCATCGATGACCACTCCAAAGGGATTGCCGATCAGAGGGCCGGATAAATCGTTCAACGTAGTCCTGCCGCCGGTCCGTTGCTGCCAATAGTCCAGGCGATACAAGGCGTCGATCAAGTAGAGCTGAGCATGGAAATCGGTCATGCGCTCGCCGAAATAGTCTTTGGCCACGGTTTGAGAGACGATCAAACCCGCCGAACATGGATCGCGATAGAAGTTCCGGTACATGCCGCGCAGCGTCGGCAGGTCGCGCGCCGCCAGCGCAGTCATGACGGGCTGTAGATTTCGCTTACGCCGTTGTTCCCACCAATCAGTCGGTCGGTAGGCCGCCGGCGCGGTCTTTTGTCGCTCCGCAGCTTTGATGTAGGCCGAACAGATTCTCTCCAGGATCGCATCTTCGCCGCGTTGATCGTCGCGCCCGGGATCATCTAGGTGCGAAACAAAGCCATCCCTCACATTCGCGAGGTCAAAGCGAGGATCCGCCGCAAAATGCCGCTCTCCCCGCCGCCTGAACTGCTCCAGGCGCCATCTTTGAGCGAGTTGAAACTTGGCAAGTTTTCTTTTCAGAAGAATGCGGAGGTGCTTGAACTCAAATTTCATCTTTCATCGGAGATACGAACAAACTGGCAACGCACTACGGCGTGCAGTGAAAGATTAACGCAGGCAGGATATTGAAGAATTGAAAATTCAGCTTCACCGAACTGAAACTCGATTCGAGGTAGGGCAACAGGGTGCGCGTATATTGAAACAGCACCATCGAACCCTGTGGATTCAGAGCCAGGCGGGACTCTTCGAGAATTTCACGGCGGAGTGAATCCGTCATGTTGCGATACGGAAGACCGGAGATGATCGAATCCGCGGGCGCCAGCCCCTGCTCCGCGAGAATCTGGCGCACCCGAGCCGCCGAACCCTGCACCACGCGAAAGCGTGGGTCGCAGATGTGGTCGTTGAGGTAATTCACGAAATCGGTGTTCAATTCGATCGCCACCAACACTGCGTCCGGCCGCATGCGCCGTAAAATTTCTCGTGTGAACGTGCCCACCCCCGGGCCGTATTCCACCAGCACGCGGGCCCGATCCCAATCCACCTGGCTCATCATGTCCTTCACCAGGAAGGGCGAACTGGGTACGACCGACCCAAGCATGGCCGGACTCTTAAAAAAATTGCGAGTGAATAGCGCGAGAGATGAGGATCGTGCGGTGGACTTGTTGGCGGCCTGCGCAGGCATTCAGTGGCCCTCGGAAACAAACTGCAAACTCCATCCTAGCTGAAGCAGGGGTAATATGGGGCCGGCCGAACGGACACTGAAGTAGTAACGAGGCTGGTACTTTGGTCACACTCGCGCGAATCGCAACGCTCGAAGCGCACACGACAAAACCGCTCTTTCCCACGGTAACTTGCTGCGCCGAGAGGCGGTCGTCGAAAATCGACGAAGGGCTCAATTCGGAATCTGTCTTCCGAGATCATGGCCGCTTGACTGGTTTTTTCCTGGCATCTGGAGCAGGCTTGAAGCTTTGGTTCAATACGGCGCTACGATTCGCGGCGGGGGCGTATTTCGTTTTGACCTCTCTGTACTGCCTGCTTGCTTTTCTGCCATATACGTTCTGCGCCTTCATCAAGACGCCTCCCTATCCGTGGATGCCATGGCTGGCCCGCCACCAGGCGGCCACTTATTGGCTGGCCGTAGCAGCCGGGTTGCTTTGCGGTTGGCCGCAGCAGACTCGGTGGGCTCACAAGTCATCCAAGCTGGTTCTCGGTCTGCTGGCCGCAGCTGGAATTTATGTGACCGTGCGTCCCTTCTTACCGAGTTTGCAGAGTGACAATGCGGCCTACGCGTGGAGTCTGGCGACGCTGTTGCCGCTTGTCATCATCGCTCTCTGGCAGTCCTCGAATGCGCAGGAATCAGTCGATTCGAATGATGACTCTGGTCCCGCCTTCTCATATACCGTCGCGCTGCTGATTGCTGCAGCGGTCACACTGGTCTACACCGTTGGGGCGAAGATCCGGTTGTACGGCGAAACTCACACTGTGGGGTTTCGCTGGCAAGATGGAGAAATTGCGTTCTGGAGTCTGGTTTCGCACCTTGCGCTCGCGGTCGCGGCACTATCAGTTGTGAACCTGATCTATCTCGTTGCTGCCAGGGCGACGGAGCCGCGCCGAATGCGGCGCACACTTGTTACTTCTCTCATCGCGATCGTGCTGTCGACGGTACTGTCCCGTTTTCTGGGCAACGCCATGAGCTTCGACAACTGGGAGTCCTATGCGTACGCAAGTGCGCTCGCCATTACTCTCACGCTGTGGGGATTCTGGATGGTCCAGCCTTTTCTGGCGCGGAGAGCATTGGCTTCGTCGCCCGGAGTTGAGCAATTTCCGTCGTCGAAGCAGACCATAGCGACGTGGACGGTAATTGCAGTCTCTATCGTGCTCGCCCTCAGCGCTCGTTGGCTGATTGGCGGGGAAGACTGGAACGGTTTTGTCGAGAGTGCGGGAGCCTTGTTGTTTTGGATCGTGACGAGTGCTTGCGTGTATCGCCTGCATCCAGCCCGGGCACGTTATTCGGCCGTAGTCATTGTTGGCATGCTCCTGGCCAGCATCGTGCTGTACAAGTCGCTGCAAGCTACGGCAATTTTCTGGGGAAAGCCTCTGGGTGCAACCGACGATGAAATTTCGCTCCGGCTGGAACACTACGGCGCCGGCGACCCTTCATTTCTGTTGGCGCATCATATGCTCGGGAATGGCCGGGGTGAGCCGTGCGGCGATCTCTGCCGCATTATGCGCGAGTATACGAACATCCGCGATACGCGCACGCGAGCTGAGGTCCGGTTGGTCGACAATCTTTCGTTGGCGCCAGGCGGCCGTCCGAATATTTTTGTGTTCGTAATCGACGCGATGCGTCCCGATTATCTGGGCGCTTACAATCCGCGCGTCAATTACACGCCGAATCTTGACGCCTTCGCGCGCGACAGCGTCGTCTTCCACAACGCCTACTCGCAATATGCCGGAACGTCGCTCTCTGAACCTGCCTTGTGGGCCGGGGCCATGATGCTCCATGCACACTATCTTGATCCATTTTCCCGGGTAAACGGCCTGGAAAAGATGCTTCGCACCGATCGCTATCAAATGGTCGTCAGCATGGACGAAGTCCTTAAGGAAGTACTATCGCCAAACGATCAACTGACACAACTGGATACGGATAAGCCGCTTTGGAATCAACTCGAAATCGGCTCGACGCTGCGGCAGGCAGAATCGGCCCTCGATGCTCGCGCACACTCGCAGGATCCCATTTTTCTCTACGATCAACCGAAGAATGTTCACCAGTTTGCACGCAACGACGTACCGTCGCCTACGTCACAACACTGGCAGTCACCGGCGGGAATGAACCCGCGCATCACCTACGAGGTGCATTGGGTGGACGCGCGTCTGGGAGAATTTTTCAGCTACCTGAAACAACGCGGGTTGTATGAGAACAGCATCATCATCGTCACCAGTGATCACGGCGACGCCACGGGCGAGTTCGGGCGCACCAGCCACTCGACTTCAATCTGGCCTGAGATCATGCGCGTGCCGCTGCTGATTCATTTGCCCTCCACCGTGCGGCAGCAATTTGTCTTCGATGACTCGCGCCTCTCAACGCTCACCGACATTACGCCGACTCTGTACTACCTGCTTGGGCATCGGCCGGTCCGGCGGAACTCCGTTTACGGGCGGCCTTTGTTCGCCGAGACCCGAGAGGAATTAGACAGCTATCCAGCGCGCGATCTCCTCCTCGCCTCTGATGTGCGCGCGGTCTACGGGATTCTCACGGCAGATGGACGCCGTCTCTATACGACCTACGATTCACCCGCGCAAAGTTACCTGTTTGATCTGGCAGCAGACCCGAACGCCGAGCACAACATCCTGACGCCGCAACTCAAGAAACAGTATGACCAGGAGATCATCGAACAACTTCAAGCGGTCGGCGACTTCTACGGCTATAAACCGGGCGTAGGATCACTCGTCGCTTCCTCGCGATGATCTAACGAAATGAAAAAAGCCCGCTTCCCGCACGATTGCGAGAAACGGACTCCTTTCTGAGCGATTTACTGTCGGAGAATCTACTTCGCTCCTAAATCATCGTGCTCGTGGTAGTTCGGATACGGCGGCCGCTTAATCTGCGGCGACGGATGATCTTTCAGTTGCTGCATTGCCACTTCGATCGCCTTTTCCAATTGCGCGTCCTTGCCCGCACGCCAGGCGGAGGGTTCGAGATCGACTTCAACATCGGGAGCGATTCCGTGATTCTCCACCTCCCACTCACCGTTTAGCCCGTAAATCGCCGCTCGCGGCGCTGTCACACGTCCGCCATCGATTAATTCAGGGTAGCCTCCAATCCCTACCAGACCTCCCCATGTTTTCTTGCCGACCAGCTGACCGATGCCGGCCTTGCGGAAGTACCAGGGCAGTGCATCACCACCCGAGCCCGACATCTCGTTGATGATCATCACCTTCGGCCCGTAGATCGCCTCGGACGGGCTGCTCCAATCGTGGCCTTCGCGTGTCACGACTTTGCTCAGCAGCGGACGGCGCAGGTAATCGATGATGTAGTCGGCGAGCTGACCGCCTTCGTTGAAGCGCTCATCAATAATGGCGGCTTCCTTTCCAACTTGCGAAAAGAAATACCGATTGAAGCTGGTGTAACCCGCGCCCGCGGTGTTCGGCACGTGAACGTAGGCAACCCGGCCACCGGTAGCCTCATCGACGCGGCGCCGATTGCTTTCAATCCAGTCGAGATGACGCAAACCCTCTTCGCTATCCACCGGGACAACTGTCACCTCTCGTGAATCCTTACCATCGGCGTTCGCGCCCACTTTTAACACCACTTGCTTGCCTGCCGTCTCTTCAAAAAAGCTGTAAATATTGTCCGAGGAATGCAGGTCTCGCCCATTCACTGCGAGAATGTAATCTCCCGCTTTGACGTTGACGCCCGGCTGCGTAAGCGGAGCCTGCATGCCTGGATTCCAGTTTTCGCCGTTGTAGACTTTGGCAATGCGGTAGCGGCCATTTTCCAAACTATAATCCGCCCCCAATAGTCCACCCTTGAGATGCTTGGGTTCGGGCGTCTCTCCGCCGCCCACGAACATGTGCCCCACCGTCAGCTCGCCGAGACACTCTTCAAATAAATAAGTAAGTTCTCCCCGCGAGGCAATGCCATCGAGATATGGCACATATTTTTTCTTCGCTTTGTCGAGATCCAGCCCGTGATAGTGCGCGTCGTAGAAGAAATCACGCTCGATGCGCCATGTCTCGTTGTAGATCTGCTTCCACATGGCTCGCGGCTCAACGTAAACCTCCCAGCCGTCAAGCTTGAGCGGGCCGAAGCCTGGCTTGGGCGGCCCTGCCGCTCCGGGCCCATCGTCAACGGATGC
>Ga0206967_1120_pt1 | contig 16650 bp, 17 predicted proteins | sample Alteio_BWOrgHeat_24_FD_153259 | JGI IMG/M metagenome (GOLD analysis project Ga0206967, IMG submission 153259) | Enriched cells from forest soil in Barre Woods Harvard Forest LTER site, Petersham, Massachusetts, United States -... | ecosystem: Environmental > Terrestrial > Soil > Temperate forest >...
AAATAATTGCTTTAGATGAAAAAGAGGAAAAACCTGATTTTGAAATGATAAAAAATACTATACACTCAGGATCTTCGGAAGAAAAAGAAAAATTAGCTAGAGCTTTTAAAGAAAATGACATTTTTCTTTTATGGAAATTTGCTGAAAATGATGAAAAGATTAATACCTTTTTAGATACCCATTCTGATCTGCAACTCCAATGGAAAAAACATTTAACAGAGATAGATTATTACGCTGAAGAAATGCCTTCTTTATCTTATTTTTCTCGATTAAAAGGCTTATGTTACTTGCAAAAAGACAAAGATACTGAATATAAGCACACTGTTATTTTAGATAAAGCTTGTGAATTAGGTATGTATGAAGCCTTAGTGACACGATTAAAACGAGCAGATACCGATATTAGAACTGCTGCAAAAGATGGAAAAAAAATAGAGAGTGTCTTACGAAGAACACACCAAGATGCTTTTCAAGTGAGCAACTTATACGGTGCACTAGGCTGTATTAATGCATCCAATATTTTAATCAGTATTGCGCAATATTTTTTTCAATCCTCAGATGATAAAATAGAAAATGAAAGATTCCAGCAACGAAATAATATTTCATGGTTAGCAGAATATGACAATGATCAATCCCTACCACGATATATAAAAATATTGAAAATCGCTGTCGATTTATTTTATAAAGCAAAAATTCAATTTGAGAAAGATTTAAATAATTCTAAAAAAATCATCGCCTCTTTTCAACCAGGAGGAGATTTATTTGCTGGCTTAGAAAAATTTAATGATGGCTCTGGTGGAGAAAAATATTTAAAAGCATTACTCGCTGATTTAAAAGTACCACTCCCTGATTCATTCTGCGAACGCACTAAAGCAAAAGCGGCTGCAGCCCTGCAACTTCAACCTAAACCTACTCCATAAATAACTCTCCCCCTGAATTTTAGCCATACCTTGGCTAAAATAAGAGGTTACTTTAGCCAAAACTTGGATAAAATATAAAGAAAATCATTTTTTTGATGCGTAAGTATCTCTCGCAAAGCAGGTGACGTAAAGGAGGGGTAAGCTGCGCGTCATCCTGAGGCGTGTTTTTTATGCCGAAGGATCCGACGCTCTCTGTCGTCCTGAGGAGTGCTTTTTACGACGAAGGATCTCCTTGAAATGACTGAGCCTATCCAAGAAGATCCTTCGCTGCGCTCAGGATGACATACTCCTCAAGACAACAGAAAGCGTCGAATGAGTAATGCCCCTAATTGACTCCTAAGCCCTATTCCACGTAAGGTAAAAGTATGCGCATAATCAAAATGATAGGATTACTGTTCATTTTTTGCCTACATACAGTAGCCACCGCTGCAGTGTGTAATGACCTTGAAACTTATGTCATTAACACAACTAATACTCCGATTTATGCTATCTTTAACACCATAACAACCTCTACCAAAGTCACTATCAGTAATAGCCTGGGTATGCAGTTAATTGGAACAGGAACAATAGATCTTCTTAATGCAGTTTCTTCAAGCGCTATTACATTTTATTCTTCTGATAAATATGATGATGACTCAGAAATTTTTTATAGTATTATTCAAAAATTATTAAATGATGGGCCCGTCACAGAAACCGATTCTGCTCTTTTAAATAATCGTTATGAAATAGCCCATACTGTTTTAACAAATGGTAATTGTGCCAACTTAATTCCAGGGCGCTTTCTTTATATTATTACGAAAACAAAAAGTTAAAGGAATAATATGAAAAACTTAACGATGCTTTCAGCAAAAGCACTTATTCATCTTATTCAAACTAAACAAGTTTCTTGTGTGGATGTGATGCAAGCGTATTTAGCTCAAATTGCAAAAGTGAATCCAATTATTAATGCCATGACACAATTGCTTCCTCCAGAAAAAGCTCTGGAACAAGCTCGTATAGCAGATAAAGCTATTTTACAAAATACTTCTCTTGGAAAATTACATGGCTTACCGATTACGATTAAAGATGGACGTAAAGTCAAAGGATTTATGTGTACGTTTGGTAACAAAAGTCCAATGAATCACATTGCCACAGAAGACGCAACGGTTGTTGCTAGATTACGTGCCGCAGGTGCCATTGTTGTTAGCATTGCTAATATTCCAGATTTTTCTATGTCATATGAAACAGATAATAAATTATTTGGCAGCACGAAAAATCCTTATGACTTGACTCATTCGTCAGGAGGAAGCAGTGGTGGTGTCGCTTCTATTATCGCTGCTGGCCGGAGCAGCATTAGGAATAGGATCCGATAGTGGTGGCAGTATTCGCCAACCTGCGCATAATTGCGGTATTGCGGGGCTTAAACCCACGCGTGGATTAATTCCAGCAACAGGTGCATTCCCTATAGATGGCTCTGGTACATTTAGCTTAGTGGCTTCCCAAGGACCCATGGCTCGTTTTATTGAGGATTTAATTTATGTGTTACCCATTATTGCAGGTCCTGATGGGCATGATCTTAATACATTTCCTGCAATCCTTCAGGATCCTGCGACAGTCCATTTAAAATCATTACGTATTGCTTATTACACTGGCAATGGTGTAGCAAAACCAACCGAAGATATTGAAGAAACCATACGCAATGCTGCGTTAGCTTTATCTGAATATGTTGGCAATATAAAAGAAGATTATCCGCAGATTAGCAAAGATACTCATATTGCGTTGGAAGAATTAATTTTTTATTGCGGTGATAAAGGCAAATGGTTATTAGATAGAATGCAACAAATGCAAGTAAAAGAAGTCGCACCTCCTTTTCAAGCTATCTTAGATAGAGCCAATCAATGTGAATTTTCCGCAAATGAATTTCATCACCGTTTATTGATGCTCGACCAATTAAAATATGCCATGGCAAATTTTATGGATGCTTACGATGTTATTATCTGCCCTGCTGCAACAACTCCCGCTAATTTTTATCCGCCTAAACCTTCTATTTCTTCTACAAAATTAGATCTTGCACTAGACCTCACTTACAACTTGCCTTACAACATCACCGGTTGGCCAGCAGTTGTGGTTCGTTGTGGAACTTCAAAAGAAGGATTGCCGATAGGAGTACAAGTCATTGCCAAAGCATGGCGAGAAGATATTGCGTTAGCAGTAGCAAAAAAATTAGAAGATATCTTTGGAGGATGGAAACCTCCTCATATGATGACTTTTTAATTTATTTACCGCATTAAAAAATCATTAATGTAGCTATTTCTATCAATAATTTTCCCTTTAATATGAAGTTCTTGCTCTGCTTCAGCTAATGCTCGTTCTTCGCGTTCTCTTGTTTTTATATCACTTAAATCCCAAGTGGCTTGAATGATTTCTCGTTTTCCGTTTGATTCCTCTGTAATGAAATCAATTTCATAACCTGATTTTGTTTTATAATAAAATATTTTCTTACCCTGTCTACGTAAATCCAAATAAATTTGATTTTCAAATAATCGGCCTACGTTATCACTCTGAGTAAATATATTTGCCTGAATTAAACCATTATCCACGACATAAATTTTTCTAGGATTGACTTGAGATTGACGAAAAGATTCAGTAAAAATAGGAACTGTTGCTATCAAATATGTATCTTCTAAATAACTTAAATAATTATATATCGTATCTTTTGCAATTTGGTAACCTTGGCTTTTTACATCATTATAAAACTTATTAAGAGAAAATATCGATGAAAAATTTTTCAAAAGTGTATGAGTTAAATATTTTAAAAAAGCGATATTTGTAACTCGATACCTTTCAATCACATCACGAAAAACAACTGTCTCTACATAATTTTGTAATGTCTCACGATGAATGTTTTCAGGTAACTCTTGAACTGCTGGGAATCCTCCCGTTTGTAAAAAATCAGAAAAATGTTTTCCTAGTATATCTAACGTTTTTTTTCCAGCAGGTTTTTTAGATATTTCCACTGAATGTGCTAATAAATATTCATGAAAATTGTAAGGCCAAATTTCAATAGATATTGATCGCCCTCGTAATGAAGTAGCAATTTCTTTACTAAGCAATTTGGCGGATGAACCTGTGATATAAATTTGAATATTTTTGGTATCAAAAAATCGTCTTACGACCAATTGCCATTCTTCAATATTTTGAACTTCATCTAGCAATAAATAACATTGTCTATGATGATTTTCTGGATACAGACTATAAAAGGATTCAATTAATTCTGCCATCGTCTTTTGATTCATAGGCAGCAATCTATCATCTTCAAAATTAAGATAGAGAATAGCCTCTAGTGGAATCTTTTGTTTGAGCAATTGATGGATATGTTGATATAAGAAATAAGTTTTTCCTGATCGCCGCATACCAACAGCAACCTTAATCATTTTTTCTGTTTTAGGAAAAGAAAAATCTCGTAACACATTATGACGTGTTTCGTTTAGCTTACTATGAAAATCTTCTATTAAGGTTTCAAGGAGCGACATAATTTTATCCTTCTCTATAAGGATAATTTTAATGACTTTTATCCTTCTGTACAAGGATAATATTGAGTTATTTTATCCTTGTGCGGAAGGATAAATATGAAGGATTGCAAGTAACTATTTGAAAATATTAGTTATTTATAGCCATCTTCGAGAGATAAACTTTCCGATGCTAAATATGTATAATGTTCGAAATTTAAACATAAACGAGATAGCTATGCTTAATAATAGACCTTCCCAAAATCAACTAACTCTTTTTGGCCATAATGTTAATAAAAAAGATTTGCAAAATCTCCTTTGCGGTTTAGGCATTCTGCTTTTTGGTGTTGGGCTTTGTATAGATCATAATAGGTTAGGACATGATGAAAATTCTCATCAACTAGGGGATAATTTTCAGAATAATTCATGGATGGAAATAATATCTGCCCTTATGATCTGGGTATTTATTATATTCTTGATAAAAATTAATTGGTCATCGATAAAAGCAAGCATAAGAGAATGTTGCCCACCTTTGCCACCTGCACAACAGCCCAGAAATCTACCTCTACATATAGCAGCAGATGCAAAACGTCCTGCTGATAGCGAAGAAAAATCCTCTTCAATCTTTATTTCGGATACATTAGAAAGATGTGTCATTAGAGGAAAAACAAGTATTGCAAATAAATTAAAATCTATTGATCAATCAACACTAACTATTGATGCAAAATATTGTTGTAGCATTAGTCACCTCATCGCTGTATGTCCTGTTTACGCAACTGATGGCCATTTATATGATTACGATAGTCTCATGACCCTCTTCCAAGGAACTCCTCGGGGCAAACTTCCAGTCAGCCCTATCACACGTGAAAATATTAGTTTTTTTATGACTCCTCAGCCTGCATTACAAGACGAAATTGAAACATTCGTCGATAAATTATTAAAAGAAGCTAAACATGATGCTGCGCCTGCTGGGCCAGGTAACAAATCATAATCCCTCCTCTCCCTACCCTCTCCTCCCAAAATGGGAGGAGAGGGAATCAGTGTTACTCTCTTTTCTTCCTTAAGCAGCATTGTTGAGTAAAGCATTTTGATGCGCAAGCATGGCAAGCGTCATTGCGAGGAGTGAAACGACGAAGCAATCCATACTCTATATATGGATTGCCACGCCTGCTTCGCAGGCTCGCAATGACGAATTCATGCAACAACTAAGAAATCACCGCAATTCCCAAACGTTTCAACAATAATTGATCCCGTTCAATTTCAGGATTTGACGTTGTTAATAATTTTTCGCCATAGAAAATAGAATTAGCGCCAGCTAAAAAACATAAGCTTTGTAATTCATCTGACATAGCCGTGCGGCCTGCTGATAAACGCACTCTCGCTTTCGGAAACATAATTCTTGCAATAGCAATGGTGCGAACAAATTCAAATGGATCTAAACTCTCGGTATTTTCTAATGGTGTACCTGGCACAGGAACTAAATGATTAATTGGCACACTTTCGGGTTGCGGAGTTAAATTAGCTAATGTCACTAACATCCCTGCTCTATCTTCTCTCGATTCACCCATACCAATAATACCGCCACTACATACTTTAATTCCGGCTTCACGCACACGTTGTAACGTTTGCAATCTATCATCATACGTACGCGTAGTAATAATTTCTTGATAATATTCGGGTGAAGTATCGACATTGTGATTATAATAATCTAATCCTGCTTCTTTTAATGCTTGCGCTTGTGTATCAGTCAACATACCTAATGTCACACAAGATTCTAATCCTAATGCATTGACTTCTTCGACTAATTGAGTAATAGCAGGTAAATCTCTATCTTTTAATTCACGCCATGCTGCACCCATGCAAAAACGTGTTGCGCCTGCTTCTTTTGCAGCACAAGCTTGTTTTCTCACTTCTTCTACATCCATTAATTTTTCTGCTTTCACACCTGTGTGATAACGCTGAGCTTGTGGGCAATAATGACAATCTTCAGGACATCCACCCACTTTAATATTCATTAATGTACTCAATTGCATAGTGTGACCAGGAAAATGTTGCCTATGCACGGTTTGTGCTTGATAAATTAATTCAGAAAAAGGTAATTCATATAATGCTAACACATCAGCTACTGAATATTTCATGCGGTAACTCCTTGGATTGCTTCTATGACTAAATGATACGCTTGTTGTAACTCTTGTTCTTTCACACAATAAGGCGGCATGAAATAAATAACATTGCCTAGTGGACGAACCAATAAACCTTTTTCTAAAAATCGGCCGCGTAATTCTTGGCTTAACTGCGAACCATAAGCTGAATTGGATTGTAAATCAAAAGCGGCAATGGTGCCACAATAACGCATATGTTGTACGGGAATATGCGTATGAAGTTTAGGCAGCATATGAGAATGTATAGCTTCAATCTTAGCAATTTGTGCTTTGATTTCAGAAGATTGTAATAATTGCAAAGATGCCAATGCTGCTGCACATCCTAGTGGATTAGCAGTAAATGAATGACCATGTGCTAAGGCTTTTGCAAACGTGGCGCCTAAAAATGCTTGATAAATTTTTTCTTGGCAAATAGTGGCTGCTAAAGGCAGAAAGCCGCCCGTTAACCCTTTTGCTAAACAAATGATATCAGGGTTGGTCTTTGCTTTATGGCAAGCAAACAGAGTACCTGTACGATGAAAACCTGTCATGACTTCATCATAAATCGTTAATACACCATAAGGTGCCAACACGGCTTGTAATTTCTGCAAAAATTCAGGTCTGCACATACGCATCCCTCCCGCACCTTGTACTAAAGGTTCGATAATCATTGCTGCTGTTTCTTTGCCATATTTTTCTAAATGTTGTGATAATTTTTCTAAGATAATTTTTTCTTTTTGTTCAATCTCAGGATCGTTTAACCATGTCGCAGGATATGCAAAACTATCTACTGTAAATAATAAATCTTCGAAAGGTGTATAAAAGCCAGAAGATTTTCCTACTGCCATCGCACCAAATGTATCGCCATGATAAGCACATTCAAATGCAATAAATCGTTTGCGTTGCTTTTCACCTTGATTATACCAATACTGGTATGCCATTTTTAATGCGATTTCAATGGCGGTAGATCCATTATCAGAATAAAATACTTTACTAAAATGGCCGCCCAATAATTGCAATAATGTTTCTGCGAGTTGTACAGCAGGTTCATGAGTAAATCCAGCAAAAATAACATGTTCTAATGTTAATGCTTGTTGATAAATAGCTTCAGCAATTTCTTTACGTGCATGTCCTAATATATTTACCCACCATGAAGAAATTAAATCGAGATAACGTTTACCATCTTGCGCCACAAGATAAGCTCCCTCTCCTCGTGCAATTGGCATAGGATATCCAGTCGTTTGATGTTGAGTGAAAGGATGCCATATTGCTGCTTGATCACGCTTACTAATAGTCATGATAATGATTCCATAATAAGATGGTTATTTTCCCTAACCCATTGTTGAAAATGGCTAGGCGTTAATTCAGAAAAATGAGGAATATGAAATAAAGTATTTACATTACCCATTTTTTCAATCGCTAATTGATTATTAGGATTTAATTCCCCGCTAAATACGACTCCATGAATAGGTAATTGATGATAACGCAAGACTTCTAACGTTAACAAGGTATGATTAATAGTACCTAATTTTCCATGCGCGACAACGATGATAGGTAGATAGCATTGTTTCATCAAATCTAACATAAACTTATTTTCATTTAAGGGGACAAAGATACCTCCTGCACCTTCCACTACCAACGAAGAAACATTCGTTGGCATATGACAAGTTTGCAAATCAATCATTTTATTTTCTAATGCTGCGGCTTGATCAGGTGACAAACTTGCTTGAAACTCATAAACAGATGGCAAAAAATGGGAATCTCCCAATCCTGTTAATTGCTGAACAGTCAATCGATCTGATGTGCCAGATTGAATAGGCTTCCAATATTGTCCTAAACGCGCCAATGTAATAGCGGCAGACGCCATGGTTTTACCCACATCCGTTCCTGTACCTGTAATAAAAAAATGCTTCATGGTTGAGTGTAAATTCCGTATAAAATATGATAGCTAATAGTAATAGGCTTCATAAATTGACGCAATACTTGACGCAGTTTCCCCGCTGATAAAGAAGAGTAATGAGGCCTTGCAGTATGTGCGCCCAATAATTTCATATGTTTTAAAAAATGATAACAATCGGTATACGTTTGCTGAATAATACGGGATTGAATTTGAATATTGGGAAACATTTTTTTTATCTGACTTTCAGAAAGAAATGAGGGTGTGGCATAAGCTATATTCGATTGTTTACAAATATCTTGCCATTCTATTAAAGAAGACTCTCCCAACATAGAAAACAATAATGTTCCTTTCGAGTCTAAATGTTTTATTACATTATTAAATCCTGTTTGAAAATCTTGAAACCAATGCAACGTCATACTTGAGGTAATTAAATTAAATTTTTTCTGTAACTGCGCTGTTTCACTATCAACACAAGTATAATCTATATTAAATCCAGAAATTTGTTTCTGGCAATAAGCAATCATCGCTGGTGCAATATCCGTTAACATAACATTTGCTCGGGGAAATTGCGTAATAAGATGTTGACTAAATAAACCCGTTCCGCAGCCAATTTCTAAAATTTCATTTGCAGAATATGACGGTAAGAATTGTGCTAATTCATTGGCAACCATTTGCTGTAATGATGCAGCTTGTAAATAAGTCGCGGGACTACGATTAAAATGGCGAATGATATTTTTTTTCATAAGGATAAGTCTATTATTTTTTTTATTGCTATCATGAGTTGTTCAAGATCAGCATCACTATGTTTTGCTGTCACACAAAAACGAATAAGGCTATGCTGCACACTAGGAGGTTGTATGGCAACTGCTAATATACCTCGTTCTTCTAATAATGTTGCCATGTGCAGCGTACGCTTAGAATCACCAATAATCCAAGGGACAATATGTCCTGTTGAATTTCCTACATTGAGTTGTTGATTCTTCAAGAAATTACGTAATTGATCGGCTTGCTTTAATACTTGTTGGCGTTCTACCGTTAATTGCGGCAATAATTCAATTGCGGCAGAAATAGCGCCTAATATCATAGGCGACAACCCTGTTGAGTAAATCAATCCCTTACAGCGATTAATTAAATATTCTCGTGTAATTTTACTGCAACCTATATAGGCTCCAAAACTTCCACAAGCTTTACTAAACGTTCCCATGATAAATGGAATATCTTGTGTGTAATCCACTGCTTTACCAAAACCATTATGTCCATACATCCCTACAGCATGTGCATCATCCACATAAAGAAATGCACCATATTCTTTTGCTAATGCAATTAATGCAGGCAAATCGGCTGCATCTCCATCCATGCTATAAAAAGATTCTACTAAAATAAATCGGGGTTGATAACTATGTTTATTTTTTTCTAACAATGTTTGCAAATGCGCTAAATCATTATGATGAAAGCGTTGTAATTTCCCAACGGATTGACCCGCAATTTGCATACTGACATGACAATGCTTATCACAAAATATTAAAGGTTCTGTGCCTAATACTTTTTTGTGACACAATGCTTCTAATACGGATAGATTTGTTTGATAACCTGTTCCTAATATTAATGCAGTAGGTTTTCCTAGCGCTGTTGCTAAACGCGATTCAATTTCTTCATATAATGAAAAATTACCTGACACAAGTCGTGAAGCACCTGCCCCTACACCATATTGTTTAGCGTATTCTTGACTGCGCGCGATTAATTCAGGATGAGTAGATAAACCCAGATAGTCACTTGAGGAAAAATTAATTAATTCTCTACCATTACGCTTCAAACGCACGGCGGGAGCATGCCCTGGTATCAGTTCATGCTGTTGTAACCGCCGCGGATAAGGATTATCAATTAAAAATTGTTGGTAATGTGCTTCACTCATTTTACTCTTAAAATATAAAAAATATCAGCAGTTCCTGCTAACCTTACTCAATGGGATGTTAATTATACTACCAAAAAATGGTTCTTCTCTCTTGTTACCCTATGCGCTTGTGGTCCTTCACTGGCAGGTTCCGCGAGAAAGTGTACCATATCACCTACATCGAGTCGCTCAAAAGATGGGTTGGATGCATTTGTTGCACTAAAGTAATATTCTTGACCATCTATCCCTTGAATAAACCCGTAACCATCTGTTGGAAATAAGCGCGAAATATAACCAACATTCTCTTCCGGATGGCTTTTAACATAGCCGCGCCGCTTACTGGCATAGGTTTCTAACTGATGCTGTATCGCATGGAAACCATCTCGTATGGCTACATAAGCATCTTCATTACTCTTATGAGCCGCCAACTCTTTGCCTGGCACTTTCAAATCAATGTGTATTGCAAATAACTTGCCTTGATGTTTATGTTTTTGCGGAACAGTAAGAACTACACGAACGCTATTAATACGATTATAAAAGTGGCTAAGTTTATCCGCCTTTTTGCGAATTTGATCTTCTAATGCTTGAGAGTTTGGTATATCACGAATGGTAATTTGAGTTGGTTGCATAAAACACCCCTTTTAAACTATGTAACATGAATGTTATATATTTCCATCGACTTATGCTAAAATCTGATCTCCTTTTTATAGTATAAACCATTAATCTCTTCAATTATTATTCTATCATGACTCAGGAATTACATGTAGTGGTATTAGGAAAAGGCCCACCTTTAGTATTACTCCACGGCTGGGGCTGGCATTCGGGCATCTGGCAGCCACTTATTCCACAATTAATTGATTCTTATCAATTATTTTTAGTCGATTTACCAGGATTTGGCAAAAGCCATTTATTAACAGAGAGTTATCAATTTGCTGATTTAGCAAAACGTATCTTTCAGCAAGTTCCTTTAACAGCCACTTGGTTAGGATGGTCTCTAGGAGGTATGTTGGCATGGTGGATAGCGATTCATTACCCCGAAAAAGTGACTCGATTAATCACTGTTGCCTCTTCGCCTAAATTTGTGAGTGATGATTCTTGGCCTGGGATTCCGCTTGCAACATTACAACGATTTTCACAAGCGATATTAGCGAATTATGAAAAAACTCTGGAAGATTTTTTAGAATTGCAATTACGCGGCAGCAAAAATGCGGCGTTATTATTAACAGAATTAAAATCGCAAATATCATTCTGTCATACTGATGCATTAATAGGCGGATTGAAATTATTACGTGAGACTGATTTGCGTCAAGATTTAAAAAAAATAAAATGTCCTAGCTTACATATATTTGGTGCGAATGACACATTAGTTCCTATTGCTGTTATTCCTTACTTACAAAAGTATTTATCTGCACACAGTCGATGTGAAATTATCAAACGCGCAGGGCATATTCCATTTTTATCGCAGCCTGATGAATTCCTAAAATTGTTGCTGTAGTGTCATCCCGCAAATGACTCATCCTTAGGAAATAGAAAAGATTTTTAGCTGGTCATGAGTCATTATGCAGAATGACATATAACATAGATTTGTTAGATAACATTTATCAACTAAAGTACATAGCAACTTGTTCATCAACAACATCAGCTAATGCTGCAGGCTGCCAATGAGGTTTCTGGTCTTTATCAATTAAAACAGCGCGTATTCCTTCATATAAGTCATGTCCTTTTAAAAAATGTTGAGCTAATCCATATTCCGTTTGTATGCACTCATCAAAATTTTTATTTTTTGCTGTGATCAGTGCTGCTAATGTCACTTTCAGACTCGTAGGTGATTTACTACGAATAGTATTAATAATATCTTGTGTAGATAATGCTTTTAAAATATCTTCTAGTGTAGTGTTGGCAAACGCGGTTTTTATTTCTTCTTTATGATTCCAAGTTTGATTATTTATTTCAACCGAAAATGATTTGATTAGCTTAGAAACACTATCTTTTGTCAACGAAATCTCTGTCATCGCCTTTAATAAAGAATCTAATTGACCGCTAGGTACATAATAGTCAACTAAACCCATGGCAATACATTCTTGATACCCTATTCGCGTACCTGTTAATCCTAAATAAATTCCTGCATTATCTTGCAATCGAGATAGAAAATAAGTTGCACCAATATCAGGAAAAAACCCAATTCCTGTTTCTGGCATTGCAAAAAGAATATTTTCCGTTGCAATAGAATGTGAGCCATGAATTGAAATACCTGCACCACCACCCATCGTAATGCCATCTAAAAAAGCAATATAAGGTTTAGGAAAATGAAAAATATATTGGTTTAACCGATATTCTTTCAGAAAAAAATCTTCTACGACTTGATGATTTCTACCTTGTTGATACAATTGTCGTAAATCACCGCCTGCACAAAATGCACGGCCGGGTACTGCGCGAATGACGATCGCTTTAATTTCTTGCGCTGTTTCCCAAGCAATTAATTGCTCTTCTAATACAGTAATCATTTCATAGGTAAGCGCATTTAAAGCTTCTGGACGGTTTAAAGTGATTAATCCAATTTTCCCATCTTGTCCTGAAAGCTCCGTAAAAATAATATGAGACATAACATCTCCTTGTAGCAGTTCCCGCTAAAATCGCGGAAACTGCTTAGTAATTTATATGATCAATCCGAAGTGAATTCGGATTGATCAGTTAGAGGGGAGAATCGCGATTCTCCCCTCTAACAACTCCCCATCGCGAAATGTCAGCGGGAACCGCTGATCCCCTTGTATCTATATGTAATTTTTATCAAAAAATCAATAATCTGTTCATTTTAATGCCTATAGAGTATAATTTAACTAAATACGAGGAATTCGATTTAATCTATCGCAAGGATTGTCTCCAAGAATACAATAAAGGAGGGCAATATGGTTGCGGTTATCAGAATCATAGCAGGTATTTGCATTTTTTCATTGAGTTCTATTTGTTTTGCAACTTATGGATCTATGCTTTGTAAAAACAACCCCGATGTATCTTGTCATGTCGTCAGAGGTGGTGAAAGCTGGAATAGTCTTTTCCCAAATGATGAACAACGCGATTTAGTAATGCGTTTAAATCGCATGAATATTCGATTACATCCCGGCATGGTCATTGCTATTCCTAAAAATTTTAATGGCCTCGATAAAATGCGCATCGCACCTTTCGCTAAACAAATCAATGCTTCAGGCAGAAAATTAATTTTAGTGTCACTCGAACAATTAGCTTGGGGTGCTTACGATGAACAAGGTGTATTACAAAACTGGGGGCCGGTTTCAGGCGCTAGAGGTTACTGCCCTGACATCGGCCAAGGTTGCCATACCCCTCACGGATATTTTACGATTTACGAGAAAGAAGGACCAGGTTGTGTCTCAAGTAAATTTCCGGTTGGCGAAGGCGGCGCGCCTATGCCTTATTGCATGTTTTTCCACGGAGGATTTGCTTTACATGGCTCATATGAAGTTCCAGGATACAATGCTAGCCATGGCTGTGTACGAATGTATCCTGACGATGCTAAATGGTTAAATCAAGAATTTACGGAAGGGTCTAGAGTGGATGTTAAAATCCAGTAACGGTTCAGCCCATCTCGAGCAAAACTTAGCCTACGGCTTTTTCATCCGTCATCGCGAGCTTGCGAAGCAAGCGTGGCGATCCATAACTTATGGATTGCTTCGTCGTTTCACTCCTCGCAATGACGAGGAGAATACTACACCATCACATCCGCCATACGGCTTTTTCATCCGTCATCGCGAGCTTGCGAAGCAAGCGTGGCGATCCATAACTTATGGATTGCTTCGTCGTTTCACTCCTCGCAATGACGAGGAGAATACTACACCATCACATCCGCCATACGGCTTTTTCATCCGTCATCGCGAGCTTGCGAAGCAAGCGTGGCGATCCATAACTTATGGATTGCTTCGTCGTTTCACTCCTCGCAATGACGAGGAGAATACTACACCATCACATCCGCCATACGGCTTTTTCATCCGTCATCGCGAGCTTGCGAAGCAAGCGTGGCGATCCATAACTTATGGATTGCTTCGTCGTTTCACTCCTCGCAATGACGAGGAGAATACTACACCATCACCTCTGCCATACGCAATTCAATAAATTGTTCGCGGGCTACACATGCACGATTGAATACAGCAAGATAGAGAATCGCTATACTGAAAAGACCAATCACCAGAAAATCCCAACCAAATGGGATCACTTGCTTACCGCCAAATGCACCTAGATAGGAAATTAATATTAATCCAATAAAATAAGGGAAAACCCATAATGCCGATTTCAATCCTAAATTAGCTGTTTTTAATTTCCCACGAATACAAGCTAAACCAAATATGACAAACCCAATTAGCATAGCGATGGCTAGTTTGTATATCGTGTCCCAGCCTGTCCAATAACTCATTAAATTACAAAAATAGAAAGCTAATAAACATAAGAGATTAGCACAGGGTAAACGAAATTGGCGTTTTTCATGTGGTAATTCTAAGCGTAAACACAATAATGCAATAGGACCAATCGCATAAGAGATAACCATACCCGATACTAAAAAGCTCACCATTGCTTGCCAACCAGGTAAAGGTAAAAACAAAAACATACCTATCACAAAATTCACAAATACAGCAGCAACCGGTAGTCGTTGTTGATTAACACGAGATAAAAATTGAGGTAAATAACCAATTTGACTCATAGCATATAAAATACGTGCCGTTGATGTCACATAAATAAGACCTGCCCCAGAGGGTGAGACTGTTGCATCAATATATAATAATTTTAATAACCACCATAAACCTAATCCAGCAGCAAGTCCTGCAAATGGGCCCACATCCCCACTAAAACTAAGATGCTGCCAACCTTGGCTTAATGCTGCAGGGGAAAGTGCTCCAATAAATGCAATTTGTAATCCGAGATATAGAATCAAACAACAGACTACAGATCCCACTACAGCGAGCGGAATAGCTATTGCTGATTTTTTTGCTTCGCCGGCTAATTCAACGCCATGTTTAAATCCTGTGAAAGCAAAAGCAACACCGCTTGAAGCAATAGCTGTTAAAATAGCCTGCCAACTTGTGCTAGAAAAACTAGTTTGTAATCCAGAAAAATTAGTAGGATGAAAACTGGTTTTGATTAAAGCCACAATCGCAAACACAATCACAGCAATTTTAAAAATAAATAACAACAGATTAAATCGAATTAATCCTTTAAAGCTAACAACATTAATCACACAAAACGTCAACATTAATATGGTTGCCCACATTAATCCTATGCCTGTTAACAAAGGAGTTCCATGCACGATATGAGTTAAAGAAGGAAAATAAATAGAAGCGTATTGCAGCACTGCTTGTACTTCAATAGGCGCCATGGTTAATGCTGATAACCATGCTACCCAACTTAAAGTAAAACTCGTCAACATGCCATGGCTTAATTGAGGAATTTGCGCGGTTCCTCCTGCAATTGGCAATAACACAGATAATTCTGCAAACGTAAGAGCAATTAATGCTGTAGCAGCTCCTGCCATTAACCAAGCAATAATAGCTGTAGCCCCCGCCATTTTAGCTGCATAAAATGGTGCGAATAACCATGCTGACCCAACCATTCCATTAATACTTAAAATTAATAACATCCACGGAGTAAAGCGGCGATGTAGTGTCATAAACAATTCCTTTGTTAGACAGAAACCTTAGATTTTTCTTTTTGCTGCAATCGAGATTTACGATATTCCGCTGAGTACTGGGCTTCATCTGCTGTGACTTCGCCTGCAGGTTGACCTTCAAGGTCAATACGAGCAACACCCACAACGACACTTTTATGATAGGCTAATGAGTTCACATAATAGGCCAAACTATTAACCATGCAAGCTTTGTCACCAATAACAATATTTTCTTTGCTACTTAAATGTTTCGCTAAATCTTGTTTAATTCCAATTTTGAGAGGTTTTATTTCTTTGTTTTCTTTGAAACATGCAGGGAAATGAGCTTTTAATAATTCAACACCGTACTGGGCTTGCTCAAGCCACGCCGGCTTTTTTTTGCTTTTCTCCATAGTCTGAGCCGGTTTTTTTACCTTTTTGGGATTACCTTCTACAGCTGTCGCCGTTGGTGTTAATGACAAAGCCTGCAATTGCTCTTTTAGTGTTGCATTACTCATGCTATAGCTCCTAAGCTCTAAAACCATATACTGGAGCCAGCGCTTCCCGCTGACTTAGCTAACTTTAATAAGTTCTGTAAATGAAATCAATACATATAGTAAGAAAATTAACCATTTAAGCTATAGACTTTCTCGCCCAAAATGTGTT
>Ga0206967_1121_pt1 | contig 16616 bp, 12 predicted proteins | sample Alteio_BWOrgHeat_24_FD_153259 | JGI IMG/M metagenome (GOLD analysis project Ga0206967, IMG submission 153259) | Enriched cells from forest soil in Barre Woods Harvard Forest LTER site, Petersham, Massachusetts, United States -... | ecosystem: Environmental > Terrestrial > Soil > Temperate forest >...
CCAAGGTGGGAGCCTTCTTAGTGACGAGTTCGCGGACGGCGTCGGTCATCATCAAGAGCTCAAAGAGTCCCTGGCGGCCACGATAGCCCGTCTGGCTGCATTCGGGGCAACCCTTGCCAAAGTAGAACTGCTTGTCGGCAATTTCCATGGTATCCACGTTGAGCAATTCGATAACGTCATGATCCGGCTCGTAGGCGGTGCGGCAGCTCTTGCAAATGCGGCGGACGAGGCGCTGGCCCAAGATGCCTTCCAACGAGGCGGAGATGAGGAATGGCTCCAAACCCATATCGATCAGGCGCGTGACGGCGCCTGGGGCGTCATTCGTATGCAGGGTGGCCAGCACAACGTGGCCGGTTAGCGAGGATTGCACGGCAATCTGGGCAGTTTCCAAGTCACGAATCTCGCCGACCATGATTTTGTCGGGGTCCTGGCGCAGAAAGGAACGCAGGCACTTGGCAAAGTCCAAGCCGACCTGGTGGTTGACCGCGACCTGCATGATGCCGTCAATTTCGTATTCCACCGGGTCTTCAGCGGTAAGAATTTTGAGATCCACCGTATTTACTTCACGCAAGGCGCTGTAGAGAGTGGTGGTCTTGCCGGAGCCGGTCGGACCCGTCACAATAAAGATGCCGTTGGGCAGATTCACGAGATGGCGGATATTGGCCATGATGTCGGCCGGCATGGACAGGTTGGCCAGGTCAAGGTTGACGACGGTCTTGTCCAGAATTCGCAGCACCACGCTTTCACCAAACTGGGTGGGCAGGGTGGAGACACGCAAGTCCACCGGGCGGCCGGCGATGGTCATCTTGATGCGACCGTCCTGGGGGATGCGGCGTTCGGCAATGTTCAGATTGGAGAGAACCTTGATACGGGAAATGACCGGAACGGAAAGGCTTTTCGGCGGCGGCGCCATTTCGTAGAGAGCACCGTCAATGCGATAGCGAATACGGAAGACGGTCTCAAACGGTTCAAAGTGGACGTCGGAGGCCTTATCGCGAATCGCTTGCTGGAGCACGAGGTTAACGAAGCGGATGATCGGCGTTTCGTTGGCAAGATTTTCCAGATCCGCCGCTTTCATGTCGTCCGATACATTGGCGCCGACATTGGAGCCTTTGATTTCGTTGAGCAGGGAGTCGAGGGAGGAGTCTTCTTCGCCGTAGGTGGCGGTCAGGAGCTTGTCAATAAAGTCGGGGTCAGTGACCACGATTTTGATATCCTTGTTCAGCGTGAAGGTCAGATCGTCCACAATGCTGTGGTTGAAAGGGTCCTTCACGATTATGGAAATCGAGTTGTCCTCCAGCTTGATGGGGATGGCCGCGTACATGCGGGCCACGGCGGGCTTGATGGTCTTGACGGCGGCGTCATCGAGCGGGTTCGGCGGGATCGCCATGAAGTCGAACTGCAGGTAGCTGGCCACCATTTGCAGAAACTCGCCACGTTCCATCAGGCCGGCGTCCAAAATGGTATCGGCCACGCTTTTGCCCGTGCCTTGGGCGGTGGTCTGGAGTTCTTCAAGTTGGGCGGGGCTGACTTTGCCGCTTTTTTGCAGCATATCAATAACTGCGCTGTTATGGTCTTCGTACATGGAGGTAGTGGTTGGGGCTGGCGCCGCAGGTGGTAAAGGGTGGGAGGAGAGGGGTTAAGCGGTGGCGGGGGCGGTTTCGCGCACTTTTTTGCGCATGTCTTCGGGGTTTTGCGCTTTATCCACGGCGGTTTCGCCGGAGATAAGGCCGCGGGCGTAAAGGCTCATCAAATGCGCATCAAGGGTGATCATGCCCATCTGGCCGCCGGTTTGAATGTCCGAGGTGATGCGGTAGGTCTTGTTGTCGCGGATGAGCGCAGCAATGGAGTCCGTGGTGATCATGATCTCGTAGCTGGCGATGCGGCCGCCGCCGACTTTTTTGCAGAGGGCCTGGGAAATGACGGCAATAACGGAAGAAGCGAGCTGGGTGCGAATCTGATCCTTGGTGCTGGCGGGAAAGGCGTCCACAATGCGGTCCACCGTGCGGGCGGCGCCGGTGGTATGCAAGGTGCCGAAGACGAGGTGGCCTGTTTCGGCGGCGCTGACAGCTGCTTCGATGGTTTCCAGATCGCGCATTTCACCGACGAGGATGATGTCCGGATCCTGGCGCAGGGCACCGCGAATAGCCTCGGCAAAGCTCGGTACGTCAATGCCCACTTCACGTTGCGTGACGATGCACTTTTTGTGATTGTGGTAATATTCGATCGGATCCTCGATCGTGATGATATGGCCTTCTTCGTTTTCGTTGATCCAGTTGACCATGGAGGCAAGGGTGGTGGACTTGCCAGAGCCGGTCGGGCCGGTGACGAGAATTAAACCGCGCGGACGGGTGAGTAAATCCTTGATGCGGTCGGGCAGGCCGAGTTCGCGCATACTGAACATTTTGTGCGGGATCATCCGCAGCACCATGCCGTAATTGCCTTTGGCTTTGAGTACGGAGACGCGGAAGCGCGCCTTGTCCATGAAGGCAAAGGCAAAGTCTGCCGAGCCCACCTGCTTCGCCCGTTGCTGATGGAAATCGGACGCAATCGAGCGCATGAGCTGCTCCGTATCCTCCGGGCCGAGCTTGGGGCCGTCCACGGGGGTCATGCCGCCGCCGACGCGCAACGTCGGGGCCTGGCCAACCTGCAGGTGGAGGTCCGAGGCACCCTCGTCCACCATCAGGTTCAGTAGGTCATTCATTTCGTAGCTCATGACAAACAGCGCTCGTTTATCGTTGGAAGATGCCTATTAGACCATGGTGGCCGAGACCACTTCGTCAATCGAGGTCAGGCCGCTGGTGATTTTGCGGATGCCGTCTTCACGCATGGTGCGCATGCCCAGTTCGCGGGCTTTTTGGCGCAACAACACGAGGGAGCAGCTTTCGTAAATCATCTGCTGGACCTCTTCGTTAATGAGGAAGAGTTCGAACACACCCATGCGGCCGCGGTAGCCGAGTCCATTACAACGCTGGCAACCTTCACCTTTCATAAAGGTGGCTTGGGCGGCCTGGGTCTCATTGAGTCCGATTGTCATCAGATCCTTCATTTCAGGCACGAAGGGCTTTTTGCATTGGGTGCAAATCTTGCGGACCAGGCGCTGGGCCAGGATGGCGCGCACAGACGCGGAGACGAGGAACGGCTTGCAGCCGATGTCCACCAGGCGGGTGACCGCGCTGGGGGCGTCGTTGGTGTGAAGGGTGGAGAACACCATGTGACCGGTCAGCGAGGCATTGATGGCGATTTCCGCTGTTTCATAGTCGCGAATTTCACCGATCATGATGATGTTCGGCGCTTGGCGGAGCATGGCGCGCAGGGCGCGGGCAAAGGTCATTTCCACTTCGCGGCGCACCTGCACCTGGTTGATGCCGTTCATCTGGTACTCAACCGGGTCCTCGACCGTGATGATCTTGGTGTCCGGGTGGTTGATGTAATTCAACGCGGAGTATAGCGTGGTGGATTTGCCGGAACCGGTCGGACCAGTGACCAGGAAAATGCCGTCGGGCAGGGCGACAATTTTTTCGAAGATGGCCTGGTCGTCGGAGAAAAAGCCCAATTGGGGCAAGCCGAGATTAAGGCCTTCCTTGTCCAAAATACGCATGACGATGCTTTCGCCATACACGGTCGGCAGCACGGAAACGCGCAAGTCGACTTCTTTGGGCCCCAAGGTGACTTGGATGCGGCCGTCTTGCGGGATGCGCTTTTCCGCGAGGCTGACGTTGGCCATCAGCTTAAGGCGGGAGGTAATCGGGGGTTGCAGGCGCTTGGGCGGGTTCTCCACCTCGACCAGCACACCGTCAATGCGGTAGCGGACGCGCAGGCGTTTTTCCAGCGGCTCCAGGTGAATATCCGAAGCGCGGCGTTTAATAGCCTCGGAAATCAACATGGTCACGTACTTGATGATGGGGCCGTCGTCTTCCTTCACGCCGGGCTTGCCTTTGCCCCCAACGCCGACTCCGGCCACCTTCATGTCGATTTCTTCCTGTCCTTTAAAAAGATCACCGTATTCCGAGCCCGCGGGGGCCTCATAATTCAGCGCAATGGCGGCATCAATATCCTTGGGGCTGGCCAGATAGGTGTTGATGGTGACATTGAGCAACTTGCTCAGGCTGTCCACTGTATCCACGTTGAGCGGGTCACTGACGGCGAGGTCGAGCTGGCTGCCATCCAACTGCATCGGGAATACCTTGTAGCGCAGGGCGAGGTCGCGGTTAACGAGCTTGAGGACCTCTTCCACCGGGCGGACATCGGCCAAGGCGGCCAACTCCATGTTAAATTCCTTGGAGAGCGCTTCGTAAATCTTCTCCTCCGTGATGTTGTGGCTCATGATGAGCACATCAAGCGTGGCACTATCCGTCTGGTCGGACGGAGTGTCGGCTTTGATCTGACCGCGGGCCGAGGCTATGGCCGCGGAGGACACGAGGCCCTTATCTTGAAGCAGTTGGAGAACGAAATCGTCAGCAGAGGTCACGCCAGTAACGCCGCGGGGGGACTTTTGGGGTTGGGGAGGGGAGGGTTTAGCGATTGAGACCGACCAAGAATTCCGCGTTGGATTTGGTTTTCTTCACGCGGGTGATCAGCATCTCCATGGCTTCGGTTGAAGGTATACCTTTCATCGCTCGACGCAACGAATAAATTTTTTGCAGCTCGTCTTTGTGGTAAAGGAGTTCTTCTTTGCGGGTGCCGCTCTTTTCGAAGTTGAGCGCGGGGAAAATGCGCTTGTCGGAAAGAGCGCGGTCGAGGTGGAGTTCCATATTGCCGGTGCCTTTGAACTCTTCAAATATCACTTCATCCATCTTGCTGCCGGTTTCAACAAGGGCCGTGCCAAGAATGGTCAGGCTGCCTCCGCCTTCGATGTTGCGAGCCGAGCCAAAAAACCGTTTGGGCTTTTGCAGTGCGTTGGATTCTACACCACCGGAAAGGATTTTGCCGCTGCTGGGCATCATCGTATTATAAGCGCGGGCCAGACGAGTGATCGAGTCAAGCAGGATGACCACGTGGTGGCCGTACTCGATCATGCGGCGGGCCTTCTCGATGACCATTTCAGCGGCATGCACATGGCTTTCCGCGGGTTCGTCAAAGGTGGAAGAGATGACTTCAGCGCCATCCACCGTGCGGCGAAAGTCGGTGACTTCTTCCGGACGTTCGTCCACCAGCAGAATAATCATATACACATCCGGACGGTTTTCGCGGATGGCGTTGGCGATGCCTTGCATCAACACCGTTTTGCCGGTGCGTGGTGCGGCGACGATCAGCCCGCGCTGGCCCAGGCCCACCGGGGTGAGCAGGTCCACAATGCGCATGGAATGATTATCCCATTTCGCATCGGGCTTTGTTTCCATCAAGAAACGTTCGGTCGGATAATAGGGTACCAGTTCCGTAAAGGGGACGATGTGGGCGACGTCTTCCGGCGGACGACCGTTGACGCTGATAACCTTGAGCGCGAAGGGACAGCTTTCGCCCTCGCGCGGCGGATGTGCCCAGACTTCGAGTTCGTGGCCGCGTTGCAAACCCCAGCGGCTGATCAATTGCTGGGGCATGTAGCAGCTCAGGGCGCGCAGGCGGTAATTATCCACCGAGTAAGTGATGACGCCATTCGCTTCGTCGAAGAGGTCAAGAATGCCCACGATTTTAATTGGTTTTTCCTTGGCGCGGGCATCTTTGAGGATGTCGCGGATCAACTGCCGGCGGAGGGGTACGGCGGGGATCGTCAAATCAGCTTTGCGGGCGACTTCTTCCAGCTCGACCAACGGCTGGGAGTAAAGGTCATTGAAATCAACAATCTTACTATCGTTGCCAGTGGCTTCGCGGGCCATGCGGTCAATTTCTTCGATCTGCTTCAAAGCTTCCCACATGGGCAATTCGCCGAACTGCAGGCTGCCGGCATCCTGCTCGTAACCGCGACGGGGGGCACTGTAAGTCTTGGGCTTGTTATACTGGGGAGGCGGCGGACGATTGCCCTGGTTGTAATTGCCACCGCCTTGAGGCGGGTAGGGCTTGCCGAATTTTCCTTTTTTGAAATCGCGATTATCGCGGAATTTGCCGTGCTGCTGTTGTTTCCACGGCTTTTCCCATTGGCGAGGACCACCACCGTAATTGCCGTAGCCGCGGTCGCCGCGGTACCCTTGCTGCGGAGGCGGACCATCGCGCCGCGGGGCACCGTTGCCTTCGGGGGGGCGGCTGGCTTGGTTATCTGAGGACGCGTCGGTCCCCGGGCTGGAATCACGGTTTTCGCGCTGAGGCGGTTCTTCCGATTGTCTGGGACGTTCTTGAACATCATCCGGGCTGGCGCTGAAAGATTCAGGTATGGGCTCAGGGCGACTACGTTCCGGCGCCGGGGCTTCGAAGGTCAGGGGGGGAGCTTCATCGGAGCCAGAAGCTTTACCGCGACGGCCGCGCTTGACGGGTTTGGCACCCGCATCGCGGGGCGAGTCTTCCGCCATTTCGGCGGCTACAGTCTTGCCCGGGCCCGGCTTGGGGCGGCGACCGCGGCGTTTCGGGGAGTCGGCAGAATCTTCAGGAACACTCATATCGTAGGTAGTATAAGAAAGCAAAAGCAGCGGACGGGGTCTAACCAGCCGGGGGATTCCGGCACAAGGGGAGCAAGATAGTTAAACCGCAATAACGGCGGCAGTTGCAGTAAATTTTCAATCCCGCTAATAACGGGAAATGAGGGAAAGTCGTTAGGTTTAGGTGCCGCGCAAACGGGCGGCGAGTTGAACAATTTGCTGGCGCAGGAAATTCAGCGAACCATCGTTGAGCGCCACGAAATCCGCCCGGTCAATCTTCTGTTGCAGCGGCCATTGGCGGGCCTGCCGCGCGGCAATATCGGCGGGGGACAGTCCCCGGGCTGCCAGCCGTTTGGCCTGTAGCGCGGGGCTTGAGGTAATACAAAGGGTGAAATTGAAGTCCGAGGCAAGGTTTTTTTCGTAGAGCAGGGGGATCTCGACCACCCAGTCCTTTTGGGGTTCAGCGGCGACCGTCCCCCGCCACAGCTTGCTCACCCGGGGGTGGAGTATACCTTCCAGCCAGTCGAGCTCCTTGGTGTCGCCAAAGACGACGGCAGCGACCTTGCGGCGGTCGATTTGTTGAGAGTTGGAAACTGTTATCGCGTTGCCCCAGCGAGCCAATGCGGCTTTTTGCACCTCGGCATCGGTGTCCCACAATTGGCGCACGATGGCATCGCTTTCAATAACGGCAAAACCCAATTCACGGAAAATGGCCACCGCCGAGCTTTTGCCGCAGCCCATGCCGCCGGTCAGGCCAAGTCGAAGGGGGGAACGTACCGAAGCAGTCATATGCAATTCGATTATTATCCAGCGCGAAAATTTAACGCCTTAATTACTCCGCCGCCAGGCAGTTTGTGGATGCGGTCGAGGATTTGCTGTTGTTTGAATTGCATTTCCTGACGTAGCACAGGGCTGGATACTTGAATGAGCAAAATGGAATTGCCCACGACGCGTTGCGGACTGCTGCGGTGGGCGGCGTGCTGGCCGGCAATCTCGTTCCAATGCTGGGCAATCAGGTCTTCGACCTTGCTTTGGCCGATTTTGTACCGTTCCTCCAAAACCTCGATGAGGTTGCCAAGGGAAAAGGCTGGGCGCAGCTTCGCAATGCTGTGGTCCTGGGGCAGGCCGCGCAGCGAGGCGATGATGTTGTTGGTGCGCCGGGAGTATTCCATGGAGTCAGGCTAAATGGGCGAGGAGTTCGTCGAGGCGGCGGATGTGTGGGATGGCGGCAATTTCCGGCGAAGTTTCCTTCGCCAGCAGTATCGCCTGCCAGCCGGCATTGCGTGCGCCTTGGTAATCTTGCACATAACTATCGCCGACGTGCAAGCACGCGTCGGCGGGCAGCTTGAGGGTTTGCTGGGCGGCTTGGAAGACCCGGCGATCGGGTTTTTCCACGCCCAGTTCGCTCGAGATGAAGATTTCGGAGAAGTAAGCCAGCCAGCCAAGCTCGGCGAGAACTTGCCGCAAGCGGATGTCCCAATTGGAGAGCACCGCCAATCGGCGCCGGCCCTGCGCGGCCAACCCCAGGAGCGTTTCTGTCACCCCGGTTCGCTTTCGCCAGCGTTTAGCAGAGGCAAATTCCGACCAGAGTTGTTGAAATACTCCATCCAATAACCCAGGCGGGCATTCGGGCAAAACACTTTGACCAACTAATTCACGCCAGAAAATTTGTTCGGTCGCTTCGTTTACCACCGGACGTGGTCGCAAGGAAACTTGTTCTTTAAAAGCTGCGCGAAAACGTTGTTCGATAATTTTGGGCGCGATGGCCACGCCATGTTCACTAAGAATCTCTGCATAAACTTCACCAACGCTCGGATGGGGCGCGAGCAAAGTTCCGCCAACATCGAACGTCACCACTTGGACGCGGTCGAAATCAATCCCGTCGAGGCTCATGACAATTGCGCCGCCGAATGTTGGTCCAGTCCGCGCAAGGCTTTAGTGCGGCCGGAAGAAATGGTTTCCTGCAAACGTTTTTCCGCCTCGGGGACTTGGGCACGGGAGGCGGGGGGATGGTTAAGATGGTATACAATTGCCCGACCGTGGACAAATTTGCGCTGGCGCCCGGCGTGATAGAGCCGTGCGGCCAGGTCGCTATCTTCCTTGCCCCAGCCTTCGTACGATTCGTCGTAACCATTCACTTCGATCAAATCTTTTTTCCAGATACCAAGGTTGCAACCCAGAATGCCGTGCAGATCTTTATCGCGACGCAATTTGGGCCAAGGCAAACGCACGGATTTAAACAGCCCACTGATTTTTCCGCTTAGGGCAAGACGCAGCATGGATGATTTTCCTGAGATAGCTTCCGGAACCGCGGCTTCCTCAATGAAGCAGCGCCGGCATTGGACGAAACAGCCTTCTTCCGCCAACTTCCGGTGATCGGCGGCAAACAGCGGGCTGGGCAGGCAGTCGCCATCGAGAAAAACGAGATAATCACCTTCGGCGGCGGCGATGGCATTATTGAGTGCTCGGGCACGGCGAAAACCCTGATGCTCCTGCCAGGCGTGGGTTAAGGTCATGGGTGCACGCAGTTTCCATTTTTCTACGACTTCACGCGTGGCCGGGCCGGAGCCATCGTCGGCAATCACCAATTCGTCCGCGAGATAGCGTGCACGGCATAACCTCACCAGCACGGCATCCAGGGCCGCGGGGTTTTCGTAAGTGTTAATGACAACAGTCAGGCGCACAGGAAAATTTTGGTCCTCAGTTTTTCTTTTTTACTTCAGCCTCGTACAACTTGCTATGGCGAAAGATCGCCGAGAAACTTTGGAAATACGCGATATAGAAACCGGGATAGCCATCCAGAAAGCCTAACTTTAAAACGTAACAGCGGAAGAAGCGCCAAAACGCGCGGAAAACGGTGACGGGAGCCGACCAGCGCGCCTTTTTATCCTGGAGCCGTTTTAAGTAAATATCGGCATAATAGGGCAATTTGAGCAAATGATGGTTTAAATCGCGGTAGCTGTAATGGTTTAAATCTCCGGATAGCTTGGCGGCTTGGCCATCGAGCAGCATCTTATCGTGTTCACGACTGCCACCCCATTTACCCTTGCCTCGGCGGATAAGCCGAAGAGACCAGTCGGGGTACCAATCGCCGTGTTTGATCCAGCGTCCGAGAAAAAATACCCGCCGCGCGAAAAAAGCTCCGGCGTAGTGGTCATTATTCCCTTTCACAAAGGCTTCGATATCGGCGGCCAGTTCAGGCGTGAGCTCTTCATCGGCATCCAGGCACAAGACCCACGCTTGCGTGGCATGGCCCAAGGCGATGTTCTTTTGATCGCGGTGACCTTGCCAGGCATGTTCGTAAACATGGGCGCCATAGCTTTTGGCAATTTCGACCGTGTTATCGGTACAATCATTAACCACGACAACTATCTCACTGGCCAATGGCGCGGCACTGTCGAGGCAACGCTTAAGGTTGGCCGCCTCATTGTGCGCAATCAGCACGAGGCTTAATGGCAGTTTTTCAGAAACAGTGCTCATGCGCGTGCGGGTAAGGCAGCCAAAGATTTTTGAATGGCGGTCCAAACAGCGCCGGGAGTAATGGCCGCCATGCACGGACAAGTGGCATGGCACACGTGCCAATGTCCACTACATGGGCATAGGCCGCCTTGGACTACTTGATGCTGCGCTCCCAACGGAGCCCAGCGCGAGGCGGCGGTGGGGCCAAACAAACCAATGGTCGGAATACCTAAGCCCGCAGCCAGATGCAGCGGGGCGGTATCGGGCGAAACAAATAATTTTGCCCGGGCCAGCGCCGCCAAAAAGGAATCGAGCTGCAATCCTGGCGGAAGGGTGCGTGACTGCGGCAAAGCACCCCAAACTTCTGCCAGCAACGCTTGTTCGCGGGCAGTCGGGCCGGACGATAGGACAATATCCACCCCGGCATCATGCGCCCGGTGATACAGCTCGACCCAGTTCGAAGCGGGCCATTCTTTTTTCGGTTGGCTCGTCGAGAGGTGGAAAATGACGGGATGCCCGGGCAAGCTTTGTTCGGCATCCTTGGCCAACGCGGGATCGGCCCGAATTTCCAATTTGGGTTCGGCCGGGAAGGGGATGTTCCAGGCGCTCAAAACATGCAGGTCGCGCACGATTTCGTGGCGGGTGGCATCGGCTTCCTCAATGCAGCGCGTGTAAGCCAGACGGCGAAAGAAATGCCCATCCACCGGCATGACGCCGAGACGCTCTTTGGCTCCAATGAGTTTGCTCAGAATGGCTCCGCGGTCATTGCCGACGAAATCCACACTGCGGTCAAATTTTAGTTTCCGCAAAGTGCGGATTACCGGCCAGCTGGCGGTCAGGCGGGCTTTGCCCCGCGTGCGCGGAAGGGACCAGACTTTGTCGAGCCACGGAAGATTGCGCAGGAGGGGGGCGGCGTCTTCCGCGACCAAAGCATGGAGTTCCGCCTCTGGCCATTGGTCGCGCAAGGCGCGCAAGGCAGGGACGGCGACCACGACGTCGCCGAGGTACTTGAATTTGATGGCCAGGATCTTGGTTTTTTCCACGTTCACTGCATTATGTTCATATTCTGCAACAATTTCCAAGCGCGGAGAAAACCATTTTTAGGCGACGAATGCAACAATCGGGTAAACCCCTTATTTAATATATTGACAGCCGTTAGGAATGGAGTAGTTTCCCAGAAAATAATACACCCCGTCATGCAGCGTTCTTATTGGCTGATTGCAATCATTCTCGCAGTAATGCTTGGATTGGCCGTGCCGGCTCGGGCCGATGCTTTGTCGGGCAATGTATCTGTATCCGTTAGCGGCAATAGCACGACATCGGATTTGTGGGGTATTTCGGGCACGTATAACGTCACGGTAGGCAACCTGACTGTCGACGAGACAATTGCCATGCAGCCTAACGGTAAATTTACGGGCACCGCCACGATTTCGGGAAATTCGAGTGGCATTGCTTTGAATGTGGACTTTGACTTTACCGGTTCTGTTAGCCAGGCCGGAACGGTCGTCAAGGTTGCGATGAACATGAACGGTCAGGGCAATCTCTCGGTAGATCTATCTTCATTGGGCCAAGGCAGTGGTAATGTTTCGGGTTCGATAGCTTTTGCCTTGGTCTGCTCCCTCTCGCTGGATACGAGCGCCCAGACCATGGATGGTACGATGGGCGGTTCACTTAGTTTATCCATTAAAAAGCAAACCGGGTTGAGCCGTTCAGTCAGTGGAACGGAGAAAATCCCCAAGACAGACATCAGCCTGCCGCTTGACAGCAATATGGATGGCAGCTGGAGCCTGAACCTAGACAACGTTTCGGACAGTGGCGCAAACAAGTATAGCGGAACCGCGACCGTCGTACTTTCTGATGGCACGACTTTTAACTTCAATCTTTCCGGTGCATATGCGCCCAAAACCGGCCTATCCACCATTACCTTGGCTGGCAACGGCAGCACCAAAGGCATCAATATTAGCGGGACATTCAATTACGATTCCGGTACCGGGAATTTGACGCCCGCCAGAACCTTCAACGGTAAAATTGCCGGGCAGACCTTCACGCTCGCCCCCAATAGCAACGCTATCCGGGACATCGTAGGCGGGGGTAGTAGTGCAGGTGATGGCGTTGGTGATGGGGGTTTTGGTGGAGGCGGTGCTGGCGGCGGTAGCGTAGGTGCCAGCAATGGGGGAGAGGCAGGTTTTAGCACCGGCACGGTTGGCACCGGTGGCACCAGCACCATCGACGGCGGCACGCGTCGTTCTATTGTTGCGCCAACATTCGGTTCGGCGGAATCAATTATATCCAGCAATACCTACACTGGAAACACGAGTATTTTTGCCGGCAATATAACCCTGAACAACGGCCCGACGGCAAACGGCACGGTTATTTATCTGGGTAACTTGAGTAATTCCACGCTTGGCAATGGTACGCTCCTTCTTACAGCTAACACCGTACTGACTGGCGGCGGAAATCTTGTTTTCAGCAATTCGGGGAACCTCAACTTGACGCAATTTCAGTTAGGAGTTGGAAATATTAACACGAGTTCAAGCACCGCCAATATCACCTTCGACTTCACTGGCACGGGCAGCACGGGCACGACGGTCTACACGCTGAGTGCAAACAGTTTTTATTTCACTGACGCCGGCAATGGCACATTCGTCCTGGTATCAAATACTGGAAACACGGTTACGATAGGCAATTCAACTTCGGGGAATACAGATTCAGGCAACCTGACTGGTAATGGGTCCTCGGGCAACTTTTCCGGTAACGGTACTTCGGGTAACTTGAGCGGAAATGATTCGTCGGGAAATACTTCTGGTGGGGGTTCATCCGGCAATACAGATTCGGGTAATACCAGCTCCGGTAATTATTCCTTTGGTAATACAACTTCAGGTAATACTTCTGATGGTTCTTCCGCCGGAAATATCACGTCCGGCAACACCGGCTTGGGGAACACCTCTTCTGACAATTCGACTTCTGCCAGCATGGTGAGTTCTGCCTCTGGCACGAGTGTTGCCAACCAATGGGCCGCTGAAGATCCCCAAGGCGCCGCCGAATTTCTCAACACGCTGCCGCCCTCTGCGAGCACCGATCAAGCCATAGCGACATATGTCACCGGGACTGCCACCGAAGATCCTGCGAATGCCATGGGCTGGGCCGATACGATTTCCGATCCCACTCTAAGAACGAACGAAATTGCCCAAGTTGTTGCCGTATGGGCGCAGGCGGATCCAGCTGGGTACAATGCTTATTTGGCAACCTTGACTCCGGATCAACTTCAACTACTGCAATCGGCGGCAGATCCCAGGGGCGGTTCTACTATCATCGTCAGCAGCAGCACGGGTGCTCGCGGAGGCCGTGGTGGCGCCGGAGCAGGCGGCGGTGGTACTTCCAGCTCGACCAATGGGACGGTTTCCAGCGGACAATAATCCCTCGGGCATTGATTGAACTCTCAGTGGGCTTGGCTTGGCGCACAGTTAATTATCAAGCATTGGCCAGGCGCTGGCTATTTACGGGTATTTGACGGGTATTGCCGGCTGCTGGAAGTTGTCGTATAATTTAGGTTTCCCATGGCCTCCCGCAGAAATTCTCCATCCCCCCAACCATCTCCCTCTGCCCCCAAGGGGAAAGTATGGGTGACAAGCATCATCGCCTGCACGATTGCCTTGGGCGGGATGTATTTGCTACGCCAGCTAAGGGGGACGGCAGAGGTCAAGTCAGATGACCAACCCAAGGATCAACCGGTGCTCAAGGCGATGCAGTCGGGTCTGCAGCAGACTTTCCAGGGTACGCCGGGCACGACAACGTCTGTTGCTGATTTGATTGCCCGGATGAACGATGAATCACTTGACCTTATATCCCGCCGGGACGCCGCCAGGACCCTTGCCGGTCTCGATGATCCAGCGGCGCTCGCCGCCCTCAAGGCCATGCTGGTTAACGCTTCAACGTCGTTGAAAACTGCCATTGCTGAGGGTTTGTCGGGGAATCATGCCCCGGCGGCGCTCCAGCTGCTTTTGTCGCTATTGCATGATGCTGATGAAGCCGTTTCAAGCGCCGCCATCCAGTCTTTGGCGCAGCTTAATCCGGAAGGCATCGCGGATTTCCTCTCCAATGTGCTGTTTGACTCCAATGCGCCTGCCGCGGACCGGGCTGAAGCGGCGGCGGCTTTGGGCGAATCGAGCCAACCTGGCGCTTATGATGCCCTGATTCGGGCAATAACCACCATCAAGGATGACTCCGTTGTCCAATACGCGCTCGCCGGGCTGGGCAAGCGGCCTCTGACCGAAACCAACGAGTTTTTGAGCGCTTATCTCGCAGCCACCACAACTCCAACGGCGGACAAAGTTGCCGCGCTGGAGGCATTGGCCAACTCACCCAACCAAACGGGGGCATTTTTGCTAAAATATGCCACCGATGCCGACCCAGCCATTCGCGAAGCGGCAGTTTGGGCCATTGCGGCCTCGGGTAATCCGGGCGATGTGGCGGGACAGTTATCTGCGCTGCTGCAAAATGAGACCAACGAACAAGTTCGGGCGAGCCTTTACCAAGCTATCAGCCAGCAACCGGGCTTTGATGCCGCACCGATTTTACCCATGGTGGCCAAGGAGACGGATGCGGCCACCCGGCTGGCCGGGTTGGGCCTGCTGGCGGCCGCTTCACGGGCGGAGCCTTCCTCGAATATCGCCACTTATTTTGACCAAAACGCCGTTGCCGAACTGGCCCAGGTGGCATTGCAATCCAATGACAGCTCCAACCGGCTTCTGGCGGTGATAGACTTGCGTCGAGCACGCACGCCGGGATCCAATGAAGCCCTGCAGGAAATCGCCAGCCAATCTACTGACCCCAAAGTGGTTGAAGCTGCCCAAGCGGCACTACGCACCGCCCGGGTGCCGGCCACCGCCGGCAAGTAAGGGGATTTCGCCTTTGACACCGTCGCGCCGCCGCGTGCACAATCCGGTTTCCTTCGCGGCCCGGGAATGGGCTGCAATATTTTTTGACTCCCTATGCCGTCCCCCTCTCCGGAAGAGCTTGAAAAGCAGTTGGTCCTGGAGTTTTTCGGCAGCCGGACCGAGGGGTTCTTTATCGAGGTAGGGGCAAATGACCCGCAGTGGATTTCGCAGACTTGGGAGCTGGAACGGCGCGGCTGGCGGGGTTTGTTGATCGAACCGCAATCGTGTTTTTTTGACAAACTGGTGGCGGCAAGACCGCACAGCCGGGTGGTGCAGGCGGCCTGCACGAGCGCCGATAAGCGCGGCACCGGCCAACTGCACCTTTCACCGAGCAAGGCTTTTGCCACGCTGGAGAAATTTGTCGACGACCAGGGTATTGAATTTAACGGAGTCGAAACCGTTCGATTGCTCACCCTGGATGAAATCCTTGAGCAGGACCCACCCAAAAAAGTGGACTTTATCTCGATTGATGTCGAAGGCACCGAGCTGGACGTGTTGCGGGGTTTCAATATGAAGCGCTGGCAGCCCGAGCTATTACTGGTCGAGGACAAGCTCAACCACTTGCAAAAACACCGCTACATGCTCGGCCAGGGCTATCGGTTGCTGCGTCGCATTGGCGTGAATAGCTGGTATGTGCCGGCGTCGCATCCGGCGAAGCTGCCGTTCATGGATCGGGTGCGTCTTTTCCGCAAATACTACCTGGGTACGCCGCTGCGCCGGTACAAGCGCGACCGGGCAGCGCGCCGCCGCCAAGCCTCGGCGGGTAAATAACCAAACGCTGCCATGTCCCGCGGTGTTGAATTCTTTTCCCGCATTGACCCAAATGCACGCATCCTGGTGCTCGATTTGGGATTTCTGGGCGACACTATCCTCCTGATTCCTGCCTTGGCTACGATCCGCCGGGCCTTACCCAGAGCTAAATTGGAGGTGATGGTTTCTTCGCACATCACCCAAATTCTCCAAGTTTGCCCGTGGTTGGATGGCGTTTCAGGCTACCCGCGTTTCCCCAAGGGGCCGAAGTGGTATGAGGACTTTGGGCGGGTTAAACAGTTGCGCGCCCAGAAGTATGATGTCGTCATCAATCTGAATGGTTCGGACCGATCCGCGATCCTTACGCGTCTTAGCGGCGCGCCATTGCGTCTGGGTCGGGTACCGCCGAAGGTGCGGTTGTTTTGGCATAGGTGTTTTACCCACACAGTGAATGTTCCGCGCGGTCGTTCGGTATTTCTTCAGCATTTGGCAGCTTTGACGGCGGCCGGTTTTCCCGAGCGAACGGGTGAACCGATGTTTCCGATTGAAATTTCTGTAGCAGTAAAAAAGCGGGTGGAAGAGCGTCTGGGTGGCGGGCGTCCGTATATTCATGTGAGTCCCTTTGCCACAATGGATGAGAAGGAACTGCCCGAGGAAGTGCTGGCGGGATTGCTCAATAGACACCAAGCGGCTCGCCCGGATGTTGGGGTTGTGCTTTCGGTGGCACCCAACGAGCGGGAAAAGGGCAAACTGGCATCTTTACTCCAACGCCTCACGTTCACTCCCTGGCGAACGTTTGCCGGCGATCTGGACCGCATTAAAGGCAGGGGTGACGACGCTGAATTTCATCGGGAAGGAGCCGACAAGGCTTGCTGCAGTAAGGAAAACAGGTTTTCGACGGTGGCATCTTTTTGCAAAATAACGGAAAAATGCTCCGACCCCGTTGGCTGCCATTCAACCC
>Ga0206967_1122_pt1 | contig 16614 bp, 19 predicted proteins | sample Alteio_BWOrgHeat_24_FD_153259 | JGI IMG/M metagenome (GOLD analysis project Ga0206967, IMG submission 153259) | Enriched cells from forest soil in Barre Woods Harvard Forest LTER site, Petersham, Massachusetts, United States -... | ecosystem: Environmental > Terrestrial > Soil > Temperate forest >...
GATGTTCGAGAGTCAACCGGTCCGGTTCCTGCCCACCCCTGAAATGCGATTACGAGCTGCCGGGAAGATTCAGCAGGAATTCGTCGAGCGCCCTGACGGGCTTTAGGTCGCGAAACAGGCCCTCAGGGTGGGGCGTTTCGGCTGCGTCCTTAATCCGATCTGAGTCGCACGCCAGGTCAACGAACTCTTCTTCGCTCCCAGCGATGAGCGAATCCAGTCTGGCTTGCCGCAGGAAAGGAATCGCCATCCGTCCTCTCATGAAGGGGCCTGGATACGACACGACCGGGATGCCGGCAGTCAGGAGTTGGACGGTCGTCATGCCTCCGCTGAAATCGAAGCTGTCGAGCACCGCGTCGGCCAGCCGAGCGACGGCCAGATACTCCGGTAGCGGCATTCGAGGCAAGAGATGTACATCGACACCGGCTCGCGACATCCGCGATCGGACCAGTTCGCCGGCTTCGGAATTGCTTGGATGGCTGCAGATCACGACGACCTTTCCCGAACGTTCGGAGATCTCCCGGTATAAGGCGTCCCGGCTAGGATGGAGCTTCGAAGGATTCTGCCCGACGAACACGAAGGGCCGATCGGGAACTGCGAGGTCCTCCCGAGGCTTTGTCGTTGGCGCAACCGGCTCCGGGTAAAGGCACTGCCCGCTGCCGGGCAGCCGGACGAGCCGCTCCGTATAGTGCGAGTCGCCATCTTCCGGCTCCATGTCAGCCGAGCTCAAATAGAAGTCGATCTGAGGCGATCCGGAGGTTACGACGCGGCCCCAACCGCCAAGCTGCCACCTTGCAAGCCGCATCAGCGAGAGCTGCAACGTCAGTCCGTCCTCGCCGACATCGGTGAAGATGAGAGCGTCCAAGTCGAGCGAGCGAACAAGCTCGGCAGACTCTGCCGCTGCGAAGGGTAGACGATAATAGTGATCGGCGAGCCTTCGCCATCTCAGGCTGACGGCGTCTTCGGTTGGAGAGGCGTTCAAGGCATAGGTTTCAATGTCTGGGCCGTGATTGGCCAGCCAACCGAGCGCCCAGCGCGAACCGTTATAACCGATGAGTCTGGTACTCAAATATCCAAGCCGAAAAGGGCCGGGCTTCCGCTTTTGGTCAAGCGGGCCGGTGAATTGAGGGAAGGCTTTGCATGCAAACTTCCTATACACGTGCTCCATGAGTCGCTCGAGCAGCGACTTAACATCCTTCGCCGCGTACACCAGGGCTTGAAATGCCAGATCAGGTTCTTGCTCGGTCTCGAGCAAACGCTCCACTTGAGACTTGAGCGCAGTCCAGCATGCTTCTGCGTGATCAGCCGAGCTATAGACCATCGGAAGGTCCAATCTGAAAAGTGAGTTCAGGGGCTCCGCAATCTCTCCTTCGTGAGCATCGAATAGTATTACGGCCTTGAGTCTGATCTCCTTTAAGTCGGCTCTTAGGCGGGCATCGCATTGTCTGGCCGGCCGGACCTCGAACCTTCGCGGCAAGCCCGGACGGCCGCCAAGGAAGTGCTGAAGAGCTGGCGCCAGTTCATAGGTTCCAGTTGGCCGATCGGCCTCCTGAAACCCCCTGAGCGTACCTTCGACGAGTTCGATGCAAACTTCTGACTGCCCCGATACCCCTTGGACCTCGACTTCTGGATCCTCAAGCTGCCTTCTGCAAGCATCAGCGCTGTAAGAGCTTTTCGACCGGCAATGAAGCGGCCGCAGGTCATAGATAGAGCAGCGCCCCTGGTCCAAGAAAGGGCAATCGGCCTTAAGAGCTAACCGCTCGCCTGTCCAATACAGGGAGGCTTGCGACTGATACTCGCGAATCCTGACATCCAAGTTCGCTCGCCGGGCCGCCGGCCAAGACTCGACTTCCGTAACGATCGCGGACAGTTCGGGCAATGTTGCCGTGACCAGACCTCGGCAACAGTGATCGCAACCAGGCTTGCAGGCACAGGGTGCAGCGAAGCCCTGGACCTTGAGAATCTCCTCGTCCGCCAGCACGTGCAGCCTGCGCGCCATCCGGCCAAACCGCTCGAACGACCCGCTGAGAGCCGCCTTCGCGGCCGAGGTTTTGGCGACTTCCTCAAGCATTGGCAACTATTGAAGTTCAAGCCTAAACGCTACGCAATAGTTCGGCTGAGGGAGTTTGGTGGAATAGCCGATGAACGGATCGGAATCCCGCAACAGGCCCCATCGAACTGTGCCGGCACTGGGCGTTAGGCGTTTCGTGGGATCGGCGACCATCGCGTAGCTTAGGATAGCCCCCGCCGGGACCTCGTCCGGGGAAGTTATCGAGACTTGGCGGGAATCCCTTGTCAGTTCGACGGCCGAAATCGGCAGCTTCTTGCCGCCTGCGTCTCGCAACTCGAAGCCCTTTCCCTCCGCCCATTCCGTAATTGTGGCGTGGGGTGTTCCCATGGTGGTGTCCCATTGGAGTTTGCCAACCGGCACATGAAATTCGACCGAGATCGTCTTTCCTCGACGGCTTGCCCGAGTGGGTTCCAGAGGGCGCCATTTGTGCCCGAGCACAAAGCGCTCAAAGAACACCTCGGCGTACTTCTCGCCAAGCTGATCGTAACCGAGCGAGACAAGGTGAACGGCATCGTCGAAGTAGGGGTATTGGTACTTGGGGCCAGAGCAAACATACTGGTCGGGATGCTCAACCCCTAGCCGCCATTCGGCCAGGGTTGATGGAGAGTCATCCACCACCGAGTTCTGCTGAGTTCCGATCATCAGCACATCTCGCTTCTGTCCCGTAATCAACTTGATGTCTTGGTTGTAATCGGCGGCCAGTTGCAACAGCTCCTGCCCATAATTCTTGTTTCCGGCGTCGGATTCGCCATGGGTGACCAGCACCGCTCCAACTTCGTACGACTTGCCGGCCGCCTTGGCCAATCTCGCCATGGCAGCGGTCTCGGTCATCGCCGCCTCGTAAGATCTCCCATTCAGGCCCCTGTGGGTTGCGCCTTTCTTCAGAAATACGATGCCTTGACCATCCTCCCCTATCGCGCTGTGAACGGTTACGATCGGGCGCATCTTGTGGCTCAGGGAGAGAGCGGTGATCTGATTCCCGGCGGCGGAATGAAGCGTTTCGCCGTCGATGTTTTCGGGCCAACTGCTCGGATAATTGGGAGCGAGGCGGCCAACGGGTTCCACCAATGGGACCATCGATAATTGGGGATCGTTCGGATCGATCGGATAGGCCAGTTTGGCGGTGGAGAGTTTGAGATTCCCGAACGGTTGAGTAGTGGAAAGAATAGTCCTGGCTCGCGCTCCCACCGAAAGGCTCTGGCCGGTGCCGATAATGCCGATCCAGTCAACCATCTGCTTTTGGGCGACTCCGACAGCGGAACCGAGAGTGACGAGATGGGCGAAGCAGATAAGCGGCGACATGCCTCAACATATTATCAGGTAGGAAATCGTTCTGCACCAAGTCTTCCTTAATCCAGAACAAGCAAGTATGATGACTGGACGCAAGAGTTTAGGATCATGCCGATTTACCTTCAGATATCGAACGTTCCCGGAGAAAGCACCGAACCGGGTTATGTAGGTCAGTTCGTGATCGGATCCATTTCTTGGGGCGGCTCGAATGATGTAGTGACGGGGTCGAATGGAGATTTTACAACCAGCTTCACCTCAGTTAGCGTTTCGAAAGCTGCGACTATCAGTTCTCCATCGTTGATGCTTCTCATGGCGAATCCGCGAGCGATTCCAACAGTTGTGATTACAATTGCTTATCAACTTGACCGGCGCCTCGCTCCATCGAATATATATACGATGTCAAACGCATTGCTTATCGGCTACACGCAATCATCTGGCGGCGGAACTCCGGTTGAGGATCTGACCTTTATTTTCTCGGGAATTTCCTACAAACAAATCGCCTACCGGAACACGGGCGATGTAGCAGGGAGCGATACTCATTTCTGGGACCAAACAACAAATACGGGTGGGTAGCCCGCTCAGCCGATAAAGCACAAGGAAGTCCAAGGCCATGTCGATTTACCTGCAAATACCAAATCTTCTCGGGGACAGCTCTTCCCGGGCATATCCATATCAGTTTGAACTTGGTTCGATATCATGGAATGGAACTATCACCGCTCAGATAAATGGACGTGGTCAATCCACTTTGTCGGCAGTAAGCGTATCGAAACTTGCGACCATACACTCCCCAACGTTCATGTTTTTCATGGCAAGCCAGAAGAACATTGGGACTATAGTGATTACATTAACAAGACTTGGCGACAACTCCGAAATACCAGTAGAGGTGTATACGCTGGAAAACGCGGTCCTTACCAACTTCTCACAAACAGCGGATTCAGGAACACAGCCTATTGAATTCCTAGGGTTTATTTTCTCACGGGTTACGTTCACTCAATTCGCCTACAACAGCAGGGATGAAAAGACAAGTGAAGATTCTCACTTCTGGAATGTCCGAGCCAACAACGGTTCCTAGGTCGTTCATCTAACATGCGGAGTCTAGGACCATGCCGATTTTCCTTAAAATACCAAATGTCGCCGGAGAGAGCACTGCCATCGGTTTTACAGGTCAGTTCAAAGCTGAAGCCCTGTTATGGGGTGGCCATAGCGTCTTGGTGGGAGGTGTAAAGCCCACCCTGAACACCACCCTCAACGCAGTAAGCGTCTCGAAATCTGCGACGATAAACTCTCCTACCCTGATGCTTCTTATGATGAATCAGAAGAACCTAGGGTCAGTCGTGATTACAATTACAAAGGACGTGAACACGAAGAACCTCCCTGCCCAAGTCTATACCCTGTCTGGTGCGTACCTTAGCGGCTACTCGCAAGCAAGCGATTCCCAGATTCCGAGCGAGACTTTGACCTTTGTATTCTCTCGAATAACTTACCAGCAGATCTACTACACCATGGCAGGCGTAAAAACTGGAGAGGAGACGCACTATTGGGATGTCGTCGCAAAGCAGGGAGGCTAACTAATTACCCTTTAGTCGTCCAAGAAGGTCCTTGAGCGGGATCGGCTTCGCAAAGTAATAACCCTGGCCGAGTTGGACGCCGTGATCGCGAAGGTAGTTCGCTTGAATTTCGGTTTCCACACCCTCGGCAATGACAGTCTTTTTCAACTGTGCCGCCATCCGAATCATGTGGTCGATGACGTTGCTAGTAGCTGAATCGGTGCCGATCGCATCGACAAAAATCTTGTCGATCTTAAGGGCATCGACATCCAGGCGCATCAGATAAGCCAGGGAGGAGTAGCCGGTTCCAAAGTCGTCCATGGCAATCTTAACTCCGGTGGCGCGAATGGCCTCGAAGGCGCTCAAGTCGCTCGCGCTGCTTAGGAGACCTGTTTCGGTGATCTCGACTCCGATATGCTCAAGCGGCACACCGTGCTCGATGGCAGCTCCTTGAAGCATGTCCGGCAAAACTCCCGATCGGACGTCGGAGGAAGATACGTTCAGCCCAACGTAGAAACTGGGCGACACAGTAAGGGCCTGTTTTGCCGCGACAAAGGACATTTCGACCACCTGACTCGTTATTCGGCCAATGAGGTTCATCTTCTCGGCGGCAGGAATGAATTGATCCGGTGGCACGATCTGACCGTTACCGCGCCTCCATCGAATAAGCGCTTCTGCGCCGACGATCTGTCCAGTGGAAAGATTTACAACGGGCTGAAACAACAGATAGAATTCCCTCTTTCTTAGGGCCGCATGAAGCTGAAATGGGAGAGAGCGAAGCCGGTTGATTGCACGAACGCCGACAAAGGAGGCGGCAATTCCGACGAGCGCTCCAATGGGCACCAATATGAACAATGCGGCGGCCAACCGTCGAGATGCTTGATCGACAGGCTGAGCAACAACAGCGACGACGTCAAACGAATCGGAGCGCCTGAGCGCGACGATTCGACCTGCGTCCACAAAAGTTGCAGCTTTATCGCTACCCAGTCTGTCAAGCCAGGATTTGTCGATAGCCCCGTGAACAGTAAGCGCACGCCTTTCCTTTCCAGTTACGATCGCCATTGACAGGCGGCTCTCGTTGGAGAAAACGTCGAACATGAGATCTGGGGCGATCAGGACGACGCAGCCGTCAGCCTCCAACGCGTGAAATTCCGCGCCTCCGGCGAACTGTGGCTTCGTATATAGCCAGATATGGACATTTCTAACGGTTGTAATATCGGGTTTTCCTAAATCAACGGGCGGTTGAAGGAGGCCCATCGACGTGGAAATGACCTTTGTGCCCGTCATTCTTCCAACCGCCTGTAGGTAGGTCGAGGTTAGGCTGAGATATCGCATCCGTTCAATTTCGCTTGGGGATCCAGGCGGCCCGAACTTGCCGCTGTTCAACTGATCCCTAGCGTTTCGCAATTGGTCACCCGTCTCATTCGCCCTTCGAATCAAATCCGAAGCAAGGCGTCCGAGTTCTTGTGATTGGATATCGAGAGTCTGAGACCTCGATAATTGATAAGCAGCAACCACTGGCAGAAGGGCCAGGAGTAGGGCGACAACGACTATTCCGCCGATTGTTCCAACGGTCTTCAGGCGCTCTGTGTCCCGTTGGACGTCTGGCATATGTCTATCCGTGGCAGAATGCTCCACCCGGAATTAGTATAAAGGTGAAATCTTGGCCGGTGTCGAGAATCGAAGAAGTTGAGCTCGATAAACATGTATGATGGGTTGACCGGTTATTCGCCTTAGTTCCCCTCAAGTTTTCAGTCTGCCTGACGCCGGAAGCCTAGGACAATGGTGATTTACCTTCAAATACCGAACGTTCCCGGGGAAAGCCTCCAAACGGGTTATCAAGGCCAGTTCTTGGCTAGATCCATTTCATGGAGCGGATCGAACGATTATGTGACGAATTCGCATAATTCTTTTGCGACCAGCCTCAGCTCGGTCAGCATTTCAAAACTTGCGTCCATAAGCTCTCCATCTTTGATGCTTCGGATGGCAAACACGCGAGACCTTGGGACCGTCGTGATTACCGTTGGATTGCTCGATCAAAACCATGTAATTCCGCTGCAAATATATTCGCTATCGGATGCGGTGCTAACCGGCTACACGCAATCATGGAGCGGCGGAAATCTGGTCGAGGATATGACCATCGATTTCTTACGCTTCACGTACCAGCAATTTTACCTCAATAATGACGGAACAAGATCGCCAGGTGAGACTCACTATTGGGACGTTACAACAAACTTGGGCGGCTAGGCCAGAGTTCGGCAACTATGGAAATAATCGACGACAGCAAAAAATGGAATGAGGGCACAAGTGATGTGCTATCGCGCCGGCAAATCCTGGTTGGCGCCGCTTCGGCAGCGTTGGCTGCCGCTGCGCCGTCTGCGCTTGCGGTATCCACAAAGGCGGCTAAGCATAAGCGGCGGGAATTCGCTGGCGAGAGCTTGTCGCCTGAGCATCCGATTCGACGCTATATGGCTGCATCCGTATGCCTTCAAGACGGAAGAATTCTTGTCACCGGCGGGTTCAACCGGCCGGCGACTGAAGACTCGCAGCCATTGGCCATGGATTCGGCGATGATTCTGGATCCAAATACAGGCGCTTGTCTCGAAGCTGCGCCAATGAGCATTCCGCGAGCCCGGCACGCTGCAGTCTTGCTTCGAAATGGGCTCGTCGTCGTGATTGGCGGTATATCGCGGGCGCCAACTGCGTCGGTCGAGGTCTATGATCCCCAATTGAACGAATGGAGGCTGGCCGCTCCGCTCGACCAACCACGATATGACCACAGCGTTGCCTGTGACGGTGCCAATATCTTTATTTTGGGGGGTAGTTCCCAATCGATGATCAGCAGCGTCGAGTTGATTCGCTTAGAAGCCGTGTCAAGTTCTCAGCCCGTTTAGCGCAAGGGAGTATACGGCAATGTCGATCTATCTAAAAATACCAAACCTCACCGGAGAGAGCGCCGCCACAGATTATAAAGGCCAGTTCGAGCTTGCGGCATTGGCGTGGAATGGAAAGCTTGTTGCTCAAGCCCACGGTGCTAGTGCGACCGATTTCACGTCAATAAGTGTCTCTAAACTTGTAACAAGACATTCTCCAGAGTTAATGCTGCTTATGGCGAGTCAGAAGAACATCGGGAAGATTGTAATAACACTGACAAAACCTGGTGCGGACTCCGATTTACCGGCCGACGTGTATAGCTTGGATGATGCCGTCTTAACCGGCTTCTCACAAACAGTGGACACTCTCTCACAACCTACTGAATTGTTGACCTTTGCTTTCTCGCGCGCTACCCTCACCCAATTCTCCTACAACAAATATAACGGAAATGTCAGTGAGGATACGCACTATTGGAATGCCAATACGAATATGGGCCACTAGCGTAGTCTTCTAACTCACGGAGTCTAGAACCATGCAGATTTATCTTCACATACCAAACGTCACTGGGGATAGCACCGCGGCAGGCTTTGAAGGTCAGTTCGAGGCAGAGTCCTTTATATGGGGCGGAGGAAGCATTGTAAATGCTGGTACAACGCGTTCCTTTACGACCAGTTCGACCGCGGTCAGCGTCTCGAAACTCGGCGAGATGAACTCTCCTACGCTGATGCTTTTCATGGTTACCAAGTCAACGCTAAATTCGGTCGTGATTACGATGACAAAAGTGGTGAACAGCAAGAACCTGCCGGCCCAAGTGTATACGCTGTCAAACGCACTCATTTCCAGCTTTTCGCAATCAGCCGGGCGCAACTCAGTTCCGGATGAAAATATGACCTTCACTTTCTCTAGAATAACTTACCAGCAACTCTATTACGACAGCGCGGGCATAAAAACTGGAGATGAGACCCACTATTGGGACGTTGCCGGAAAGGTTGCCGGCTAACTGCTTTCGCATATCGCTAACCTCTCGCGTTGTGTAGAGATCCAGCGAGAAGCTTATCGAGTGCCTCAAGGGAATCGGACGTGCCGCCGGATACATTTTGGCTGAAGAATTCATTGGGGCACCCGTCGTATGTCACGACAACGGTGGTCCGGCCTGCGGATTCGCGGAATTCGACCGTTACGCGGACTTCGTCCGTGCCGAAAACACCGTCATAGACAATTCGCTCATTGTCGACGATCTCTACATAGGCGCCGATGATCACGAACTCACAGATGTCTTTTATCTGCATCGTTTGCGTGAAGCCACCTCCAACTCGGAAGTCCATCTCGACTTCACATCTAACGCAATCCTTGCACCCTGACCATTGCTTGAGTTTGTCGCCATTTGCCCACCAAGGAAACACAAGATGAGCAGGCGCGGCAAACTCACGCGTGATCTGCAGGCGCCTGCCGTCAATCGTTACATTTGAACTCATGATCTGATTAGTCCTCCCCTTCCTTGCGAAGCAGTGCGTCCAGTTGATCGAAACTGTAATTCCAGCCCGCAACGCAATGAGCAATCCAATCTTGGGCCGGCATGAGCGAGTCTTGACGAAGACGAATCAAGTGCACCCGCCCAACCTTTCTCCGATTGATGAGATTTGCCTCCTCGAGCACGCGAAGATGGCGCGATATCGCGGGTTGTGATATCTGGAATGGCTCGGCTAGAGCCGTCGCCGATCGCTCGCCGAGCGTCGATAGGTCCATCAGGATGTGACGCCGCGTCGAGTCGGCAAGAGCGGCAAAAACTGTCGAAACATCGTCTTGACACATAACCAACTTGTTAAGTATAGTCCCAGCAGCCGTCGGACGGCAAGGTGACAACGATGAAAAAATACTTAGTTTTGTACAAAGCAGAAGCGGCGAAGGGCGGCCCCAGCGTCGCGGAAATGCTCGCCAGTGCAACTCCCGAACAGATGGAAGCAGGAATGGCGGTTTGGGCAGCGTGGCACGCAAAGTGCCAAGGCTCAATCGTCGACATGGGCGCCCCTTTAGGAAACGCAACCAACCTGGAGGGTGGTAATGCGACGAAGGCTGAAACCGCGATTACAGGCTATTCCATCCTGCAAGCAGCCTCGCTGGAAGACGCCATAGCGCTTATGGACGGGCATCCACACTTCAATATGCCCGGCGCTGCAATCGAGGTTCTCGAGAGCATCCCCATGCCCGGAATGTGAGAGCCGAGCGACCGCCCAAGACGGAAATTTTTTGATTACCAATCTGATTACCCGATCAATCATGTTATGATTGATCGGGTAATCAATGCGGAGTCCTACGACGGTAAGAGATATCGCGGTGGCGGCGGGCGTTTCAAAGGCGGCCGTATCCAAGGTATTGCACAACTCGAGCACAAGCGTACGGGTAGGTGCGGCGAGGGCACTCCAGATTCGGCAGCTCGCCGAGGAGATGGGTTACGTCCCCAATCAAACGGCACGAACTTTGAAGTCCAATCGATCGCACACGATCGGCATTTACTTCGAGGACCTGGCCGGCATCGCATCGGGGCCGCTGTACACCATGCATTTACTGGACGGTGTTTGCCAGGAGGTTTTCCGGCGGCACTATCGGGTCGCACTCCTGGCCGAGTTGGACGAGGACGGCACGCGTCACGCCCTTCGGGACGGGAGACTGGATGGAGTTATATGGTGCCGCCTCGTCCGCGATGAGCGCACCCTTCGCGTCCTCCACGACTGCCCGATTCCCATCGTCACCCTAACCCAGCCCGATGCGGAGCTCTCGGGACCGAACCTTGTTTCCGTAAGTTGCGACAACGCCGGAGGCATTGATGGGGCGGTCGACCACCTCTGGGGCCTTGGTCATCGCCGGATCCTCTTCTTGCACGAATCACGAGAGGCGGACGCCAGCGACTGCGTCGACCGGCTCGAGGCCTTTCGCTCGACGATGTCCGCTCGCGGGATCCAGATTGGCGGCGGTGACGTCAAGTCATGGTCGTGGTCCCTGGACGAATTCCCCGCGTGGTGGCAAACCGTGCCACCACACACCGCGGTAATGGCGTGGAGCGAGCGATGCGCAGGCCAGCTTCTCATCCAATGCCGCCGGAACAAAGTCAAAGTCCCCGCCGAACTTAGCGTCGTGGGCTTCGATTCGACTCAATATGCCGAACAGACTCGGCCCCGCCTCACATGCGTTCGCCAACCCATTACCGAAATGGCATCGTTGGCGGCGCGCAGCGTTATCTCGCTTATCGAGGGGAGCGAACCGAGCTCCCACTCGTTCATCCTTCCGTGCCCTCTGGATATTCGGAGAAGCACGGCCCGATCTCACAGGAGAGAGTCCAATCCATGAAATCCATAAATCGGGCGTTTACGCTCATTGAACTTCTCGTCGTAATCGCGATCATCGCCATTCTCGCGGCGATCCTTTTCCCCGTCTTTGCTCAGGCAAAACTGGCCGCGAAGGCCTCTTCCGACCTTTCCAATCTGAAGCAGCTCAGCCTGGGCAACATCATGTACACGAACGACTACGACGATCTGTACGGCGCCGGTCTCACGGGTCCGACTCCTAACGGTCAAGGAAACGGAACGGACTGGCAGGTCACTTGGGCCTCCCAAACCCAGCCATACGTCAAGAACGGCGACGTGACGAGCAATCAGCTCGGCGGCTCGGGCAAGAATCTCAGCAGCGCCTCCGTATTCCGGAGCGCGTTAGACGGTAACTACAACGTCGTCTCTTGGTCGGACGGTTCGGAAGGTGTCGCGATCTCCTACGGCGCCAACAGTGCGATGATCGCAAACGCGTCGACCAACTGGGCAGCATCGCTAATTGGCCCCTTCAGCCACGATCTCGTTGGATATGGTTCCGGCAAATACACCTCGATGTCGACCACCTCGGTGACGAATGCCGCTTCCACCGTGATGCTGGGCGATAAATTCAACCGAGAGGCCCAGGCTTACGGCAGCGCGGGCGTGTTTAGCGCGTTCTGCGGCGATGCGTTTACCAACCTCAACTGGATCGATTGGTGCGCGCCGGGCGAGATCCCCAACGGGGACATCAATGCGGCCTATCCCTGGGACAGCAACCACGGCACCGGCGCGTTGTATCCGAACACGAATGCGGGTGCGGCCAGCCTTCACGGCACGATGTCGAACTTCGCGTTCACCGACGGTCACGTGAAGGCGCTCGCCCCGGTTGCGACGAACCCGGACCCGGTCAACCGACCGGACCTCAACCAGTGGAATGCCACTCGCTGACATGAAGACATTGCGAAGGTCGATCGGTCTTGTCGCAGCGTTGTTCGGCGCCCTGGCGGGCGCCGGCTGCTCTTCCTCGAGCGATGCCCCAATGCCTGCAACGGATGCGGCTAACTTTGCCGGTAAGAAGGGAGCTCCGATGTCGGACGCAAAGAAGCAAGCGATCTCCGACTTCCAGGCGAACTTCAAGAAGCTGCATCCGGATACTGCCGGTCCGGGAGGACCGCCAAACAAGCCCTAAGCCGTCTAGGAGTCAATCAGTCCTGTGCCGATTGTGAGGCAGACAGGCCCTAAAGAGCATTCCGATTGAAGGCAAAAACCAGGCGACCGTGGATTGGACCCAAAGCGGTTTTCGGTCCAATCCACCGGTTTGCCGTGTCTCGGTTTAACGTGATCGTCGAGCCGAGTTCGGACTGAACAACCTTCGGATCGAAGTAGAGATAGCGAAGCATTTGGATCTGGGCTTTGTCCGTACCTTCCGCTGAAAACCCTTCGCTTCGTAGCACGAGCTGCTTTCCGGATAGTTGGAAGCGACCGAACATATAAAAATCCTGCATACCCGTCGTCAGGTGCAAATGAAAATCCTGGCTCGGGATGGTTGCCGTTTCTCCGTATAGATCTAAGCTGCCCGTCAACTGGTCTGTCGCTCGATCGTTTACTTGAAATCCGCCATCCCATTCCCCCACCACGGCGTCTTGAGGATGTGCCGCACATCCGGAAAGAAATGCGAAAGCTAGGAGCAGAGCTAAGCGGCTATACACAGACATGTTGCATCCACCAGACCTCAATCGAACCGGATTCTACTCGGGCCACACTTTGATTTTCGTATTTGTTTACGGCCTAAGCGCCGCGCAGCCGAACACGCCTCCCGCCATGTTCCCTTCGTGAGCCACAAATCTGACTTGGATTTTATTGTCGGCGTTGGCGGTCAGTGAGGCTGGGATCGGATATTCGATGTCGAATAGGCGCCCCGGTTTGTTGTGATTGAGTGATTCTGTCGCGATGCGTGTACCGTTGACTACGATATCGAACGTTCTCGCGCCGCCGTCATCGCCCCAATAGGTCACGCTAAGCGACATCGGCGCGTCGGGAACGATCTTCAGATCCCAGCCAAAGCTCTTTCCATCGCGGTAGTGACGTCCATTGAAGGGCCCGGTGCTACTCGACTCGGCGAAGAGGCTGTGGCTTTTTTCAATCTCGCCGCCGCCATCGACTTTGACTTGATCTATCACCCGCCGATCTCGGGCCTGCTTTGATTGCTCGATAGCCTTTAGGCTTTGCTCCCGCTGACTATTCGGGGTGACAAGGTCCCAGTACACCCCGAACGGCTGATCGATAATGCTGTAGAGCGGAATGAACGTGACCGAGTGCGAAGTTCCAACGGTCTGAAACGTGAGAGCTTTGCCTGAAACCGGTTTCAGCCACGTGCTCGGGCTACGGTGAACGACCGATAGATATCCGGTGTTGACGTCCTCCGCCACTGGCGTGCCCTTATCCATCACGCCGGCCAAAACGATCGGGCCGTACATGACGGCCTGCAAGTTCGGATCGTCGGGCATGGACTGGCTGTGTAGCCGCATCGGGGTCGTGATTCGAATCGTATCGCCGTTTCGCCATGTTCGCTGAACGGCCAGGTAGGAGGTGGGTTTGGCCGTCAGGTTCAGCGGCTTTCCGTTGCACGACACTGAGAACCCCGATGCCCAATACGGAACGTGGAAGTTCAAGGGCATCGAAATCGGGCGGGAGACGTGAACCGTGAAGGTCGAGCCTTGCTCTTCCGGAAAGCGGGTTGTCTGAGTCAAGCGCAATCCTTTCTCTACCCAGTTGAGTTCGGAGGGGACGTACATGTTCACAAACACACCCTTCGAATCGTGGAAGTAGATGCTGTCGTTCAACTTGGCGAACGACTCGATCCCCGTGCTGTAGCAGCACCAAAATGTGTCGCGAGGCGTGCCCCAGTTCTTCGTGTCGCCGCCGGCAAGCGGCAAGTAGTAGATCATCATCCCGGTGTCAGACCGCTGGGCAGGAAGAATTCCATTGAAGTAGGCACGCTCGTAGAAATCGGCATACTTGGGGTCGCCGGTCCACCGAATCAAGTTCCGGGTGACCTTCAGCATGTTGTATGTCGTGCACGTTTCCTGGTTGTTGGACACCAGCGTGTGAGCCAGTGCATCGGGATCGCCCCAGAATTCCGCTTTGTTGTCTCCCCCGGTCGCGTAGGACCGGTGGTTGGCGATCCGATCCCAGAAGTACTCGACCACGGTTCGGTAGCTCGGATCGTCCAGCAACTCATAACGGCGCGCCGCGCCTAGGATCTTCGGGATGTTGGTATTGGCATGAAGCCCGCTCAAGGAGTCGTGGCGCAAAGCGAGCGGTCCCAAAATTGCGGCCTCGTCAAATCGATGCGCGTAGTCCAGGTCGGCCCGATTGTGAGCGATGGCGTACATGTTGTATTCCATCATCGCCATGCCGCCGTATTCGGTATGCATGGTTGCATCGAGTTGGCCGTCGGTGAGTTTGGCTCCCCGTGACCGAAGGTATCCACTTATCCTCTCCGCCATATCGAGGGCATGCGTGTTGTTGAACACCTGGTACACGTCTATCAAGCCGGTTACGAGCTTCTCAACGACGTAGTAGGGCGCCCAAACCTGCTTGCCGGTCTCGACTCGATCGAGATAGCTCGTTGGGATACCGGCAAGAAACTTGCCTCCGAGAGCCGCTTGGCACTTGGCCAATTCCTCGACAAGAAAACTTGCCCGGCTTCTTAGCCAGGCGTCGCCGGTGCTCTTGTACATAAGCGCGAGCGTCGTCAAATAGTGAGCGGCAAACGTCCCGCGAATTTCACTGCTAGGCGACTCCCAGCCTCCGAACGGCTTGCCCGGCGTCGGCAACCCGGCATTCTTCCGAAATGGGTACAGAAGACCGTCTGTGTCGATCGACTTCAGGTACCGGAGGTCGGCTGCCATTTCGCGCTTTTCGAGGCCATTCAACAGCCGCACTTGAGACATATCGAACGGCTCTAGCTTGAACCGAGGATCGGCGGGAAACCTCAGGTCGGTTGAACCGGTCGCCTGCTTACGCGGTGTATCGCCGTATGCGATCCCCAAGCAAAGAATTGAAAAACCAAAAGCGCAAACGTTCAATCGCATCCCACCTAGCATATCGCAGCGGCGGAAACAGCTGCGGTGATTGCGCTCTAGGCCAAGGGTAGGTCCCACTATGTGATTTCCATCACACCACCGTTCATCGATATAGCAGTGTTGCAGTGAAGCTGCTAACCTTCCCGCATGCCAAAATTCTGGTTATCTAGCGTCGTTGCTACTCTTTTCGTCGTTCTGTGCGGTTGTGGCGGCTCGACCAGCCTTTCATCGCAAACCACTCCAACCGTTGGCGGTACACCCCTTTCTCAATACCAGGCGACCATGCCCGATGGTTCAGTAATGGAACTTGAGATTTTCTCCAACGACAATGTCAGCTATTCCGGCGACTATGCCGTTTCGGCGGAAACCGGGCCCTACGCTTACCAGGATGGAACATTCGACGGAGCTATCACTGGCGGCACGGTAACCTTTAACTGCCAGAACGATGACGGTACAAGCTTTACGATGAGCGGCACGGCAAACGGCGATCTCGGCTTCCAGCTTACGCGCTCCGATATTCCAGGTGCGACGTTGACCTTCACGCCGGTTGCGGCGCCAAAAGTCAAGTCTCAGGCCGACGTCAGCTTCAACTTGAATGTTACCGGCACCAGCGGTCGATGTACCATTTCAGACCAACCGTTTTCTTCGAGCAACGGACTAACCGAGTATCGCGGAACCTGGCAGGGCCTAAAGGTCACGTTCTGGGCATACAGTTCCGGCTATGCGACCATCTCAATTTCCGTGAACGACTACGCGATCGACAACTTGACCTATGCCTCTTATCGCCTCGCGGATTTCTCGACCGTCTCGAAGAACTCAAGTTCGGGTTACATGAATGTCTATAGTCCCCTAACAAAGACCATCGTGAAGTTCGGCGCGGTAGGCGCGGTTTCGCCGTAGTGCCGCAAAGATTCTATTCGGCTCGCCTCCACGGCGAGCCGATTTCTTTCGACTAGCTCCTTTAGTGTTCGGTTTTATAATTAGCTTATGTCCGCGCAGTGGTCCAACTTTTTCAGCATGGTGGGTGCCGGCGCGGCGGGGCTTGCTGGTTTGATTTTCGTCGCGATGTCCATCAAACCCGAAATCATTATCCAAGACGCGACACATAAGAACCGAGCCATCAATATGCTATCTGGCTTCACCGCCGTCTTCATGGCCTGCGGTTTCGCACTTATGGGAGATCAATCTCTTCGAGCCGTGGGGTTCGAGTGGCTTGTACTCTGGGTCATCGCAACAACCATCTTCGTGAGAGGCTACGTTGTAGCTCTCAGGTCGGGCATGAGTTCCGTCGGCTTAAGCGCCCCGCGCCTTGCCGGTGGAACCCTCTGTTATGTTGCTGAAATTATCGGCGCTATCTTCCTTCTTCTCGGATATTCTTCTGGCCTTGTCGTCGCTGCCTTTGGGACGATTATTTTGTTCGCGTTCCTCATTTCAGGCGCGTGGCT
>Ga0206967_1123_pt1 | contig 16502 bp, 14 predicted proteins | sample Alteio_BWOrgHeat_24_FD_153259 | JGI IMG/M metagenome (GOLD analysis project Ga0206967, IMG submission 153259) | Enriched cells from forest soil in Barre Woods Harvard Forest LTER site, Petersham, Massachusetts, United States -... | ecosystem: Environmental > Terrestrial > Soil > Temperate forest >...
CATCGTCTAAATATGTCGATCAAAATGAAATCTATCGACATATTCGCAGCAACTGTCGACAGAATCGACATGTACGGCATCGATGTTTGGTCTGAATCTAAGGTGAAGCCGTCGACGAGCCGGCAAATATCGCGTCCATAATGCGCGTGACGGCGATTCCATGTTCGGGCCTTACCAGCGGAGGTCTTCCCTCCAAGATCGAGTTGACGAACTCCTGTTGAGGTCCGGACTTTCGTTCTTGCAGTCGCGGTTCTGTGGTCGAGTAAGCTCCGCCGGTTTGGCCGTACAGTTTGGGAGGACGCCCTGACCACCGAAGCGCCCCACCCTTGGTGCCGAAAACCTCGGTAATCAGTTCGTCATGATCGATGTGCTGTCCGAAGCTAGCCTCGATCTGCAGACTTGCGCCGTTCGTGAATCGGGCAAACCCAACGCTGTGATCGTCGGCATCGGCGGGACTGGCAGGGGCGCCCTCCGAGATGAACTTCGTGTAGGTGCGGCCGACCGCATCTTGCAGTTCAGGAAAGCCCATCAGCCACATAGCGACATCGATAACGTGCGCTCCCAGGTCTCGGAGCGCCCCACCACCCTTTGCCGCTTCGTTGAACCAGTTGCGCCCCGTATAGACGCCGGTCGGGCGATCGAGAGTGGATGCGGGAAGCCCTCCAAGAGGGCGGCGCCAAAGGGTCCGGGCGCAATAGATCTCGCCGAGGTTGCCCTCTTCGATATAGCGTTTGAGGAACTGCACGTCCGGATCGAAGCGCTGATTGAGGCTAATCATCAGTGTCTTGCCCGCGCTCCTTGCCGCCTCCGCCATCTGCTCTCCCTCAGTCGCGTTCATCGCCATCGGCTTCTCCATTAGCACATGTTTGCCCTGCTCAAAGGCGGCAAGCGCGACGGAAAGGTGCAGAAAGGTCGGCAGGGCCACCGACACCGCGTCGAGGTCCGGCATGGCGACCATTTCGCGGTAATCGGTGAATGTGTTGGGCACATCCCACTTCGTCCGGCAATGCTCCAGCCACCCGGCATCCTTGTCGCACACCGCGACCAAATCCGCATTCGGCAGATTCTTGTAAGTCTCCGCATGCCACTGGCCCATATTGAGCCCAATCACCCCGACCCGCAACCGACGCTGGTTATCCACAATGCGCGGAGTTTATCACTGCAATTGCAACCACCGGCACGCCGAGTCCTAGTTCGATCGTCCCTTCGGATGTTCCAAGCGCCAGGTCATTTGACATTTGCTGATTTGCCGGTTCCGCTCGGCGAGTGGGGCGGTTATGGTGAAGCGATATTCGTCCGGCCTGAAGGCTGCCAGGCTATCGGCAGCCACGTCGCGGAGCCTTGGGTTGACCGGATTCGAGCCGCCCGGTGCTGACCATCCGCCATCGTATTGTCCCATGTCGGAGAGTTCAGCGACGAGGAAGCGCTCCACGGAAGCCTTGAAGGCGGCTGGGCTTGTTGGGGTCCGAATTTCTTCCCAATTGTGCGCCTGACCAAAACGAACGCGCTCTAAGCAATCGAGCACAAGTTGCCGCCGGCTGGGCGCTCTTGAATAAGCTGGATCGGCCATCGCATCGATCGCCTCAGCCCTCCCGGTGACGATTAATTCATCGGTGAGGTCCATGATCGAATAGTCGTTTCCAACGACTTCCGGCAAGTCGGCGCATTTCTTCCATTCGCTGATCAGCGCGTGTAATTCGGCATCCGGATCGGCCTTACCAACGAGTTTCGCGCAGGCCAGCCTTACGTACAGGGACTTGCCTTTTGTCATTTGAGCCTTTATAAAACCGCTCCCAACCGCCTCCCTTGGATTCAGCCGACCCAGCAATCTGATCAGTGCCCCTCCCTCCCACGCCTCGGTTCCAGCCAATACGCCTCTTTTGATCGCCTCCGTCGGATCGACGCGACTCGCATGAATCATCGATTCGGCAACGGAAGGCGCGTCGTGCCCTCCCAGGCTTATGGTGTCGAGGTCAGTTTGAGTCTCGCCTTTCTGTTCGACTTGCATCAGCCACTTGCGTGTGTTTGCGATCGCATCTTGCCATTGCGCATTCTCGTTGTCGACGATGTCTTTTGCGGAATAAATGGCACGGTCCTTGTAAGGCATCAGATCGCGGTGGGAAATCTTATTCAAGATCCCCAGCGCAACAGTCCGGATTCGCACGTTCCATCCTATTAGCATGATGGCGTTATGCATCTCCAAATTCGCTCGAGTGAATCGCATATCGCTTAGAGCATCGATAAGCTGAGGAGCGGCGAGAAGTCCAATTGCCACGAGTTGGGAGTCGGGGCTGCCCCGTTTTGGTTCTTCCGCGAAGAGCGCGTCAGATTGAACGATTTTGTCGAGCGACTGATCGCGGAGTTGGAAGATCAGTTCCGCAACTCTCTCCTTGACCGGGAGTTGGTCCAGTGGTTTGGTCACTCGCTTTGCATGCTCGGCATCTTCGCGCACCATCCGCTCCAAGATCTTGATCCCTTGAGTAACAAACACTCGTTCCGAGAACGGATCATCGATGTTTTCTTGCTTCTTGCCGGGGGGTAGGGTCTTTTCAAGCAACTTGAAGAGCCTCAGTAATTCCGAGCGAGGGACCGTCGGGTCCGCAAGATCTTCAACTGTTTTCTGAAAAAAACTTTCCCCACGCCGGTCGCGATTAGCTTGAGTTTCGTTTGTCACCTTGCCTAGGTCGGTCGATCCGATCCCGGATCTCTGGGGAGTGGTGTGCGCAAAGCAGATCGCCGGCATCAGAAGCAGCGTCGCAATCATGCTCCATGGTAACGCGGGTTTCATATGTTTCCCAAAAAGAACATCGATCGTAGGGTGGTCGCACGGGCGGACGGGTGCGTCCGCGATCCATTTGCGGACAAGTGCGTTCGCGCTCCATGTGCGCGAGGTCATTAAGGTAAATTAACGGCTGCAAATGGCGGATTTTGTCCAGCACCTTCACCCTGCTTGGCAGGCCCTCATAAGGGTTGTACTGTTTGTCCTTCCGTCATTTATGCTCGTCCCCATCGTGATTTGGTGGGAACGCCGCCTTTTAGGCTGGATGCAGGACCGTATCGGGCCGAATCGAGTTGGAAATATTACGTTTTCGCGGACGAGCCGTTTCGTCCCATCCTTGCTTAAGGGCAAAAAATTCAAACTCTTTGGCCTTCTGCAGCCGATGGCCGATTTCGGCAAGCTGATCTTTAAAGAGGACATCACCCCCACCGCAGTTGACCGACTGATCTATTTCATCGCCCCCGGGCTCGCCCTGTTTCCCGCATTTGCCCTTGGCGCGACGATTCCTTGGGGGCCTTACCCGTGGCTGACGCCGGTTGCCGACGTCAATATCGGTGTGCTGTACATCATGGCGGTGTCTTCGTTTGGCGTATACGGCATCGTTTTAGCGGGATACGCATCGGACAACAAATTCTCGCTGATGGGCGGCCTGCGATCCTCCGCTCAGCTCATCAGCTACGAATTGGCGATGGGAATGTCCCTTGCCTGTATCGTCATGGCCACCGGCTCGCTGAAGCCGAGCGCCATGGTCGCGGCTCAGTCTGGTCCGCTTTGGGGATTGGACTATGCGCCATTCAACTTGATTCAGAATTGGAACATCCTGACCCCGTACGGCCTGGTTGCGGCGATCATCTTTGCGATCTGCATGATTGCGGAGACGAATCGGCCCCCGTTCGATCTTCCCGAAGCTGAGAACGAGTTGGTTGCGGGATATCACACCGAATACAGCTCGGTGAAGTTCGCCACGTTCTTCATGGCGGAATACCTGTCGATTATCGTGTACGGCATCATCATGAGCACCATCTTCATGGGTGGATGGCATCTGCTGCCGATTCGTTTCGACGTCATGGCCGCCAATTACAACTCGTTCGGCGACGTTTGGAACTTACTCGACACGCTCAACGGCAGTTCGTTGCTGGCACCGATTTGGGTGATCGCGAAGGCATGTGCGGTCGCTTCCTCTTACATCTGGATTCGTGCGACGCTGCCAAGGCTGCGGTACGACCAATTGATGTCGCTTGGCTGGAAGTCGCTCTTGCCGTTTGCTACCGCGAACCTGATCGTTGTCGCTATCTGGATCGTGGCTACCAAGGTTGCGAACCCCGTCATCGGTTGGTTTGCCGTTGTCGTTTCAGCAGCGATTCTGTATGCGCTATACAAGACGATCAACCGCTTGAATTTGAGAAACCGGCCGAACCTGGCGAGTCGAACGGTTACGATGGTGGACGAACCGCCTCAACGAAGGGAAGTCGAGCTCGTGGATCCGGCGCCGGCGCCGACTTAGATTTGTTTGGGGTGGACGCAGCAATTCGGCCGCCCCTTTTTTGTAATGGAGATTGATAACGCAGGGATGAGGGACACGCAATGAATCAAACGGTAGGGGGAGTGGCGGTCACGCCCGAACTGCTGATGTTTGGCGCTATTGCCGGGGCTGCCGCGATTTGCGCGGTCGGAGTAGTCGCGTTCAATAACGCCGTGCGCAGTGCGCTGTGCCTGGTTGTCAACTTCTTCCTGCTCGCGGTGCTTTACTTCACGCTGAATGCCGAAATGCTCGGGATTACCCAAGTGGTGGTTTACACCGGCGCCATTATGGTGCTGTTCCTCTTCGTGGTCATGCTGCTCAACCTCGGCGGATCCAAGCTCGTGCATGAAAAATCGGATTGGAAAAAGTTTGTCGGCATCCTCCTTGGATGCGGCCTCTTTGTCATCCTAGGGGCGCAGATCCTGCCGCAGCTTGTGCATGTGCAGCCCATGCAACTCGATCAAGACTTGGCAAAATTCGGCGGTCCGGAGGCGATCGGACGAACCCTGTTCACCGAGTATGCCTATCCGTTTGAAGCGGTGAGCGTGCTCCTGCTGATCGGTATTGTAGGCTCGATCCTGCTAGCCAAGAGGCGAATATGAACGGCGTGCCCCTCGCCGCCTACATCGGATTGGGCCTGTTCATGTTCACGACCGGCGTGGTCGGCGTGATTGTGAGGAAGAGCCCGATCGTGATCTTCATGTGCATCGAACTGATGCTGAATTCGGTGAATCTCACATTCCTTGCTTTCGCGCGCTACCAAATGGTTCCGGTTGCCTCGCCGGAACGCCTCCAACACAGCATGATGGCCGGCCAAATGATTGTCATTTTCGTGATGGCGGTGGCGGCGGCGGAGGTTGCGGTCGGGCTCGGCATCATCATGGCGATCTTCCGATTGCGTGACAACGTGGATATCGACGAGATGAACCTGCTACGGGGCTGAAATCGAAATGAACTACGAATCGATCTGGCTGGTGTTGCTCTTCCCGATCCTCGGGTTCCTCATCCAGGCGCTGCTCGGGACTCGCATCGAGAAGACGCTGGGACGAAAAGTCCTTGGCGGGCTGGCAGTCTTGCCGATCGCCTTATCGTTTGCAGTTGGGTTAGTTATCACTCTCGGAACGAAGGGCGGCACATCCAACACCGCGACCATCGGCCAGTGGATCAACGCCGGAAATCTTTCAATTCCGTTTGAATTTATCGTCGATCCTTTGTCGATGACGATGGTTCTCATCATCACGGGAGTTGGCGCGCTGATCCACCTCTACGCCACCGGGTACATGAGCGAAGAACGGGAATACGCCAGGTTCTTCACGTATATGAACCTGTTCATCGCGTCGATGCTGCTGCTCGTTCTGGGAGCTAACCTGCTGCTCCTGTACGTGGGATGGGAGGGTGTTGGCCTCTGTTCCTATCTGCTCATCGGCTTCTGGTACAAGGACCTCGCCAATGCCAAGGCGGCGAACAAGGCGTTTATAGTCAATCGCATCGGCGACTGGGGGCTTTCGCTCGGCCTGATGCTGATCGTTGTGTTCTTGTTGTCTCAAGGCAACCATGTGCAGGATGGGAGATACCTTAGCTACGACACGATGCTTCCCGCCTTGCAGAACGGTCTTGCCGCCAATCCGGCGATGGCGACGGCTATTGCCTTGCTGCTGTTCGTTGGCGCTGCCGGCAAGTCGGCGCAGTTTCCGCTCTATATCTGGCTGCCCGACGCCATGGCGGGCCCGACCCCCGTTTCGGCGCTTATCCACGCCGCCACGATGGTTACCTCCGGCGTGGTGTTGCTGAACCGGATGCATGTCGTGTTCGAAATGTCACCGGTTGCGAGCGCGATTGTTTGCGTCATCGGAGCATTTACCGCCCTGTTTGCGGCGCTGATCGCATTCGGTCAAACCGATATCAAAAAGGTTCTTGCCTATTCGACGGTTTCGCAACTTGGATTCATGTTTATCGCCTGCGGCGCCGGAGCGTACTGGGCAGGCATGTTTCACGTCACCACCCACGCGTTTTTCAAGGCTCTTCTATTCTTGGGCGCCGGCGCCGTGATTCACGCGATGGCCCACAACCAGGACATGCGCAACTACGGCAACCTCCGCAAATACCTGCCGATCACGTTCTGGACCATGGTGGTTGGAACTCTGGCGATCTGTGCCGTCGGCATACCGGGGGTATTCGGCTTCGCTGGGTTTTACAGCAAGGAGGCGATCCTGGGTGGCGCTTTGGCCAACACGCACGCGCAAATCAATGGCGTGCAACTCGGCCAGATCTCGGGTTGGGTCGGCCTCGGAGTTGCACTGCTGACATCGATTTATATGACGCGCCTGACGTGCTTAACCTTCCTCGGCTCCGAAGAGCGCTGGCGAGCGATTCCGGCTCATACCGAGGAGCACCACGCAGAAGACCATGCCGAGAATAGCGATACACACCACGCGTTGGACGAGAACCACACGCCGCATGAAGTGCCGATTAGCATGTGGCTGCCACTTGTCGTCCTCGCCCTCTTGTCCATCGGCGGCGGGTACTTTCTTGCGAATGGCGGCGCTTTTGAGCACTGGCTGTATCCAAGCGGACTGCCGGTCTTGGGTGAGGTCTCGACCGAGCCTACGGGAATTCCGCTTGCAATGTATTCGATGATCGCCGCTTTGGGCGGAATCGCACTTGGTTTGGTCTTCTACCTAAAGGGCCTGCCCAAGAACCAAGGGTTCGATGAGTCTCAGTGGCTAGGGCTGCGTCGTGCTGAGCGCGACCAGTTTGGCTTCGATAATGCCGTGACGGTCGCCGCGGTGGATGGCGGCGGCGATATTGCCCGTGGACTTTGGAAGTGGGTAGACGTCGCCCTGATCGACGGCATCGTCGAAGGCTTTGGCAAAATTTCCGGCGGCCTTGGGGAGTTGATGAGGCGGTGGCAAACCGGCTACATACGGCTCTATGCGCTGATGATGCTTTTGGGTCTTGTAGGCTTGATAGGATTCTTCGCAATCGTGTTTCAGCGAGGAGTTCGATAATGTTTGTGCTTTCCGCCATCATCTTTCTTCCCATGCTTGGCGCGCTTGGGCTGCTTGCGCTTCCTGAGCGGAAGACGAAGACCATCCAGCAGGTAGCGCTGCTCACCACGATTCTAACTTTTGTGGTGAGCCTCGGACTCCTGTTCAAATTCGACCCGGAGACGTACGGTTTTCAACTCGTTGAGCGCAACAACTGGATTCAATCGCTGGGAATCGGCTACCGAATCGGTTTGGACGGCATATCCTTGTGGCTGGTGCTGCTGACAACGCTTCTCAGCGTCGTCGCCGTCGCCTGCAGCCTTAGGGTTGAATCTCGCCTCAGGGCGTTTATGGCCTGCGTGCTGATCCTTGAGACGGCCATGCTTGGCTCGTTTCTATCCCTGGATTTGGTTTTGTTCTTCGTGTTCTTTGAGTTGACGCTCATTCCGATGTGGCTGCTCATCAACATTTGGGGCGGCAAGAATCGTGCGCACGCGGCGAACAAATTCCTGATCTACACCTTTGCCGGTTCGATCTTTATGCTCATCGGCATCATCAGTCTTGGCTACCTGCATTTCCAAGCCACAGGCACGATGAGCTTCGATATCGTTCGAATCCAAGGCCAGGTCGCCCAGGGCAAACTCTGGACCAGTGCGATTGCTGCGGAACCGTTCGTTTTCTGGTCTTTCGCGATTGCGTTCCTGGTCAAGTCGCCCGGTTTTCCTTTCCATACTTGGATGCCGGACACGTACGCAGAGTCGCCGATCGTCGGTGTGATCTTGTCGAGCGTGATGGTGAAAATGGGGACGTTTGGGTTCCTCAGATTCTGCCTTCCGCTCTTTCCCGATATCTTGCCGGCACAGATTCCCATCCTCGTCTGTCTGGCCGTATTCGGCATTGTATATGGCGCTGCGGTGGCGGTGGTGCAGCCGGACATGCGCCGGCTGATGGCCTATTCATCCTTGTCCCACATGGGGTTTGTGCTCTTGGGCATCTTCTCCCTAAGTTCCATCGGAGTCATCGGCGGAGTTTTCCAGCAGCTTAACCACGGAATCAGTGCGGCGCTGTTGTTCTTGCTGATCGGCTTCCTTGCTCAACGCAAGGGTTCCACGATGCTGAAGGATTACGGCGGACTCAAGGCGACAATGCCAATCTTCGCCGCCCTGTTCTTGATCGCCATGCTTTCAAGCGTCGGGTTGCCGGGCACCAATGGGTTTGTCGGGGAGTTCCTGATTCTGCTTGGCGCATTCCAATCGGCTTATGCCAATCAGTTCAGCATTGGACTTGTGGTGGTGGGCGCGTTTGGCGCCGTTCTGGCTGCCGCTTACCTGCTTTACATGTTTCAGCGACTGTTCTACGGCGAGATTACCGATCCGGAAAATGCGAAGCTGGCAGACCTGACCAAGCCTGAGATCGCGTTGGCCGGAATCTTGGTCGTTTTCGTATTCTGGGGCGGATTGTTTCCGAATACGTTTCTCAAGCCGATGAAGGTAAGTGTCGACGCCACGATCCTTATGGCGACCAATGGTGTCGGACGGCGACCCTCCTGGGATAATCCCGAGACGCCGCTCCCATTCTTTCGAAGGAAGCTGTCGATGGCCGCGCAAACTCCATCACACTTATTGACGCCGGGAACAAAGAGGCTGATTGCGCATCCCGGGCCAGGCGGCCGGCCGCCGGGAGCGGGTGGCCGGTGACATCGCGCGAGCGATTCCTGGCAGCGGGCAGGATGGGCGAAGTTGACCGAAAGCCGACCTTGGCCTGGATGGCTGAGGCAGAGGCTGACGCGGTCGTGATTGAAACCGGAAGCGGTTTCCGAAGCTCGGTGGAGGGCCCAACCGTGCTCGTCGACGTATCCAATCCCTTCGGATTGGCCCTGAAGAAAGGTATCGACCTGAACAAGGCGTTGAAGGACGATCCTACAGTGGGTGGCAACCTCTTGGACGGGTTGGTCGACGAGGTTCGAGAGCACATTTCAGTTGGTTTGAGAAATGGGGCCGACGGCATTTTCTACCGTCTCCACGGAGCGTGCCCCAAGCATTGCTCACCCATGCAATATGGTGGCCACTATTTGGAGAGGGATCGTGAGTTGCTCGGCGAAGCGTCGGCTGCGACCATCAACGTGTTGTTTGTGGCCGGTCAGGAAGAGCTGTATTTCGATTTTGTAAGCGACTTGCCGGCTCATGTGTTTGCCTGGGACTGCGAATTGACGCGGATCACCGCGGATGACGTGAGAACTTCTAGATCGGGCGCGGTCGCGTCTTCGGATCCCTCCAGTGAGATCACACTTCTGATCGGACATGAGAACTACCTAGAGAATTTGGAGCAACCCAACATTGGATAAGGCTTTCCACTTTGCCATTCCGCAGATCGATTGGACGGCGGTTATGCCGATCGCGATCGTTGCGCTGACCGGCGTCTTGGCTCTCATCGCCGAAATGTTGAGGCCCAAACATAACAACAATTTGATTGTCGGCATCAGCTTGGGTGGGTTGGCGTTAGCGGCGCTTTCGTCGGTATTTCTCCTGCAGCAGCCGAACTACCAAACCGCGGGCGACCTCTTTTCTCGCGATACCTTTGGTTCGTCCATTCACCTTTTGCTGTTGCTGGCCACCGGTCTAACCATTGTCTTCAGCGAAGAGTATTTGCGTCAAAAGAGGATTCCGTTCGGCGAATTCTATCCGCTTGTGCTCTGGTCCACGGTTGGGGCGATGATCATGGCCGCAACCACCAACCTTTTGATGGTGTTTCTCGGACTGGAGATTCTGTCTATATCCCTCTACGTCATGGCGGGGATGAGCAGAACCGAAGAGAAATCGGAGGAATCTGCGCTCAAATACTTCTTGCTCGGGGCGTTTGCCAGCGGTTTTCTGCTTTACGGTATCGCGTTCGTATACGGCGCCACAGGAGGACTCGACCTTTCGGTTGTGAGTGGCGTTTGGCTGCACCATGAATCGTCTCGCGCGCTGCTTATATTCGGTTTGGCGCTTATGCTGATCGGGCTTGGCTTCAAAACCAGCTTGGCGCCGTTTCATCAATGGACTCCCGACGTGTACCAAGGCGCGCCAACCAACGTGGCCGCCTTCATGGCATCAAGCTCCAAGATCGCCGCGTTTGCCGCGTTGATTCGGGTTATGGGCGCATTTACCGCGCTTCAAGATATCTGGGTTCCCGCGCTCAGCGCAATCGCCATCTTGACCATGTTCGTGGGGAACTTCGCGGCACTGGTGCAGAAAGATGTCAAGCGGATTCTTGGCTATAGTTCCATCGCCAATGCAGGATATGTGCTGGTTGCCATCATCGCCTATGGAAAGCAGCCCAACCTGGGATTTGGCGCCGTCACCTACTTCCTGCTGAGTTACACGCTGATGACGGTGGGTGTCTTTGCCGTCGTCACGCTCATGGCCAGAAACCGCCGGGAGAGCACGCGCCTGGAAGACCTTAACGGCTTGTGGCGCAGGTCGCCCTTCGCTGCAGTAGCGCTCGTTATATTTATGGCCTCGCTGATCGGGATCCCGCCGACGGCCGGTTTTGTCGGTAAGTTTTTGATCTTCTTCGATGCGTTGCGGGCGGGGCTGACGCCGCTTGCGATTGTCTTGGCCGTGAACTCGATTATCAGCATCTACTACTACATGGCGATCGCTCGAGCCGCCTTCGTATCGGACTCGGATCAAGCCGAGCAAGCCATACAAAAGCCCTCGGCGGCCGTTACCGGAGTGTGCGCCGTGTGCGCAGCAGGAATCTTCGCGGCGGTGTTCTTCTATACCCCTCTTATCGGGTTTCTAAATCTCAAGTGATCTTATGCATATCGGCGTGAGCATGTACAGTTACGCTCAGTCCGTCCAGAAGGGGCTGCTCGACATTCCGGGATTTATTCGTGAGGCGAAGAAGGCGGGTGCCGAAGGGGTCGAACTTCTGGAGTACTTCTACAAAGACATCGATCGCGATCGCGAAGCGGCTCTGGAGGCACTGGCCGAGACAGGTTTGCCCTGTCCGATTTTTTCGGTTGGCAACAATTTCGCTAAAATCGACCCCGAGGAACGGCAAAGGCAGTTGGCGCGAATTGTGTTCGGTGTGGATGAGGCACTGGCGTACGGGGCAAAGGTCGTCCGCGTCTTTGCCGGAGATGTTGCGGAGGGGATTACCTACGATCAAGCCAGGGGTTGGATCGTCGAGGGTTTGAGCGAGGGTTCAAAATATGCTCACTCCAAAGGCCTCAAGCTTGCGCTGGAAAACCATGGGACGCTGGCCGGCCGCGGCGACCAAGTCCGGGGCATCATCGACGATGTTAGGGCAATGAGCGGAACCGATGTGCTCGGCGCCAACCCTGATACCGGAAACTTCTTGCTCGTCAATCAACCCAGCCACGAAGCCATTCGGCAGGTCGCGCCTGTTGCGAACATGGTTCACTTCAAGGACTTCATCGCCGCGCCCGTTGACCACGAAGGCTGGGCCTACACCGCGCTCGATGGACAGAAGTTCCTGGGAACCGCCGTCGGCGAGGGAATGGTCGCTCTTGGCCAATGCATCCAAGAGCTCAAGTATGCCGGCTTTAACGGATGGCTAAGCGTCGAATACGAAGGCGCCGAGGATCCGTTTACGGCGATCCCAAGATCGATCGAGAACGCGCGAAAGTACCTCTAGAGCCGCCCATGCGGTGTCAAACGAAGATCGCGTGTTTGGGACATTTCCGGAGTCGGCACCTCGACAGGCTTGACCTCGGAACTGGGGTCGCTTGCGTGCTGAATCGCGCCCATGACGAACCCAACTAGAATTCCTACCCCCACGCCGAGACTCACCGCAAGAATCATCGGCCAAATCATCCCCGAGACACCGCTACCGTAGGTGGCGGAGCGGTCGAGACCGACCAGGAAGCCGAATGGAATGAAGCACGCGAGCGAGAATCGTGTGGCGAACACCATCGCATCCTTGACGCTGTGACCCTCCAGGTGCTGAGCAGGGTGAAGCTGGCCGGCTGGAACTGTCTGAACCATTTCGTGATGTAGAGCGGCGGTTTGCATAGAGTCGAACCTCTTTAGTGGGTTTGGCCCAAGCAAGCCGTTTAATGTTCCCGATCGCCGTATTACCGCTCGATAACCGAAAGGATGCGTTCCAGAGTCGCTGACTGTTCAGCCAACGGCAAGTGTGATTCGGACGGCACGTGAAGAAACCCGACCTGCTTGTCCGGAAACCTCTGTAGCGCTCGATAGCTGATGTAGTTGCAAAGGTATTCGCCGGCATCCATGCTGATCTTCGTGTGCGGATCATAGGCGACGATCTCCGACAAGATTTGCGGCGTCCATAGAGTCGACTCGAGCAGAAGCGGCGCCTCCGGCACAATAAACCCCTCTCGCGCATATCCTCGTACGTCTTTACTGGGGCCAAGCATGTTGCGGGCAAACAGTTCGGGTGTCAACCGGTCACGGCTTGACGCCACTCCGAGCATCAGGAGTCGGTCAAAGGTAGCTGGTGATAGCTCCTGTACGAAATCATCTACCGCTTGAAAGGCGACCTCAAGATTCCGAAACGGACGGCCGCAAGTCTCCGCCAACTTTGAGGACGGATTCACGGCAATGTCCTGGAACGCGCCGAAGCCGGTAACAAAGGTTCGATCCTTCATATCCCTCAGGATTGCGCCGATTGGTGCCAGGCCCGCTCAGCAAGGCGTTTCATGACCAGGCTCTGCTCCCACCGGTCGCTGAACTCTTTGCCATCCGGCAAAGTAATCGCGTATCTTGGCGGCCCCAACTCGCTTGCAAATGGAAACACATCGCCAGGTCCCGCGTCTTTTCGCCACTCCCGCATCACGGCAGTCCATATCTGGACAAAGAACTGTGCAGTCGCTCCCGAACCGTCGCCTACGTCTACCTGAACCGCTTCGCCATTGGATATGCGCCCGTGAAGATGGGAGGTTCGACACAGCACCGGCATCATCCGTTCGATCGCCCGCTCGTACTCCAACCCGTAGAATTCACTAACCACCACAAAGTGCGAGAAGTCCCCGGTAAAGCGCACTTCCGGTATCTCCTCGATAAGCTGAAGGGCTTGGTTTAGGCTCTCAGGTACGTTGTTGCGGTGGGTCTCGACAAAGAGAGCCAGCCCTTCTTCGTGGGCGATCTTTCGAGCCTCGCGAAGAAACACCGCCGCATCCTTGATCGGATAGAACGGATTCAGCGGCTGAGCGAATACGAAGTCGGCATTGAGCCGCTTGGCTCGGGCAACCGTCGCTTTGACATCGTCCAAAGTGTGCGGATGGTGGCCCAACGTGAGTCGAAGCCCCTCCTTATCTAAAGCCGCCCGCCGTTCTGCCTCGTCCTGGTCGTTTAGCCAGCACTCGACGCCTTCGAACCCGGCTGCCTTCACGCGTTGCAGCTTCTCGGGAATGGTCCATTCGACATCGCCGTTCATCGGTAAGCCGATTAGTGACCAGAGCGAGTGCTGAATCTGCAGCCGAGGCGCATTCAAGCTCCCGTCGTTATAGCGATCGAATGGAGGCATGGCCCTGTTCTACCCGGTCAATACGTGTCCCGGTAGAACGGCGACGCCTTTGCCGCAACCAACCAATCGTGTTTGTCCGTCAGCAGCCACTTCACCAACTCCTGCTTGGCTGTCTTCCGCTTGGACGGCTCCCAAATCAGGCAGTAGGCCGGCGCGCCCGCTATGCCCTCTGCGACTTGCGCCAAGTAATCGCCTACCGTGACTTGGACCTGCTTTCCGGATGGCTGGCCGGATGGAACCGTGCTGGGGCCGACGCTTCCGTTTGCCCCACCGTCGAATTTGAACCTTAGTCCCTCATAGTTGCTCTCAGGTTCCGACCATGCCATGCCGGCAACAGCTTCGTTCTGGATTCCCTCCGACAGTATTTTCCGAAACGTAGGGACCGTAAGCATCGGGGAATGCAGCGCATTTCCCATGAAATAGAACATTGCTTGCTGCGGCTTAGCCGGATCCGGCGAAATCAGACTCTGCTCCTCGGGCCTTAAAGCCTCGACAGCGAGCTTTTGGACTTCTAGGTCTTGAGGAAACGACCAGAACATCCTATATAAGCCGATATCGACCCAGTTGTTCATCTTAAAGTACTTTGATGCCTCCGCATAATCCGAAAGCGCTGTGCGGTCGCCCTGAAGAACACGGTCAGTCGTCAGGTCCCCGAATGCGCGCCCATAAATTGTCTCAAAATAGTCCCCATACGAGCCGACGTCCGCAAGCACACGATGGGCTAGCGCGGCAAGGGTTTGAACATGAGACCGGGGCGCCCATTTGGCCAAACAATGGCCGATGTCGAGCCCCATGGCTCGCGTATTCATCTCAAGCGTGCTTCGAATGGGAGTATCGACCAGTTGAACCGCACGCTTATCCATCAAGTTGGCAATCTCCGCGCCGCGCGAGGCGCGAAGCGCCTCACCTTTCATCGGGGAATTAGGTTCTCGCGACAGTTGGACCCAGCCTCCGTGCCTCACCTCGTCCAGGGGACTCACCAAGTAGAAACTGGCGCGCAACCAACTGCTTGGATCCGCTTTGTCATCCGCTAAAACATCGGCCCAGCGTTCCGGCTCTGAAAATCTTGCCTGAGAATTCCACGCTGTTCTGAGCGCTATCGCCGTCGAAACGGCGTCTCCGTTCATCCACCGGAACGAAGAGGGCCATATCTGACTGATCAACTCGCGAACGGCATTTCTGACCGAGTGAATCTTGCGTTGGGCGAAGAATTCGCGGAAGAAAGAAATCGATCGGGTATAGCGAGTGTCGTTCTGCAGAGCCTCAATGAGCCCGGGGATCATGGCCTGGCCCTCGTCGAGGATGGCCTTGAACAGTGGGTCCATGTTGAAGTCGATGTCACCGGGCTGGCTGTACTGTCTCCCCGCGATCTCATCGAGGTTGTCTAGGTAGAACGCGATGCGCCTCTTGGTGTCGAGCTTACGCACTGCATCCAAGTCGATTTTTACCGGCTTGGGGTGCTCGACCCTTCCAACCATATCGCGGTAGAGGCCTCTGCTCATGTCCAAATCGGGCGTTATCCGTGTGAGTTCCGGATGACTCGGCTTGGCGCCTTGTTGGGCTTCTACCAATAAAGATGTCAGAAGCAGTCGAGCCCAATTCGCTCCCTCGGTGTCCGTGTGGTCGATCAGCGATTCGGCGACTTGCATGGTGTAACGAGACCGAAGGGCTTCTGCGAGCAGATACGCCGGCTGCTCCATCCCGTTGGAAGCTCTTCCGTGAAAAGCCCTTTCCGCCAAATCCGCCCGCCCGGCCAGGAGAAGCAATGCGGGCTCCGCTTCGGTCCAGCCATTCACCGCCAGGGGAGAAACAGGGATTGGCTTTGAGTCGCCCTTTGGCGAGAAGATTGAATCAATGGCCAAGGGTGCGACGACCGATGTGATAGCGCATTCCAATCCATCCAGCAGCACCGCTCGCCTCCCGCCGGGCAGAACCCAACCGAACCCCTCCATCGGATGCGGTCCGGATCCGGCGCCATCTCCGAGCGATACCATAACCTTGCTGAAGACTCCTCGGCGAGGATCGGCCAACCCGTTCCCCAAAAGAGCCTTCGCCATCCTTACGTAACCGACATCGATCGATGTCGCAGGCGGATCCCAAGCCACAACCTTGAGCGGAGGATCTTCTGCCTGTCCCGTTGGGTTACCTCGATGCGTCAGTGTGCCGCCGACACCGGCCGTGCTACCGAACGCAAAAAGAACTAAGCCTGCAAGTTTTATCATCTTTGAATTCCTGCTTCTGACAACCTTATATATGGTAGTGCTTCAACCACGGCGATTCGTTGTTAGAATTCACTTGACTTGACGGGTAAAAAGGGGCTGTGTCACGTTCAACTTCTGAAACCGTATGGTTCATAACCGGCTCATCGACCGGCTTTGGTCTCTGCCTCGTCGAGCAGCTTCTGGCGATGGGCTACAAAGTGTGCGGCACGCTTCGAAAGCCGGAACTGCTTGAGAACCTGCGTGGGCAATACCCCGATTCGCTAATCACGCCGCAGGTGGACGTGACCAAGCCGGAACAGACGCGCGCCGCAGTCGAGGAGACCGTTGCGAAGTGGGGAAGAATCGACGTGCTTGCCAACAACGCCGGTTACGGGCAAGGGGGAATGATCGAGGATACGCCCATCGAGGAAGTCCGAGCCGTTTTCGAGACGAACGTCTTCGGCGCCTTGGAGACAATTCGGGCGGTGTTGCCCACCATGCGAAACCAGCACAGC
>Ga0206967_1124_pt1 | contig 16471 bp, 15 predicted proteins | sample Alteio_BWOrgHeat_24_FD_153259 | JGI IMG/M metagenome (GOLD analysis project Ga0206967, IMG submission 153259) | Enriched cells from forest soil in Barre Woods Harvard Forest LTER site, Petersham, Massachusetts, United States -... | ecosystem: Environmental > Terrestrial > Soil > Temperate forest >...
TACGAAGCTGAGGAACTTTTGTGGCTCGAAGCGGTTAAGACCCGCCAGAGCCCTTTCGTTTCGAATTCTGTTTCGGCTTCGGAAGCGGCAAAGCCTGAAAGTTCGCCGGATTCGGCGGAGTCACACCGTTAGGCTGGAACTCGCCGGGCGTCAGAAGAATCGCGTCCACTCCAAGCTCGGAATTACCTGCCGAATCGACTTGGACTCTAATCGTGGCCATGTTGCCCGCAAGGCGGGTGGTGCCAAGCTTGTACCAGCCGTAGCCGCCGCCATAGATGCTGAGCGGTTCACCGGAAAGCCTCATTTGCTGGCCCCCGACGAGAACGCTTACATCGTTTCGCCTTTCTGGCGGAACCTTGGCGGAAATCCACACCTGCTGCTCTTCCTTCGACCTAACCTGTACCCGATACTCCGCATAGTAACCTCCCGGGCCTGGCGGAATGAGCGTACGCAAAGCGAGCGCCCTTCCCCCCGAACACCCGGGATTGATGACGGCTTCGCTGAAATTGCTGTCCGTATAGCGCTCGGCCTCTATCCATGTGTAGCTGGCGACCTTGTCCGCCAACTTCCAATATTCCTTACGCATGACCTCAAAGCTGCCGCCGGGATTGCGCTCGAAACCGATGAGGGCCTGGTTAAACACCATCTCGTCTTCATCGGCATCGCCATGGTTCCTTTGCGCGATGCTCATCATAACCTTGAATTGCTGAACTGTCTCGATGGATGCGAACTCGGGCACGGGAACTTCCATCGTTCCGGTAATGATTAGCGGAAACTGGTTAAGCGATACCTCGACCGTGTCCTTGTTCAGCTTCGGCATCGGGTCGGAGCCATCCAAAGTTCGAAAATGGACGTTCTTGGCGTTTAGGATATGAAGCTTGTAGCGCCCTGGCGCCTTGGTCCACAGCGTGAAAGTGCCGTCGTTCAGTCCTGAGCGATAGGCGTAGAACAAGCTTCCGAGATCGATACGATTGCCGTCGGCAGGCGTTGGCAGCCACCAGTGATCGCCGGGTAATTTTTGTGGGACAGCCGGGTTGTAAGCGTTCTCCGGAAAGAATATTGGGAGAGGAGACCGGTTCATCAAACTTGTGTCCGAGCTTCGCTGCCGAGCCTCGTCGGCTACTTTTTTAACCAGCGCGGGAGTATCCGCCTTTACGAAGACGCCTCTTGCGCCCATGGACGAAAGGTCGTCCAGATCCCCGGCCAGTTGCGCAGAAGCATCCGCCGCCGTGCCTAGATCCAATTCGGTCGTGACAAGCCACCCGTGGCTTGGCCAGCGCAGAATGCTGCTGGCAGCGCGGCTGCCGGTCTCAGCCAGGGAGCTTTGCGTCGTGCCCGATGCACGCATACCCACTCCGTCGATAGAGGGTTTCCTCGTTTCATAGGGCGAAGCCCAGCCCAGCCAATCTTGCAAGACGGGAACATCCACAATCGATCGAATCGCAGGCACGATTCTGGCAAACCGACGGTCACCCGCCGTGTTGATAACCTGAGCGATATCGGACCAAACTTGGCTCAACTTGCTGTCGCAGAGATAAATCTTGTTGGTTTCCGGGTCTAGCATCGCGCCGATCCCGCGGGTAGACGTCCACAGTGGGATTAATTTGGCCAACGCACTGAACGTCGTGACGTACTTCCGGGTCTTATCGTCGATTTGAGAGAAGGTCGAGGCGCTCATCGACCAGCTTTTGAGCAGCGTGTCGAGGTTCTTATATTTCTCTTCAAGGTAGGCACTGAACTCCATCCGAAAGTAAGGGCTCGTTGGAACGAATCGAGCTTCTTTACCAAGGGTGGCGAGTCCGCGACCGATCGGGTTGACGATGCCGCGCAGTCCAGCGCCGGGGGTGTGCTTTCGGAGGGAGCCGAGAAGCTCGTCCCGCTCGGTGTCGAGAATCTCCCAGTAGTCCGGCTGCTCGATGCTAGTCATTTCCGGATATACAAGCAGCACATGCTCGATTTCGGGGCCGGTTTTGGCGAAGTAGGACAATTTGCCATCCACGACGGGTACCCGGGCGCTATCCACGATCGTGGCGTCGGACTTTGTCGCCAAGACGACGAATGCGCTTGTCGCGCCTGGAATTTCGAGGGTTATCTGTTTTGGTTTGGTGATTCCCGTAACCCTGTACCCCTGCGGTTCGATCGCAAATCCCCGGGCCATCGGCGCGAGCGAGTCGACCCTGAGCAGAAAATGCATGTTCGCCTGGTTGAGTGCCGCAATAACGGCATCCCAACCCAACCCATTTGCCGGTAAATCGACGATGACGTCCGTTATGCCTGCAGACTTTGCGGCAACGACGGCCTGCGGAGTGCCGTCGATCCTGACGCCAACCGGCAGGTACGGTTGACCGCCCCAAATAAGCGTTTGATGCTCGTTTATCGACCAGGACGTCGGCGTTCCGCCCGTTGGCTTGTAGGTTCCATCTCGCGATTCCGCAGCGCAAACGCATGCCACGAGAAGGAAGAAAACGGCGGGAATCGTTCTTCGCACGCATGGAAGACTACCCGACACCCCTGAGACGTTCGACTGGCCGAGCCTTCGGCAGCAGGGCGGCTCAAGGTAACCTCTCAGTTGTGGGAGTAGAAACCAAGAGTCTCGACGATTTATGTATCAATGCCATCCGCGGGCTATCGATGGACGCCGTTCAAAGGGCGAATAGCGGACATCCGGGGTTGCCCATGGGAGCAGCTGCATTTGCTTACACGCTGTGGACCAAATACCTTCACCACAATCCCGCCAACCCTCATTGGTTCAACAAAGACAGGTTCATCCTGTCGGCAGGGCATGGCTGCATGTTGCTTTACTCGCTGCTATATCTGACCGGCTACGACCTCTCGATCGACGATCTGAAGCAGTTCCGTCAATTGAATAGCCGAACTCCTGGGCACCCGGAAAACTTGCTGACGCCCGGAGTCGAGATGGCAACCGGCCCCTTGGCCCAGGGTTTCTCACACAGCGTTGGGTTTGCCCTCGCAGAGGCTTGGCTAAGGGCGACATTCAACCGACCTGGCCACAATATCGTCGATCACTATACGTACGTCATTTGCTCCGATGGCGACCTTATGGAAGGTCTTTCAAATGAGGCCGCTTCCTTGGCAGGGCATCTCCACCTCGGCAGACTGATCATCTTGTACGACGACAACGAGATTTCGCTGGATGGCCCAACGGCCATGTCGTTCACGGAGAACGTAGGTGGCAGGTTCGAAGCGCTCGGCTGGCACTTCCAGCGCGTGAACGGCATGGATGTCTCCGAGGTCGATGCCGCGATACGCGAAGCCCAGCACGTTACCGATAAACCTTCCTTGATCGCCTGCAAAACGATCATCGGTTTTGGCAGCCCAAATAAAGCCGGCACTTCAAAGTCGCACGGTACGGCGCTCGGTCCCGACGAAGTCAGGCTGACCAAGGAAGCGCTGGGTATCCCGTTGGAACCTGACTTTTATGTTGCTCCCGAGGCGTTAGACAAGTACCGAACGGCCCTTGCGCACGGCGCAGACTTGGAAGCCAAGTGGAATGAGGCCTTTGCCAAATACGAAGCTGCGTATCCCGAATTGGCTAAGACGCTTGGCGACGCCATTGCCGGCAAATTCCCCAACGGATGGCTCGATCATTTGCCATCATTCCCAGATGCCGGATCGACCCGAAAGGCGGGCAAGACCGTAATCAACGCGATTGCTCCTTATCACGACACTTTCTTGGGCGGAAATGCCGATTTATCCGAAAGCACGTTTGCGCTTAACACAAATTCGGGCGAATTTGACTGGGATAAACGTACCGAGCGCAACCTCATGTTCGGGGTTCGCGAACATGCGATGGTTGCCGCGGTAAACGGCATGACCTTGCATGGCGGCCTTCAAGTCTACGGCGGGACGTTTTTCGTGTTCTCCGATTACTGCCGGCCGTCGATACGCCTCGCCGCGATCATGCATTGTCCGTCTATCCTGGTATTCAGCCACGATTCCGTCGGCGTCGGTGAAGATGGGCCCACCCATCAACCGGTAGAGCATTTGACCGCCCTGCGCGCCATCCCTAATTTAAACGTTTTCCGCCCGGCGGACGGTAATGAGACGGCAGTTGCCTGGAAGATAGCCCTTGAATCGAAGGAAACGCCGACTGTGCTGGCATTAACCCGCCAAGACGTACCCTCCCTCACGCCGGCAAATGTTACAGACCACCCCGCGGAGAAGGGCGCCTATACCCTCTTGGAAGCGACTGGCGGGCAGCCGAAGGTCATCCTTGTCGGGACCGGAAGCGAAGTTCAGCTATGCACTGGCGCTCGAGAGAAACTCGAGGCCGATGGAATTCCGACGGCAGTCGTCAGCATGCCAAGCTGGTTCCTGTTCGAAAAGCAGTCCGATGAATACAAGGCGAAGGTCTTCCCAGCAGGTGTGAAGCGAGTATCGGTAGAAGCCGGCTGCACGCTGGCATGGCCGCGCTACTCCGAAGCCCAAGTTGGAATCGACCGCTTCGGCCTCTCCGGACCCTCCAAGCAGGTACTCGCCGCGCTGGGCATGACCGTCGACCACGTAGTCGAAGCGGCAAAGAAGCTGGTTGGTTAGCACCATCAGTTGTTGACAACACACTCTGAGCCACCAAAAACTGGATGGCATTGGGAAGGTGGTGGGGGCGTCGCGAAGCGACAGGACCCTTGTACAGAAGCTCGAAGTTCAGTAAAATTGCGGCAATGGTTGCTTGGATCTTTGCCGCTTTGTCGTTCTCGTTCCCGGTCGATGGCGAGCAAACTAGACTGCTAACGGCGGCCGAAGCGCAGGGGGTTCGAACCTGGGACGTCAAGTACGTTTCAGTGAAGCGGGCTCCTGAGACTCACTCCGTCACATTCACCTATTCCGTGAGCTTTAAGAACGAGACACCGTTCGAACTTGCCGAGGTCGACCTTCAGGTCGTTATGACTCGAGCGGGGAGCATTGTTCACAAGACGGCGCCGGTCGCGCTTCAGAGCTTTACCAACGTGGCGTTCGGCATTAAAGGGTCGATCCTGCCTTTTGACAAAACTCTGAGCGATACCACGGTCTCATTCTCGGTTCCCGAAGCCTTCTGGACGGGGCGCGCGAGTCCCGATCTCCGGATCAGCGGAATCAAAACATTCAGAGGCAAACTTGACCTGCATAACCTCGGGCATCTCTATTCGCGACTGCTGCGCGATCCAAAGAACACGATCACACTTTTGAAGGCCGATCCCAGCCTGCTCAAAGACCGAGACGATTCCGGGTACGACACTTATGCGGCGACGTGGGCCTGCAGCCCGCCCGAGGTCATCAAATTCGTGGCGACTCATGGTGGGGGTTGGCAGATCAAAATGACCAACGGAGTCACGAGTATGCATCTGGCCGCTACAAATGGATACCCTGGCACAATGGATTTGGCGCTGGCCCACGGCGGAAACGTGAACGCCAAAACACTGAAGTCCGGCCGAACACCCTTGTACAAGGCTATCCGGAAGGGCTATCCGCAGAACGTGGAGTGGCTTTTGAAGCATGGTGCCGATCCCAACGATCGGGACCAATACGACGAGCCGATCGCCTTCTGGGCGATCTACGACGGCCAATCGCAGGCACTTAAGACCCTCGTCAAGCATGGCGCAAATCCTCACGCGTGGGACAAACGAGGGTTCGGATGGATGCACTACTGCACAGACAATGTGCCGTTTCTTCCGGTGGTTCTATCCTGTGGAGTCGGAGTTGATGACTGTGATCCCAGCAAAGGCTTCACACCGTTGATGTTGGCCGCAATCAACGGCCAGAGCCAACCTGCCATCTGGTTGCTCCAGCATGGCGCCGACCCTAACCGCAAAGACCGCAACGGTCGAAACGCCTTCGACTACTCTCGGGTCGCCAACACCACGCACACCGACCAATACTTCAGAGATCTGGTCCAACGCTTCGGACGCACAGCTCGTTGACCTACCTCTAGGGAGTTTCCGAGCAACCGCTCCTACTGCTCTTGATTGCGGCGTCCAGAATGCGGCACGCATCCGCAGCAATCGCGGGGTCTCGGATTCCTTCCGGCGTCGTTTTGTTTCTTACGCACTCTAAGAAATAAGCGGCAGGGTTCGATTCTTCCAGAGCAGGCGAATCGATCTCCTCCGGGTCGGCGCCATGAGCGAGTTTCTTCAGCTTGCTGCCATATACTCCGAGCGTTCCCGTCTTGCCGAATACCACCGGATTGGCCCCGGTATCGCCGGCGACCGTCGCCCAAGTTCCTTCCAGCGCAATGCTCATCTTCGGATATTTGAGAATTATTAGTGCATGGTCGTCGCTTACTTCGTAGTCCTTGGTGAAATTGCCTCTGATGCAATACACCGATTCCGGCATTCCGAACAGGTAGCGCGACAGCACCGCGCCGTATGAGCCAAAGTCGGCGATAGCGCCCCCACCGTTCAGCTTTTCGTCGTAAAGCCAACCGACGAAATACTCGTCGCAGCCAATCTCTTTCGGTCCGCTGTGGCCGATGCTGAATCGCATGTGGAACGGGTGTCCGATCGCGCCACTTTCCACCTGCTTCTTCAGTTCGTAAACCCAGGGATTCCAGGCAAGTGGCCAGTTGATCATCAGGGTTAGATTGCTTGCCTTTTGTGCTTCAAGCATCCGATCGGCATCAGCGGCATCGGCCGCCATCGCCTTTTCGACGAGGCAGGGAATGCCCTGGCCAAGGGCCGCGATGGTGATCTCCGTCGACTCCCGATTGTTGCTGCAGACCAGCAGTGCGTCAAGCTGCTCGTTGGCGAGCATTTCCCGCCAGTCGGTGTAGCTTTTGTCGAAATCGACCATGGCTTTTTCCAGCAGCGGCGTCTCATCGGCGACGGCCACCAGCTTTGCGCCGGGAACCTTTTTCCAAGACCCAATCAATCCCCAAACATGTCCGTGCGTCAATCCTGCCACGCCGACTTTGACTTCCTGTGCCATGGTTAGACGATACCAGGCGAGAGGAGGTAGAATTTCTGCGCTGGCCGGGGTGGCGGAATGGTAGACGCGGTGGTCTCAAACACCATTGGGGTTAAACCCGTGCGGGTTCGAGTCCCGCCCCCGGCACCAGACCGCGGTGACTCCTATGCCGCCATCAGCCTCTCGTCGCGCTAATCCGAAAACCTGATCGATAGGCTAGTAAACAGGCCGAGGTGAACCCATACCAGAAACAAAAAACGGCAGCCATTTCGGCTGCCGGTTTTTTGTTCTCCGCGCTTAGGAGGTTATTGGGCTGACGCGGTTGGCGCGGCACCGGCACCGGGTGGTGTGGGAGCACCGCCGCCTCCGACGGCGCCAGGCTTTGGTTCCGTCGGCTTCGCATGTGCGTCGATCTGCTGATCTGGCGATTTCGCAGTACTTGCTGGATCACCACCCGAACAACCGACAACGGCTCCAACGGCAATTGTCAGCATGAGCGCCAGTCGACCGACCGACATTCTAGTTGACACCCGCCGGCCACATGTTCGCAATCACGACGGTTCCATTTGACAGAGTCGTGGGTTTCATCAAGCCGCCGCGGTAATCGGTAGCCTTGGCGTGACCGTCTGTCGCGACGTATGTGGTTTGGCCGTTCTGAATGCCTTCATTCATGACGCCATCGCAAACGTTGGACGGAGTGCATGCACCGTCTGGAGCTTGGGGTAGAGGATTGTGCCTAGCCGCCGGGCACATCATTGCGTAACTCGCGCTACCGTTTACGTTGTACTCGCCCGGGTTCCAGTAGACCCCGTACGTGCATGGATTCTGGATACCAGGATATTCCGACCAGAGATTCCACATCGCACCCTCAGACATCATGAAGTTGCTGCCCGGCGAGGCCACGGAGGTCGCGGAGGCTGACGGCGTACTTACGGTTCCACCAATTCCAAGTATCCCAGCCGGGCAGCCGAGATTAGGGTCACATCCGGCGCCCATCAAGCCTTCATATTCGCAAGGTGCACTGCCACAAACACGTCGGGCAAAGGATCCAACTCCAGGATTGGCTTGAAAATAGGGATATCCAGTGTTCTCGGCTTTGGCCATGACACCGTACATTTGAGTTTGGCGCCAAGCGGTAATCGCGGCGTTTCCGGTGGGAATCGATGGGCCAAGGGGGTGAATGTACAGGCCCCAGTTCTTGACGTACGGTTGAACGGAGACGGACCACGGTTCGACGCCGAAGAATGCGGTGTCCATCGGCTCGGTTCGAGTGGCGAGCGGATAGTAGTCATCGTAGTCGTTGCAATACATCAGGATGGCGAGCCCAAGCTGCTTGTGATTGCTGACATTAACCGACTGCTTCGCCGCCAATTTGGCTTGAGCGAATACAGGGAAGAGTATGGCCGCAAGAATGGCGATGATGGCGATAACAACTAACAACTCAATAAGAGTAAAAGCTTTTTTCATAGAGGCACCAAACATTGAACAAGGCAAAAAACCCAAATGGTATATGGGTAACTCTGCATTATACGGGAACTATCGCAATCTTGGGAATTAATAACGGTTGTGGAGGACCAAGGCCAATTCTGGAGCGTTCGTCGGTATGACCTGCTGAGTGTTGTCGATACTTTCAGTTCGAGAAAGTGATGGGTAATGCGTATAGTGAGACGCTCTATCAGCTAACTTAAAAACAAGTGTACACCGCACTAATCATGTCGTCATGTGTACTTGACACTAACGTAGCGGGCTGCCTGCGGTCGCCACGTTGCTGCTAATTGAACTCGCCCACCGTCGCTTTCATCGCGCTTTTTACAGCGTGACGGCACACAACTAAGGCGAAATAGGCCTTATTGAGCTACGATTTGATGGGTTCAAGTGGTGTACTTGCAATCAGCCGGGCTAGTGTATGTTGCGCGTCGCTAATGAATTCAGAGGGACGCGACCTTTCCACCCATGGCTTTGACGGCTTCCTCTACAGCCTGGATGCACTCGTCCATCGCTGAGTCTGCGTTGTCGAGCTCCGTTTTCATGGGCTCGGGAGGATGGCTGTCGATGAGGTCGTCCAGAAGATCCTGGGCGTTATTCAGCGCCACTAAAGATGCGGTACCTGCGGCGATCGCCTTTAGGCGTCGGTCGTCTTGAACCGCGAATTCTTTCTTGAACTCGTCGAACGGAGGAGGATCGTCGCTATAGTCGGACAACGCATCGCCGGCGTCATCCAACCCTTTTTCGATAGTCAACAGCGCTTTTTTAGTGGAACCCGCCTGATGTGAGGCCATCTGCTTTGCTGTCTTGCGGACGTCCTCGATTGAATCGATTGCCGAACTGATCTGGTAGGCCCCCGATCGAACCTGCTCATACAGGGCATGCTCCGGATCAACCGGTGCAGCGGGCTTTGCGGCTAGTACGCTCGTATCGTCATGGGGCAGGCTTTTTGAGCAACCTGAGATGGCTAAAAAAACAAACAGTCCGAGCATGCATCTATGCACACAGCGATCCTACCCGCCATCTACTGGAAGTCCAAGAACTGCTTCAAAGTGGACCGGATCTCTCCTTGGCGCTCCTCGGCCGGAACCGGTTTGTCCGAGCATTCATGATCCCGGGAGTTCACGCACTTTTCCAGGTGCGTCGACAGCATGATTACGCCAAGCTGATTGACCGCGGAGCGAACGGCGTTAATCTGGGTTAGGATATCAACGCAATACCGATCCGAATCCACCATTTTCTGGATGCCATTGACTTGGCCTGCGATGCGGGCCAATCGCAATTTGGCTTCCTCGGATGTGTGCTTATCCATTCGACACCCCATTCTACGCCCAGGGGGTAGATATTGCTTCTCGGGTTTTTCAAGCGTGGCGGTCAACGAAGGAGTCGGCGAAGGAGCAGCAACGTCTCGTCGTATCGTGACTCCGAATCACCTAGCCGGTCGCACAAATGGCGGGTAAGTAACCTTGCGGCAAGCTGATCCAGCGCCGACCTTAGCGCGCTGATCTGCACCAAGGTTTCATCCTCTGGACGGCCCTCCTCAAGCATTCGCTGGATTCCCGTGACCTGGCCCTGAATTTTGGCGAGCCTGTTTTTCAACTCGTCCTTTTGCACGTATCTCCGCTTTGGCATAACTCAATCCAATTTTATAAAGCACATACCCTACGGGGGTGTTGTATGGTATACCCTTCCCCGGTATGGGTTTCAAATCTCTTTGTCGAGATTATGGAGGGTAAATGCAGCGATATCATCTCGGAGCCGCAAGACGCGCACTCGTCTCTAGCGTGCTATTAGGTCTTTTAATAGGTACTTGCTATGCCGACGTAGTCGGACGCCTGGAATTCACGGTCAAGAACGCCGACGACGACAAGCCGATTGCGGGGGCATCGATCGTCATATCGGACCCCACAAACGTCAGCCCGCCGGTCACGCTCAAGACCAATGCCGCCGGCTCGGCGGTCACCTCGCCGCTTCTGAACCATGCCTGGAGCATCAAGATTTCGTCCGACAATTACGACATCGACACGAGAAGCGTCACCGTCGTCGCGGATGTCATCACGCCTGTCGAAGTTCTGATGGAGCCGCTCAAAGAGAAGGTTATCACCGTAAAGGGCGCCGTCAATGTGACCAGGCCGAACAACCCGAATGCAGGAACGATTCGAGACGCAACGGTCATGGAAAAGATGCCGGTCGCGCCCAGCAACAATCAAAGCCTCAAGGCGCTCATCATGACCGCTCCCGGTATGGTCTCGGATTCGGTTGGACAGCTTCACCCCGACGGAGAGCATTCTTCAACCTCGATTTACTTGAATGGGTTCCAGCTTCCGGGCGCTTTCCAGGGGCGCATTGGACAGATTCTTAGCCCCACTACGGTTCAAAGCGCAGACATCCTTACGGGCGCATTCGCACCGGAGTATGGGCGTGAAACGGCAGCCATTCTCAACATTCAGATGCGATCGGGAACGATCGATCCGTTCGTGGCCTATAGCGGCTCAACGGGATCGTGGAACACGAATGAAATCGGCCTGACCGCGGGTGGTCAATTTGGCAAGCCGTACGGAGCTGCAAACGACTCCGGCAAATATGCCAAATCGTTTAGTTATCTGCTGAGCGTTGACGGAAGGCAAACAAACAACTCGGAAGAGTCGCCTCAACCTGACGATCAGACGGCGCACAACGCCGGTGGTTCATACATCATGTTCGCCAACTTCGGCTGGCACATGTCAGACCGTGACGAGCTTAGCTTGACCGTCAGCGACAATCCGGCCACCGCTGAAATCGCCAATCGAACCGGTCTATCCGGGTTCTACGCTCCTTATGGCCAAGGCTATGGGTTCCTTGGGTTAGATCCTGCCAGCTCCGGTCTGCCATCCCAACAACAGGATGGGCAGGACGACTATCAAAATGACCACAACGAATTCGGGGTGCTCAACTACCTGCGCACGATCGATTCGCATACACAGGCTCGGTTGTCGTTCGGAATGACCCACAACGGACTCGACATCCTGAACAACAACCCGGCCATCAATCTGAACAATCTTCCTCAAGACAACTCGATCGAATTCAATCCAACGCTCATTCGCAATGCGCGCGATGTACAAGGGGAGGGAAGCATCACAACTACCATCGGCGCCCACTCGCTTAAGGCCGGTTTCTCCATTGACCGGCAAACAGGGCTTGAAAGCTACCAGCTAACGCCCGCGAGCATCCTCGCTCTGAACTTCCTGAATGATCCTGCAAACGGATTACAGCTTCTGGCTCCCGTCAACGGCGTATCCAGCGTGGTGAACGTCAGTCGCGAAGGCTGGTACAACGCCGGCTACGTACAGGACACTTGGAAGATCTCAAAGCATTTCACCGCCAATTACGGCCTTCGCCTGGATGAGTACTCCTCAGATCAGACGACTTCTCAGAACGGAGGACCGGGCATGGTGGCAACGAGCGACCTGAACATGGTCGAACCGCGCATCAATCTGGCTTATGAGCTTCCGGCACGGACGGTTGCACGCGCTTCCTACAACCGGTTGATGATCATCCCTCCGAGCGCCCAAGGCGCGGCGCCAGGCGCGGTCGTGCCCCCGGAGCAGATCGACCAATTCGATACAAGCGTCGAAAAGCAAACCGGACCCGGCGAGAGCTTCAAAGTTCGCTACTACTTGAAGGAGATCACCGATCAGTTGGACACCGGACTGCTGGTCCCCGGAACGCAGATCGGCGCATTTGTGACCGACTCGATTCCGAAGGACTACGTAAGGGGATTCGAGCTATCTTACAATCTGTTCCCAGTCCACCCCTACGGGTTAGCCAGCTACGTCTCTTACGCGAACTCGACCGCTAAGACAGAGGACGACCCGAATCCGTACAATGACCACGACCAGTTGAATACGATTTCAGCCGGCGCTAACTACACATTCAAGAGCGGCGCCCAGGCGGGCATCGTCGACAACTATGGCAGCGGCGTGTATTCGAGCGTGCTCTCCCTCGCGTCGAACGGTCAACTCGTCGGCAGCCGCACTCCCCACAACGAGATCAACCTCCGATTTGCAGGCGCACCGAATATGATCGGTCGCGGAACGAGCCTCGTGCTCGAAGTCCAGAACCTCATGGATGACCGAACGCTGTTGAACTTTAACTCGGGGTTCAGCGGAACGAGATTCCAAATCGGCCGAACGATCATGTTGAGTTGCCAAGGGAAGCTGTAAACGCTGTATACCATCCTGGGGTACCGTATAATGAGAGTTAACAGAGCATGACGAGCCTACTGCATTTCTTTGTCGCCGGAGGGTGGGTGATGTACCCGCTCCTATTGCTGTCGCTCGTTGCGATCGGAGTCATCATTGAACGGCTCCTATCGTATCGAACGATCGCCAACGACTCGCCCGGTCTCCTCGCCGAGGTGATCAAGAAGTGCGAACAGGGCAGCTTCGACGACGCTCTGTCGCTTTGCGAACGGCAGTCCGGGCCGGTTGCCGCCTGTCTCGCAGCGGTGATATCTCACCGAGATCAACCTGTCGAAGATATCGAAAGGCACGTACAAGAGATCGGCGAGGGTTACTTCATCCAGCTGGATAAATACCTACCGATCCTTGACACGACCACGACCATCTCACCCCTGCTGGGTCTTCTTGGCACGCTCTTCGGCATGATCGGCACGTTTCAGGCAATTGCTGCATCCAAGGATCAAGGGGGCAGAGATACGATCCTCGCCGGCGTCGGCGAGGCTCTGTATGCAACCGCGACCGGCTTGACGATCGCGGTCATCTGCTTCATCGCCTACAACTATTTCAACTCGAGGCAGCGCACGGTTACGATCGAGACCGAGCAATCCTCGACGAAACTCATCAACGTCCTTCGGGCTCGAAGCCTCATCCAGTACCAATCGCGCGAGAAGCTGGGGGTGGGATGACCTTCAAGTCGCGACGCCCGCTGAAGAAGGGAAGAATCGAGATCATTCCCATGATCGACACGATGTTCTTTTTACTCGTGTTCTTCATGCTTTCGTCGCTGTCGCTGACCCGTATGCTGGGTATGCCCGTAAACCTGCCCAAGGCGTCGAATTCCGCCAAGCAGAACAAACTTGACTTCACCGTGACCATCGATAAGGCGGGCAATGTGTTCGTCAACAAAGAACCCACTTCGGCTGACGACGTGGGGAACGAACTGCTCAAGCTTGCCGGCGGCCCCAAGAGGGACCTCTCGGATGCCTCTGTGGTCATCAACGCAGACGAAGGAGTCGCGTACGGGCTCGTCATCCACTGCATCGACGAGGCGCGCGGTGTTGGCGTAACCCACTTTCCGCTAGCTACGGCGCCAAAGGCCGAACTGGGAAGTTAGGAGGCCGTTTCGCATGAAACCAGGAATTGAAAGCGACTCGCCAAAATCTAACTTTTTCGTCGCCTTGTGCGGATCGCTGGTTGCCAACGTGTTTCTATGGGCCGCACTCGGCGAAGGCTCCAATCAACCAGTTCCCGTTCTTAAAGCCCGAGAGCTGATCTTTGATCGGGTGGTCGCTGAGAAGCACCCCGATAAGAACAAGCCGATTTTTCATCCGATCTTGCCCAAGCGTCCTCCTCCGGAACCACCCAAGAAGGAAACGCAGAAACTAGATCGCACCCCCAAGCCACCGCCGCAAGGGGCACATAATCGCTTCGTCACGTCGAAGCCCACGGCGAAATCTCCGGATTCGGGTTTCGTGGTTCCTGCTGGCGGAAATGCTCAGCTCGGAAAGCCGACCGACGCCCAAAATGCCGGTAACGGCGTGGTAAATCCGCCCGCTCCGCCACCGGTCGTAACACAACCAACCGCTCCTCCTCCGCCCGTAACGCCAAAGACGAACGACACGCCGCCCCCGTCAGCTCCACCGGCGTCGTACTCGTGGTGTCCGTTCCACCGGTGCCGGCAGCCTTGCTTGGCCCCGTATCGGTTTTTGGTGTCGGGATCTCTCCGACATTCGTCCGTGTGCCCTGCTCGATCGTTGGACCGTTGTCGGCTCCGGCGCCATTCGGATTGTTCACCGCAACAACCTTTTGTCGATTTGGATTCGCTTTTGCCGGTCCGCCGCGCTTGACTACCGCTTTACCTTGCGCCTTGGCGATTTTCGGTTTGGCCTTCTTCTCCTTGGCCTGCTGCTTCTCTTTCTCTTGTTTCAAGGGAACGAGCACGACCCTCGCTTCGCCAAATCGCTGCTTGAGCTTGTCGAAGGCGCCGAAGTGTGCCGCGATCGGCAGCGCGATCACATGAATGATCACGGTGACCATGATGATCCTGGCTAGCAGCGGGTTCTTCTTGCGGCGGCGTGACATGATTATTTTCGACTCGTGGCAAACCCGAATGCAACAACTCCGGCTTTTCGGGCTTCATCCATCACGGCAATCACCGTTCCGTGTGGTACGCGTTCGTCGGCGTTAATAGTTACTACGTTTTTGGGCCCGACTTTCAACTTTTCGAGCGCTGCTTCCAATCGATCGAGGGTCATCGGTAAGGTATTCAGGTAAATCGCCTGGTCGGCACGAACCGTGATTGTGATGGTTTGCGCATTCTCATCCTGAGATGAAGCAGCTTTGGGGAGGGTCACCGGTATCGCGTTTTGCGTTACCATAGCCAGCGACGCCACCATGAAGAAGAACAGCAGGAACATCATCACGTCGATCATCGGGATGACGATGACCTCAGGCTCCTCGAGCGTCTTCCGCCTTCGAATGCTCACCCTTTTACGCATCGGCTAGTCCAAGCGTCCCGTCAGATAGTTGACCAATTCGGCGCCGTAGTACTCCATGTCTTCGACAAGCTTGCGGACCACATTGGCGAAGTAGTTGTACATGATGAACCCGACAACGGCCAAACTGATTCCCGTCGCCGTCGAAATCAACGCTTCCGAGATTCCGCCGAGAATCTGCGTGGGGTTCGACAGTCCTTGTTGGGAGGCGGCGCGGAAAGAGGTAATCATTCCCGCGATCGTGCCAAGGAGGCCAAGTAGCGGAGCGATGTTGACGATCGTCTTGACGATCGGAAGGTTGGCCTCAAGTGCCGGCGTTTCGTTGGCCGCTTCTTGCTCCATCGCCATTTCTATTGCGTCCGCCGACCGGCTCGCGTTCCGAAGCCCTCTCGCGAACATTCTTCCCAGCGGGCCTCCAAACTCTTGGGCTGTCTTGAGTGCGGCCGAGGCATCGCCTCCCGGCGTATACACTTTCTTGACTTCATCGAGCAGATCATCCCCGTCGACGGACGCCTTTCGCAAAACGATCGCGCGCTCGATAGCCAATGAAACCAAAATGACTGAACAGAGGATGAGCGGATACATCATCACTCCGCCGTTCTGGATGAATTTGCCTACCTCGTTCAAAAACGTGCGCTCCGGGAAGATGTGCTCATGGGGCGCAAGAATACCCCACCGGGGTAGTTGCGTGAGTTAAGCCGCCAATTCCTAGAGAATTTTTAGAAACTCCATCCATACCGCCGAACTTCAGAAAAAGATCGAGTTCACGGCAGTGAGGTTGAAGCAGGCGATGTCGCGGTTTCCGAGCCCCGAAACGTCCGGAAACGATCCGCCGATCGAGTTCCAGATGCATCCGACGATCGAACCGATCGGGAAGGACGCCACGATGAGGACTAAGCACATTGCCAGCGCCGTGCCCGTTCCAACATCGCGAAGATGGATATGGGCCATCGACATGCAGATCTTCAGCAATGCTACGACCAAGACCGCCGCTGCGCCGTAAAGCACGCTAAAGCCGTAGTCGAAGTGGCCGGTAGACTCCACGATCCAGCCGGTTGCAAATTGAATACCGATCATCCACGCTATCAGTCCCCCCGTCAAGTAGTGCTGGAGGACCGTGGACGTGACCCTTCTTTTCAGGGAGTCTCCCGTACCGAAATGAAATCCGTGGAATGGACGATGGCTTGTGTGATGGTGCATGACAGACCTTCCACATCATCAGATCACACTTGCTTGGCTCCGGTTCCTGTATTCCGTCAAATTCTCAGCTATTCGATGCTGAAGTTGAAGCGAAAATTTTGGACCGAATCGACCGGTTCGCCGTCTTTCAGAGCCGGTTTCCATGTCCACTTATTGAGCGTATCGAGAACT
>Ga0206967_1125_pt1 | contig 16453 bp, 17 predicted proteins | sample Alteio_BWOrgHeat_24_FD_153259 | JGI IMG/M metagenome (GOLD analysis project Ga0206967, IMG submission 153259) | Enriched cells from forest soil in Barre Woods Harvard Forest LTER site, Petersham, Massachusetts, United States -... | ecosystem: Environmental > Terrestrial > Soil > Temperate forest >...
GCAGGTTCGCGAGCGCACCGAGGCACTCCTCGATCTGGGCCCAGCGACTGGCCCCGATCAGCGCGCTCGTGATCGTCGGTTTGCGCAGCACCCAGGCAATTGCCATCTGCACGAGACTCTGTCCGCGCTCGTGCGCGATCCGATCGAGCGAGCGCACATTAGCGAGGTTGCGTTCGTTTACCACGCTTTTGTGAAATGAGCCGTTCTGAGCGGCACGCGAGGAGTCGGGGATGCCACCGAGATACTTGGAGGTGAGCAGACCCTGCGCCAGAGGAGAGAAGGCGATGCAACCCAGGCCGGTCTCTTCCAACACGCCGAGCAACTCGTCTTCAATCCAGCGATTGAGCATCGAGTAGGACGGCTGGTGAATGACGAACGGTGTCTTCAACTCGCGCAGAATCGCGGCCGCCTCACGGGTTTTTTGCGGGCCATATGAGGAGATCCCCACGTACAGCGCCCGGCCGCTGCGCACAGCAGTATCGAGCGCGCCCATCGTTTCCTCGAGCGGGGTGTCCGGATCGTAGCGGTGCGAGTAGAAGATATCGACGTACTCGAGCCCCATGCGCTCGAGGCTCTGATCGAGGCTGGCGAGCAGGTACTTACGCGATCCCCACTCGCCGTAGGGCCCGGGCCACATGAGATAGCCAGCCTTGGTGGAGACGATGAGCTCATCACGGTAGGCTGCCAGATCAGCGGTGAGGATACGGCCGAAATTCTCCTCGGCCGAGCCGGGCGGCGGACCGTAGTTGTTGGCGAGATCAAAGTGCGTAATGCCATGATCGAAGGATCGCAAGACCATCTCGCGAGCGCTTTCGAAGGACACGCTACCGCCGAAGTTTTGCCATAGACCGAGCGAGATGCGCGGCAGGCGCAGGCCGCTGCGACCGCAGCGCGCGTAGCTCATTTCATCATATCGAGTGGCGTTGGGCTGGTGCATAGGGTCGAGTTTAAACGCTAGGAGCCTGTCTGACTAATGATCGCCGTAGCGAGGTCGACCCACAGCGAGCAGATTTCTGCGATCGTTTCCCGCGCATAGCTGGGCTCTATGTAAGGGAAACGATCGCAGAAAGATGCCGCTGTGGGGCGGCCGCAGTAGGTGATCATTAGTCAGACAGGCTCCTAGGTAGGTTCTCATCGATCTCAGGCGCCGGTGCTGGCATCCGAGGACTTGTGCGCCCGTGCCTGCCGATGGGTTCCAAATAATCCGGATTGTGGCGCTTCGAGGCAGAGCAGATACTCTTTGGTCGCGAGGCCGCCGGCAAACCCCGTGAGATTACCTGTTGATCCGATGACCCGGTGACATGGAGCAACAATCGAGATGGGATTTTTGCCATTCGCTGCCCCGACTGCGCGCGCCGCCGATGGCATTCCGATCTGTTTTGCGATCTCACTGTACGAACGCGTTTCCCCGTAGGGAATGGTGAGCAGCGCAGCCCACACGCGCCGCTGGAAATCGGTTCCCGCGAAGTCGAGCTCGAGATTGAACATCTTGCGCACGCCGGAAAAATACTCTTTGAGCTGGCGCTCGGTTTCAATGAGCAGCGGATGATCGTCTTTCTCCACGACGTCGTTCAGATGAACGCGGTGGGGATCGTCTTTCTCCCACAGGATGGCGGCCAGACCCTTGTCACTGACAACGAGCTTGAGCTGGCCTACTGGAGAGTTGCAGGTTCTGCTGAAGTACTGCTTTGGCGTTGTATGAGTCACGTCATTCACCTTAAGGTTGCGTTGTAGTGTGGCAGATCACCTTAAGAGCGCGTAACACAAAGGCCCTTCCAGAGAACGCCGCAAGTACATCCCTGTCTTCTGTTACGCGCTCAAGTTGCCGTGTGAGCTGCCCTGTGTGAGGCCTACTATCGGCCTGAATCGGACGTGACGCTCGCCGTTTTCGGACGTCTATATTTTGAGAAATATCCCGTCCGAAAATGGCTAGTGAACGGCAATGAGCGCCACTATATTAGCAAGCGTGACTACTGATCGGCACGCTCTCTACAAGGCTCTGGTCGCGCGTGATCCGCGTTTCGACGGCATTTTCTTCGTGGGCGTGACTTCCACGGGAATCTACTGTCGCCCGATCTGCCCCGTGAAGACGCCCAAAGAGGCGAACTGTGTTTTCTTCAAAGGAGCGCAGGAGGCGGAGCAGGCCCATTTTCGGCCCTGCCTGCGCTGCAGGCCGGAGCTCGCCCCCGGCAATGCACCGGTTGATGACTCCCAGCGTATCGCTCACCTCATCGTGCAGCGCCTGGAGGACGGCATGATCGGTGATGACGCCGGGCTCGAGACGATTGCGGATCAGTTCCAGCTCAGCTCGCGTCAAATCCGCCGCATCGTACAGAAGGAGCTGGGGGTGTCTCCGATTCAGCTGATTCTGACTCGGCGGTTACTCCTTGCGAAGCAGCTGTTGACCGAGACCCAGCTTCCCGTCACTGAAATCGCATTTGCGAGTGGTTTCTCCAGTCTGCGTCGCTTCAACGACGCCTTCCAGTCCCGTTACCGACTCTCGCCCACGCGACTGCGCAGGAAAACGGTTCAAGATCCGAACGCCGATCAAGCCGGGAATACTTCAACGCTGCAGCTCGCCTACCGGCCTCCTTTCGATTGGGTGGGGATTCTCGAGTTTCTGGCGGCGCGCGCGCTCGAGGGAGTCGAGTGGGTGACGGATGGTTTTTACGCGCGCACAGTTCAACACAACGATAGCAAGGGCTGGATCAAAGTCACTCAGTCAAAGCAGAAGAACGCACTGCTGCTGGAACTCACCCATAGCCTGATGCCCGTCCTGCCAACGCTCCTCAGGCGCACGCGCGATCTGTTCGACCTCGATGCGCGGCCGGACATCATCGCCGCACAGCTCAGCAAAGACTCGCGCCTGGCTCCAATGATCAAACAGGCTCCAGGCATGCGTGTGCCGGGTGCATTCAATGGCTTCGAGCTCGGCCTGCGAGCCATTCTCGGACAGCAGGTAACAGTCAAGTCCGCCACAACGATCGCATGCAGACTCGCTGCAGCCTTCGGCGAGCCCATAGCAACACCCTACTCACAGCTCAATCGCCTGACGCCGACGCCTGCCCGGATCGCCACGCTGAGTATCGACGACATTGCAAAACTGGGCATCGTGAGCAAGCGGGCCGAGAGCATCATTGCGCTCGCGAAGGCGCAGATTTCCGCGCAAGCGTGCCTCGATGCAGGTATTCATCACAAGCCGGATGACATGGTTGAGCGCCTCGTTGAATTACCGGGCATCGGAAAATGGACCGCACAGTACATCGCGATGCGGGCATTACGTTGGCCGGACGCATTCCCCAGCGGTGATATCGCCGTCCGTAACAACCTCGGTGGTGTCTCAACAAGAGAGGCGGAAGAAATGTCAAGCGCCTGGAGCCCCTGGCGCAGTTACGCCGTTCTTCACATATGGAAAAATAAACCTTCCGACGCACCGGTACAGCGCACAGCGGCTCGCTAGCGGTGTTATGTGCCCCACCTTTGTGCGTTGACGATCCCTTGGAGTGAGCCGTTTTTCGATTCGAGAGCGTGAAAAACGCTCAGCCATCGAAGTGACATAGTTCGCTTGTAGACTGCATCCCCTCTGTTATGGTTGCTCGCGAGTCGTGGAAGGAGATTTACTTGCGAACCCACCTGCCCAAACACTATCTCGTGGTGTCGGATTTCGATCAGACACTGAGTCACAACGACTCCGGCCACGTGCTGAGCGAGATCCTCGGTGTGAGTGATTTTGAGGGTAAGGTCGCCGGCCTGGCCCACAGCAACCTTGTGCAGCAAGGCGGTGAGTTGGCCTATCTGATCCGCCACGACCCCGGCTTTCGTGGCGTACGGCGCGAGCACCTGGTGGAAACGGGTCGTCGAGTCCGACTCAAATCCGCCCTGCCGGCGCTGGTGAGATTTCTGGAGAAGGGACTGGACGGCTGTCGCTTCTCGTTTTATGTCGTCTCCGCCGCTCCCCGTGAAGTTGTTGTTTCCGCGCTGGCGGGCATCGTGCCGCCCGACCACATCTACGGCACGGAATTCGATCATGACCCCGACTCGGGCGAAGTACGCGCCATCACACGCGTCCCAGCCGGCTACGGCAAAGTTGCGGTTCTCGAGGAGCTGAAAGAGCGAGTCGGCGTGGTTTCCGACCGAGTCATCTATGTGGGCGACGGCAGCTCCGACGTCCACGTGATGTTGCATGTGAATCACGGTGATGGCTTCACGATAGCCGTCTCAGAGAATCAACAGCTGGCGAGAATCGCCAAGAGCACGGTACTCAGCGATAACGCGTGCAGCGTGCTCATCCCCGTCCTTCACCAGGTGTTGGGAATGCGGACTCCGGAAATCCGCTCGCTCTTCGAGTCGAATGGACTGATGCTGCACGACTGGGAGAGAGCCCGAACCGACCGTGTGATGATCCTGGAAGCGCCGGCCATGCCGGTGCCGGCAATGAGTTGATGGGGAGACCGTGAGCGTGACGCAGATTCTCGGATGGGTGGCCACCGGCGTATTTGTGGGGTCGTACTTCTTTTCGCGGCCGGCCGCTCTGCGCGCCTTGCAAATGCTCGGCGCAGCTCTGTGGATCGTCTACGGCTTCCTGATCGATGCGACGCCGGTTATCGCCGCCAACGTTCTCGTATTTGCGGCGGCCGCCTGGACTTCCTTCACTCGCAATCCGGTGGCCGATCCCGCCACGCAGACGAAGTAAAGCGGCTCCTGTCCAGGAGCCTGCGACCCTCAGCAAGCACGATCGGTTCCCGCGCCTAGCGCGGCTCTATATACTCGCCCGCGTGCCAGAGCAACGCGAGCGCGGTAACCGGTTCCGATACATTGCGTTACCAAAGAACACAACAAAATTCTCCGCGAGCCGCAATCGTCCCTCGGATACCCAAACGACCGGATGAGAGGCAAGCTCGATGCGCTTCGCCATAACCGCCACCGACCGATATGTAAACGTCTTCCAGACCCTCGTCGAGCGCTCTTGGACGCCGGTGAAGTTATTTACGGGCAAAGTCGACAACCGCATTCACTGCAATACAGCGGTGATCGACTTCGCAAAGCACCTGAACATCGACGTGCAGATCTCGCGCCTGACGGACGCCAATCTGCGTGAGCTCGCGGATCTGGGCTGCGAAGCGCTGATCGTTGCGAGCTACGAATGGCGTATCGGCGACTGGCGCCCCCATCTGAAATACGCCGTGAACTTTCATCCCGCACCGCTGCCGCGCGGGCGTGGTCCCTATCCCGCGCCCGCTGCCATCCTCGAAGAAGCCGCCACGTGGGGAGTTTCATGCCACAAGGTGGAGCGTGAGTTTGATACGGGCGACATTCTAAAGACCGTCGAGTTCCCGCTATCGCCGCTCGAGGAACATGACAGTCTCGATCTCAAGATCCAACTCGCCGCCAGGCGGCTGACCGCGGATGTCGCCGATCACTTCGTCGAATACTGGAACGCAGCGACACCGCAGACGGGCGGCACCTGTTACCCGAAGTGGACCGAGGCTGACCGGCAGCTCGACTTCTCACAAAGTGTCGAGAAAATCCTGCGTCGGATACGCGCGTTCGGCCCCATGGAATGCCTTGCAAACCTCAACAACACGACACTCTTCGTACGCCGGGCGGTAGGCTGGACCGAATCCCATCGGTTGCCGCCTGGCACGGTAGTCTATGTCAACAGCCTGTCCTTCGTGGTGGCGGCCGCCGACGGCTACATCGGACTCACCGAATGGAGCCTCATCAAACCGGACGCTGTCACAGGTACCTTCCGGCGTTAGAGATACAAGTGCCCGACAATCTTCGCACTCGCGTCCCGCGTGCGTTACGTCAGGCATCTCGCACGACTCGATCGTTCCCGTAGGCGCTGCGATATTCCCCCTCTTGCGTAATACTTTGTTACCCTATTAGTCCGAGTATTTGGAGCTCATGATTTATGACGGCGCCGAAGTCCAGCCGACCCACCACGCTTCGCTCCCGTGCCTGGTTTGACGATCCGGCTAACGCGGATATGACCGCTTTGTATCTCGAGCGGTATATGAACTTCGGTCTTTCCTTAGCCGAGCTGCAATCGGGCAAGCCAATCATTGGCATCGCGCAGACCGGTAGCGATCTCTCGCCTTGCAACCGTCATCACCTGGTTCTTGCGGAGCGGGTGCGTGAAGGGATTCGCGAGGCAGGTGGGCTGGCGTTGGAGTTTCCGGTGCATCCCATCCAGGAGACCGGCAAGCGACCCACGGCCGGACTGGATCGTAATCTGGCCTATGTAGGTCTGGTGGAGCTGCTTTTCGGGTATCCGATTGACGGTGTGGTGCTGACGATTGGATGCGATAAGACCACACCGGCGTGCCTCATGGCGGCCGCCACCGTCAACATACCGGCGATTGCGTTGTCGGTCGGTCCGATGCTCAACGGTTGGTTCAAGGGTGAACGCACCGGCTCGGGGACCATCGTCTGGCAGGCCCGTGAGATGCTTGCGAAGGGTGAGATAGACCGTCAGGGCTTCATCGAGCTCGTTGCCTCATCGGCGCCTTCTACGGGCTTCTGCAACACGATGGGTACGGCCACGACCATGAACAGCCTCACCGAGGCGTTGGGAATGTCATTGCCGAATTCCGCTGCCATTCCCGCGCCGTATCGCGACCGGCAGGAATGCGCCTACCTCACGGGCAAGCAGATCGTCGAGATGGTCGCGGCGGATCGTAAGCCGTCGGATATCCTCACGCGGGCGGCGTTTATCAACGCGATTCGCGTCAACACTGCGATCGGTGGCTCGACCAATGCCCCGATTCATCTCAACGCGCTGGCGCGTCACATCGGCGTGCCGTTGACTCTCGATGATTGGCAGCAATTCGGGCGCGATATCCCATTGCTGGTGAACCTCCAACCCGCCGGCGAGTATCTTGGCGAGGACTACTATCGGGCGGGAGGCGTGCCGGCGGTTATTGCTGAGTTGATGCGCGAGGGTCTGATCGAGGAGTCCACGCTCACCGTGAACGGGAAGTCCGTCGCGGACAACTGTCGGCAGGCCCATATCGAGGATGAGCGGGTCATTCGGCCGTTCAAGCGACCCTTGAAGGAAAAGGCAGGCTTCTCGGTGTTGCGTGGGAATCTTTTCGACGCCGCCATCATGAAGACCAGTGTGATCGGCGAGGATTTCCGGGCGCGCTATCTATCCAACCCCGCGGATCCCGATGCGTTCGAAGGACGGGCTGTGGTATTCGACGGTCCGGAGGACTATCACGCGCGGATCGATGATCCGGCGCTGAAGATTGACGATCGCACCATTCTGTTCATGCGGGGTGCGGGGCCTATCGGTTATCCGGGTGCGGCTGAAGTGGTGAACATGCGTGCGCCGGCGTACTTGATCCGAGAAGGGATCCACAATCTCCCGTGTGTAGGTGACGGCCGGCAGTCCGGCACCTCGGCATCGCCATCCATCCTGAATGCCTCTCCGGAGGCAGCTGCGGGGGGTGGACTCGCCCTTTTGCGTACCGGCGATCGTGTTCGCATCGACCTGCGGCGTGGCGAGGCCAACATGCTCGTGAGCAACGAGGAGCTGGAGGCGCGGCGTCGCGAGTTGGAAGCCCGTGGAGGTTATCCCATTCCTCCGAGCCAGACGCCCTGGCAGGAAATGCAACGCGCCGTCGTCGGCCAGCTCGACACCGGCGCCGTGTTGGAAGGCGCGGTCAAGTACCAGCGGCTTGCGCAGGTGGTTGGAGTGCCGCGTCATAATCATTAAAAATAGCTTCAGAGCGTCTCAACAAGGCCCCTTCCCGGGGGCTTGTGCAGTAGGGAACTGCACCAGAGCCTACAGGGGTGCAACGCATGCGTTGCACGGGTGGCCATGGATGGACACCCAGGGCTTGCGCGGAGCAGGGACTGCGCAGCGCAATGTACTTGCGGCGTCCCCCGGGAAGGGGCCTTGTTGAGACGCTCTGAAGCACATTCAAATGTTCGCAACGGCCGGCGGCGTGTCATGGGTCGGCGCCCGTGTCCCGCTCGGCTTGTTCAGCCACTCCACCAGCGGCTCCCACTGCTCCACATCGGCCGCCGCGAGGTAGCTCTTCATCTCGTGCACCCCGATTCCCAGCTCCGCCGCGCGCACGTAATTCTGCGAGTCCCGGATCGTGGCCACGATCGGAATACCGAGCGTCTGCAGGAACCGGATCAGCGTCTGGTAGGTGAGAGTGTTGCGCCGGATACGGTTGGCAATGACCCCGATCCGGTCGTCTTCCCGGCGAATCTTCGCCACCAGCAGCAGGTCCCTGATGCAGCGGGAGCAAGCATGGATATCGATATCCGAGGGCAGTACCGGCACCAGGATCTTGTCTGCGTTGCGCGTTATGTCAGGCATCTCGCGCGATTCGATAGCTGCCGGCGTGTCCACGATGATGTGGCTTGACTTATCCGGCACCCTCAGCTGAAACGCCCGAGTCGTGCGCCCGTCCGTCTCGAACGCCGCGATCGCGTGAATAGGCGCCTGCGTCGCCTGCCGTTTCTTCACCCAACGGATCGAGGAGCCCTGCGGATCGAAATCCATGAGGACCGGCGACTGCTGACGAGTGGCGAAATAGCTCGCCAGATTGATTGCGATGGTCGTCTTGCCCGAACCCCCCTTAGGGTTCATGACGACGATGCGCTTCATTTTTTAAACGCGCTCTTGGATCGATTGCCTGCAGCCTACGCAGCACCTGCCGCTCCTGCAAGCTGACGCGTCGCAGACAGGCTCCAGCCCCGTCTGTGAGCTCCAGCACGCCGAGCTCCGGGTGCGGTGCGTAGAGTCGAACGCGGATGGAAATCTTCCTGCACCTTTGGGACGAGATCGACGATCTCGCTGGCGTCTGTCGCCACATCGCGACGTCCGCCGCCGCCGAGGCAGTCAATCTGGCCCGACCCCTCATCAGCATGGCCGCTACGGTCACCACCCTCGCCACTGCCGCCCTGCAAGGGCTGGCGAGCTTGAAAAATCTGATCTGATTCCCATCATCGCTCCCTTGCGCCAGCAAACGGCAAGGGCACGATGACAACCATAGAACAGACCCCAGAGAAGGGTACGGATAAGCAGACCCACGGCTTCCAGGCAGAAGTCCGCGAGCTCCTGCAGCTCATGATCCACTCCTTGTACAGCCACAAGGAGATTTTCCTCCGCGAGCTCATCTCGAACGCCGCGGACGCCAACGACCGGCTGCGTTTCGCGGCGATCGCCGATTCCACGTTGCTGGCGCAAGACCCTGATCTGCAGATCACGATCGAAGCCGACCCGAAAGCCGGCACCGTCACCATCCGTGACAACGGCATCGGCATGACCCGCGATGAGGCTGTGGCGAATCTCGGCACTATCGCCCGATCGGGGACCGCGCAGTTTTTCCGCTCCCTTTCGGAAGACCAGCAAAAAGCCTCCCAGCTCATCGGGCAGTTCGGCGTCGGCTTCTACTCAGCATTTATCGTTGCCGATCGTGTGGAAGTGGAGTCCCACAAGGCCGGCACGCCGGAAGAGGAGGGCGTGCATTGGGAGTCGCGCGCTGATGGCGAATTCTCGGTTGAGACGATAACGCGCGCCGACCGTGGCACCGCTGTTACGCTGCATTTGAAGGAGGACGCGAAAGAATTCGCGGATGGCTTCCGCCTGCGTTCCCTGATCCGGCGATACTCCGATCATATTGGCTTCCCTGTCCGCATGCGCAAGGAAGGCGAGGCCTCGCTCGAATACGAGACGGTGAATCAAGCGAAAGCCCTCTGGACCCTGCCGCGTACCGAGATCAAGGACGAAGAATACACGCAGTTCTACCAGCACCTGGCCCACGACTTCACCGACCCGCTCACCTGGAGTCACAACAAGGTCGAAGGCAAGCGCGAATACACGAGCCTCCTGTACATCCCCGGTCGCGCACCATTCGATTTATGGCAGCGGGATGCCGCGCGCGGCCTCAAGCTATACGTGCGGCGCGTCTTCATCATGGACGACGCGGAACAGTTCCTGCCGCTGTATCTGCGCTTCATAAAGGGTGTAATCGACTCGAGCGACCTGCCTCTGAACGTCTCTCGTGAGCTGCTCCAGCAGGACCCCGAAGTCGAAGCCATTCGCAACGGCCTGACCAAGCGCGTTCTGGATATGCTGGCGCGGATTACGAAGGACGAGCCGGAGAAGTATGCGGCCTTCTGGAAGGAATTCGGCAACGTGCTCAAGGAGGGCGTTGGTCAGGATTACGCCAACCGCGCCGCCATCCTCTCGTTGCTGCGCTTCGCGAGCACACACGAGGAGACCAATGAGCCTGCTGTGAGCTTCGCGCAATATGTCGAGCGCATGAAGCCCGGGCAGGATCGTATCTACTTCGTCATCGCTGAAAGCTTGGATGCCGCCCGCTCGAGTCCTTACATCGAGCGCCTGAAGGAACGCGGCCTCGAGGTCCTTTTGCTCGCCGAGCGCATCGACGAATGGGTCATGGGACAGATCGACGAGTTCGAAGGCAAACGCCTGAAAGACGCCGCTCGCGGCGATCTGGAGCTGGGCGGCCTCGAAAGCGAAGCGGATAAGCAGCAGCACGACGAAGAGCTCAAGGAGAGCAAAGGGCTCCTCAAGCGCGTAAAAGACGCTGTGGGAGACCGAATCGAGCAGGTGCGCATCAGCTCGCGCCTGAAAGACTCACCCGCCTGCCTCGCCCTGGGCGAGAACGACATGGGCGCTAACATGCGTCGCATCCTCACGGCCACCGGTCAGAAGGTGCCCGAGTCCAAGCCCACGCTCGAGCTCAATGTCAGCCACCCCCTCGTAAAATATCTCGACGGCGTCGCAGACCCCGAGCAATTCAAGGAATTCGCGCAGGTGCTCTACGAGCAGGCCGCGCTGGCCGAGGGCAGCCAACTCGCCAACCCAGCGCAGTACGTACAGCGACTCAATCGCCTTCTCGTGCGTCTCGCCGGCGTACAATCTGATGCCGCAGCATCTTAGGAATTGACGCGTCCATGACCCAATTGAAGATTACCGAGCTGAAACCCGGCGCTGGACCAGCCATCAAAGCGTCACAGACTGCCGTCGTGCACTACACCGGCTGGCTGTACGTAGAGGATGCGCCTGATCATAAAGGCCGCAAATTCGACAGCTCGCTCGACCGCGGTGATCCGTTCAGCTTCCCTGTTGGGGGTGGTCAGGTCATCCAGGGTTGGGACCAGGGTGTTGCCGGCATGCAGGTTGGCGGTCAGCGCCGCCTCGTTATTCCCGCAGAGTTGGGCTACGGGGCGCGCGGCGCCGGTGGCGTCATTCCTCCGAACGCGACCCTCGTGTTCGACGTCGAGCTATTAGGTATTAGATAGACGCGACTGCTGAAAGCGCCGCAGGCGCGCTTTGCTCGGCCCTGTGCGGGCCCGCCGAACGCGGACGCGCTCGGCGTCCAAAATCGCTCCCGGCGATTTTGTCAGCCCATAAAAAACAAACCCGAAAGGATCGCTCATACACGCTCCTTCCGGGTTTTTTCCTGTTCCAGGGCAGGTCTGCCACTGAAGGCGCGACTGCCGGGGGCGGAGAATGATGCCTTACGAGTTGACCATCGCCTTCAAGCTCTTCAAGGGCATCACGCGGACCTTCTTGCTCGCGGGCTTGGCCTTGAACATCATCTTCTCGCCGGTGAACGGATTGACGCCTTCGCGCGCCTTCGTGGCGGGCTTCTTGACAACCTTCATCTTCAACAGACCGGGCATGGTGAACAGGCCGTTACCGCGCAGGCTCTTCTTGATCACGCCACTGAGAGAATCGAAGACACCTCCGATCTGCTTGCGTGAGAGCCCTGTGTCTTTGGAAATCTGAGTCAGGACTTCCGACTTCGTCGGTGCGCCACCTTTTTTCGCCATATTGGGTTACTCCTCGAGTATTTGTGAGTGTGAAACGCGGTGCGCGTAAGGAGAATCGGCGCGGAAAATAGCATATGCGGGCGCTTTCGCAAGCGTTTTTTCGCATGCGGCGACTCTAAAAAGCCTTTTTTTCAAGTGTTTTGCGTCCGCATGGACCGAATCAATTGGTGTGCAGGAGGATGAGGATCGCCTGAATGGCGATACACGCCCAAAGCGGAGACAGATCGAGCCCTGCGATAGAGGGAATCAAGCGTCGGACCGGACGCAACACCGGCTCACAGATCGTCGCCAGCACCGACTGCATCGGCGAATACCCTCCCGGGGCGATGAGGCTGAGCAGAGCGTAAAGAACAATGCAGTAGAAGTAAGTCCACAACAGCGTGCGGGCGATTTCCAGGGCCACCATCTGCACCCAGATGTAGGGACTCGGAAGAGCGACGCCCCGCAGTGCAAAGAGGATCGCGACATCGACGAACGCCACGATCAGCACCGCTACGACCGAGGCGGTATCCACCTTGCCGATTGGCGGCAGAATGCGCCGTAGCGGCAGAATTAGCGGATTCGTAAGCCGCACGATCGCCTGGCATAGCGGATTACGGAAGTCGGCGCGCGTCCATTGCAGCAGCAGTCGCGCCAGCACGACGAACAGCGCCAGAGACAGCAACGTGTCGACAATGTAGATAATCGCATTCATGAAAATGTAGGCGCCTGACTAGGAACCCAATTTCGCAGCAAGCTCGCGGCTACGATCAGTCGCAGCTTTGAGCGCGCGCGAGATGATGCCTGGAAGATCGGCGGCCTCCATCGTACGCAGCGCCGCCTCCGTCGTTCCGCCTTTTGATGTGACTTCCGCTCGGAGTCGCGCGAGATCGCCGTCGCTCGAGTGTGCGAGCAGACCCGATCCATGGAGAGTTGCGACGGCGAGTCGGCGCGCCGACTCCGTTTCCAGGCCCAGCCCGCAGGCCGCTCGAGCCATCAGCTCGGCGAGCAGGAAGAAATAGGCCGGGCCGCTCCCCGACAGCGCCGTCACGACATCAATCGCATCTTCGGACGGCACCCAAACAACCTCACCGACGGACAGCATGACCCGTTCGGCGGCCTTGCGATGCGCGGCGCCGACATGGGAGGGAGCGTAGAGGCCGGTTATGCCGGCACCGACGAGCGCCGGCCGGTTGGGCATGGCGCGCACCACGGGAATTCCGGGGCCACACCAAGTTTCGAGCGCGGGTGTACGGATACCCGCCGCAACGGACAATATGATGGGTTGATTGCGCGTCAATAAAGGCTTGAGGGAGGCCAGTAAGCCGGCCACATCCTGCGGCTTCACGGCCAGCACGATGAGCTCTGCGTTTTCGGCCGCCGCGACATTGTCCTCTGTGGCGGTAATTCCCAGCTCGCGCACCAGGGACGCGCGCGCCTCCTCTACTCTCTCGCCTACAGAAATCTGTTCGGGTCGGGTACCCCGGCGCAAAAGACCACCGATGAGCGCCCGCCCCATGTTACCGCCGCCGAGAAATGCTAGTTGCATGTTGCTATTGTACCGATGCCTGATGATCGAGCGGGGGCCTAGGGCCAAACAAAGCCGTCCCCACGCGTACGATTGTCGTACCTTCCAGAATCGCCGCCTCCAGATCCTCGCTCATTCCCATCGACAAAGTGTCGAGCTCCAGACCCGAGCGGTTGAGCCCATCCAGGGCTTCGCGTAGCTTCCGGAACCAATGCCGTTGGCGTCCTGGATCGTCCTCCTGCGGCGGAAGGCACATCAACCCCCGTAATTTCAGGCGTGGCAGAGCCGCCACAGCGGTTGCCAGCGCCGGCAGCTCGGCAAAGCCCACGCCACCCTTGCTGTCTTCCCCCGCGACATTCACTTGCAGACAGACGTTCAACGGCGGTGCGTAATAAGGCCGTTGTTCCGCCAGCCGCTGGGCAATCTTGAGCCGGTCGACCGCGTGAGCCCATGCGAACCCCTCCGCCACCGGTCGTGTCTTGTTGGACTGCAGCCGCCCAATGAAATGCCAGGTCAGCCCGGATTCACCCACGGCTGCGATCTTATCCAGTGCCTCCTGCAGGTAACTCTCGCCAAAGTCTCTTACGCCGCCCGCTGCGGCTGCACGGATAGCCTGCGCCGGCTGTCCCTTGGTGACTGCGAGGAGTGTGATGGAGTCGACATGCCGGCCCGCCTCCGCGGCGGCTTTTTCGATGCGCCGGCGTACACATTCCAGGCGATCCGGCAAATTCTGCGGACCCATTAACATATTGGATGTAGAACCCCTCCGTTATACTCCACGACCTCGGGATCAACGCCCTCGCGATGCGGCCGGCGTGCTCCCCCGAGTCTACGAAGTCGCCCCCAAGGGAGCCCTCGAATGGCCGTCGATATCGCGCAGCTTCTGGCCTTCGCCGTCAAGAACAATGCATCCGACTTGCATCTATCCGCGGGCGTACCGCCGATGATCCGCGTCGACGGCGACATGAAGCGCATCAACATGCCACCCTTGTCGCACAAGGAAGTACACAGCATGGTGTACGACATCATGAACGACAAGCAGCGCAAGGCGTATGAAGAGTTCTTCGAGACCGATTTTTCCTTCGAGATACCCAAGCTCGCGCGCTTCCGCGTCAACGCCTTCAACCAGAACCGCGGCGCCGGCGCTGTGTTTCGTAACATTCCCTCGATCATCCTCTCGCTGGACGATCTGAACGCGCCGAAGATCTTCCGCGACCTGTGCATGTTGCCTCGAGGCCTCGTGCTCGTCACCGGACCGACCGGTTCCGGCAAGTCCACGACCCTGGCCGGCATGGTCAACCACTGTAATGACAATCGCCCGGACCACATCATCACCATCGAGGATCCGATCGAGTTCGTGCACGAATCCAAGCGCTGCCTCGTCAACCAGCGCGAAGTCCATCGCGACACGCTCGGGTTCACGGAAGCATTGCGCTCGGCCCTGCGCGAAGATCCAGACGTCGTTCTGGTAGGCGAAATGCGCGACCTCGAGACGATCCGCCTCGCCCTTACCGCCGCCGAGACCGGCCATCTTGTGTTCGGCACGCTACACACGAGCTCTGCCGCGAAGACCATCGACCGTGTCGTCGATGTCTTCCCCGCAGCCGAGAAAGAAATGGTGCGGTCGATGTTGTCCGAGTCCCTGCGCGCCGTCATCTCCCAAACGTTAATGAAGAAGAATGGCGGCGGGCGGATAGCGGCGCACGAGATCATGATCGGCACTCCCGCAATCCGCAACCTCATCCGCGAGGGTAAAATCGCGCAGATGTACTCCGCGATTCAGACAGGTCAGGCTGCGGGCATGCAAACCCTCGACCAGTGCCTCACCGATCTCGTCGCCAAGGGCCAAGTGAGCAAGGAAGAAGCACGCTACAAAGCGCAGAACAAGGACGCGATCTAGAGAAAGCGAATGAAGCTCGAGACCAAGGTCTCTGACCGGCGCGCGGCGCCGCGATTGTCAACCGAGAGAAGGTGGCCGGAGGCCTAAACTATGGATCGCGATCAAGCTATCAAGCTGATGCAGGACTTGCTGAGGCGGGTAACCGAAAAGAAGGCCTCGGATCTGTTCGTGACTGCCGGCTTTCCCCCCGCCATCAAGATCGACGGCGAGGTTCGCCCCCAGAGTGAGCGTGCTCTGACGCCCGAACAATCCGCTGCACTCGTGCGCGCGATCATGAACGATCGCCAGACGAAGGAATTCGACGCCTCCAAGGAATGTAACTTTGCGATCGCACCCCCCGGCATCGGCCGTTTCCGCGTCAGCGCCTTCGTACAACAGGGCTTCGTCGGCTGCGTCATTCGCCTCATCAACGCGAAGATTCCGACGTTCGAAGAGCTCGACCTCCCGCCGATCTTGAAAGAAGTCGTTCTTACGAAGCGCGGCCTCGTCATCATCGTCGGCGGTACCGGCTCCGGCAAATCAACCACTCTCGCGGCGATGCTCGGCTATCGGAATGAGAAGACCCGTGGCCACATCGTGACTATCGAGGACCCGATCGAGTACGTTCACCAACACAAAGGCTGCGTCATCACGCACCGCGAAGTGGGTGTCGACACTGAATCCTGGCATGCCGCGCTGAAGAACACCCTGCGCCAGGCGCCGGATGTCATTCTCATCGGCGAGATCCGGGACCGCGAGACCATGGAGTACGGCATCCAGTTCTCCGAGACAGGCCATCTCGTGCTGGCCACACTGCATGCCAACAGCGCCAACCAGGCGCTCGACCGCATCATCAACTTCTTCCCCGACGAGCGTCGCGAGCAGCTCCTCATGGACCTGTCTCTGAACGTCCGCGCCCTCGTCTCGCAGCGGCTCATTCCACGCGAATCCGGCTCCGGCCGCATCGCGTCGATGGAAATCATGCTCAACTCGCCGCTCATCCAGGACCTCATCTTCAAAGGCGAGGTGGCCAAGATCAAGGAAGTCATGGCTCGCTCGACGCGGCTGGGCATGAAGACCTTCGACCAGTCGCTGTACGAGCTGTACGAGACCGGCTTCATTTCCTACGAGGACGCGCTGCGCAATGCCGACTCGAAGAACGAGTTGCGCCTGCGCATCAAGCTCGAGAGCAAGCGCGAAGCCAAAAATATCGATGACGGCGGGGCTCTCCACATCGTCGA
>Ga0206967_1126_pt1 | contig 16381 bp, 14 predicted proteins | sample Alteio_BWOrgHeat_24_FD_153259 | JGI IMG/M metagenome (GOLD analysis project Ga0206967, IMG submission 153259) | Enriched cells from forest soil in Barre Woods Harvard Forest LTER site, Petersham, Massachusetts, United States -... | ecosystem: Environmental > Terrestrial > Soil > Temperate forest >...
TTTAATTGGTTTTCTAATTCGCATAATTGATTGAGTGCCTCATCAGAGTTTTTATTGCCAAGAGAAAAATTTATACTCAATATCACAGCAACAGCATTATAAAATTTTGCTATTTTTTTATCTTGCAACACTGGCTCTTGACTCACTCCTCCTGAGGTATGCCTCTCCACACCTTCCATTGCTAATATATCAATATTACCGGAATTTTTTGCTGCCGCCATTCCTCCTCGATCACGAAGATCACCCCGCATTTGTTCGATTCCTGTAGGAAGTACGCAAAATATTCCCCATGAATATTGTCCCCAAAATTCTTTGGGGGCATTAAGTATCATATTCTTTATTATTACCCACTTTTGATTCTGTGATAATGAACGATAATCTGCTGCTGTTCTTTTCTGCTCTAAGAAATCAGATAATTTTTTTTGATTAATCGCATTAAACTCTTTTGGAGGCATACACAATAAAGTGTGAACTAATTCACCAAAATCATTTTTTTGAAGATATGCGCTTGGAGGGATAGAAGGATTCATCTGATATATTGTACTAAAATTACTACAAAAATCATTTAAATCCAGGCTAGCATCTGGTGATGAATTAAATGCTGCTATTAATAATTCTTTTTTAAGATCATCAGGTAAAAATCTACCGTAATGAAGAGCATTTATTCCACCAAATCCATCCATTGGTTTATTAAGTACTGATCTCAGACCATCAACCCTTTTCTGTGTAGTGATTTCCTCCAAGATATAACCTCTATCCATGCGATCTTTCTCGCCAGGATCAATATAAATACTTTTATATAACAATATAAGATACGAATTTCTCATATCTTGTGTTATGATTTGCGGTATGCCTCCTATTTGTCTTTTATGCTGAGGTTTAGCACCCAAAGATAATAAATGTCTTACAAGATTTTTTCGCGTATCGCGGCTTTGTTTTAATTGTGGATTTGTTTTTTCTGTTTCTTCTAATTTTTCATCTGGGCTTGTTAATTCTCGTTGAAAACCTGCCATGCCAAGAAATAAAGTTTTATCTAATAGTTCTTGGGTTAAATGCATACCTTGTATTGCTTTAAGATCCCCAAAATAAGCGGCTTGAAGGGGATCTTTCGCATCATATTCAGGTAAAGGGTGATATTTAAATGTTTGTAGATGTAATGGCACTGGCGCTCGTTTATCGTCATTGGCAGCTGGGGCTGGAGCTACCGCTGCAGCGTTTGCATTAGCACTCGCGTTAGCATTTGCATTAGCTGCAGCTTGCTGTCTAGGATGTTGAACAGGATGATATTCCATATCACCTTTTACTCTGGCTTTTTCTTCTGCTTTTGCTGCATCTTCTTCAGCACGTTGAAGCGCCATAGCAATCGCTGCATCACTTGAAGTATTAAGTTTTTCGGGTTGTTGTTGTGGAGCTGCTGCAGGGGCTGCTGCTGGTTTAGGCGCAGCAACTGGCATGGGCATAGGTGCTGCTGCAGCACTTGGCGCTGCTGAAGGTGCTGGCGCCGCGGATTTGACTTCGGCAGGATTATTCTTAGTGCCGTATTTTTCTATTCCTGGTATGGATTCTGCTCCACGCAAGGTAAATGTTTTTTCATCTAATTTCAGTAAGGCATCGACAGATGCTTCTCCAGCTTTAAGAGGAGATGCATAAAATAATAATTTTTGATGCGCTGCATATTCTGGTGTGTCTTCTTTAATATCGGGATGAGTTGCTTTAAAAATAGTTGCAGCTGTTTTAAAATTTTGCCTTAATTTTGTATACTTATCAAAATCAATCTCGACTTCTTTATACTCTTTGCGAGTCTCAGGCGATGTTACTTTACCTGGATCAAATGTCATCGCAGAAAATTCAAAAGTATTAACTACCGCTTCACCTTCTTTACATCTCACAGGTAAGCGATATACTTCCTCATTAATAGAATCACAAAATTCTCTAGGGACATAAGCACAATAAGTATCGCTCAAATCAATTTTGACGATTTCGTCAGAATCATAATCTGCTGGCGCCTTATCCTTTTCATAAACTTTTACGCGCGATCGTTCTAGTGCCATCACTTATTCCTCGAAAAGTTATATTCTATATATTATTTTATCATAAACTGGAAACAATGGAGAATTCCAATAAAAACAATAACATAGATTCAATCTTGTAGTAATATCTTTCGAATTAAATTATAATAATAAAATACAAAACGAGGAAATAATATGAGTGCCAGTCATACCAAAGGTCAAACGTGGCTCATTCGTTTCATGCAAGCCCTCGGCTATCAATCAAATGAAGCCGGTGTATGCCATGGTTTAACTTTTTCAGCAAGAGATGCGATTTTCACAAAAGAAATTTCTGTTTTTAATACTCGCTATGAAAAAATGCGAGAACTTTATTTAGATATTATCGAGCCAGCTTGGCGAGAAACAATTTTAGAAATAGCTAAAACAAAAGATAGCAAAATAGATGAGAGCAAGCTTACGTCATTCGAAGAAGAAATGGCGATAAGTGATAAACAAAATTTAGTTTTAAAAGTAAAAGAAAAGGTTTCTAAAAAGATTGATAGCCTACCTCCTGATAAAAAAGCATTATTAATTGATATTTACGCATTTTTTAATCGAGTTGAATTATATTATCAGGGTGAAAAATACCCTAAATTAAGTGATGAAAAATCAAAACCTAAACATCAAAGCGAATTGCCTAGAAAAATGTTACCCTTAACCGCATCACAATCATTAGAAAAAGAAGGTGACATTGAAGAATCTAAACCATTTATTGGTGCTTATTCTACATTAGAATTACATACTGCTTACATTAAAACATTAAGAGAATCTTTAAAATCATGCGATAAAGTGATTGTCTTTCCTTTAAATTCAGGCAACCACAGCATTGGATTTGCTTATAACCCTTCTACCAAATCATGGACTTTTATGAATCCTGGATATCCATTAGAGGATATTTTAGATGACAAATTACTTGCTGAAAAAATTGTATCAGCATTTTCAAGTAATGAAATAGGAATAATGGCAACTCATGTTGAATATTTACAAAAAGATTCGAAACAAGTATTACCCGCTATTAGCAAATGGCAGCAAGATTCTGCATGGAAAAAAGCACATGAAATTACCAAAGAAAAAGTGACACTATCAGATTCTCATAAAGCAGATTTATTGTATCTTGCAACTTATGCAAACGACATTAATCGTATCAAAGAAATTATTGCAAAAGGTGGAAAAGTCAATCGCGTTGATAGTCATAATCTATTACATATAGCAGCACAAGAAGGTCACATAGAAGCGGTTAAAGTATTGAAAGCAGCTGGAGCTACTCTGGATTTCGCTACAACCAAAGAAGGATCTGACCCTATTAGTATGGTTATTGCTGATAATCGCGTTGATATTTTAAACGAATTATTAAGAAATGATATAGCAACAATTAATATTCAAGATAAAAATGGTAATACCCATCTATACTATGCTGTTATTTTCAATAGATCAGATATGGTTAAATTATTATTAGAAAAAGGTGCGTTACCTGACATCAAAAATAAATATGGTAAAACTGCGATTGATGCTGCGAGAATTCTCGGTTTACATGATATTGAGAAAGCATTAAAACAAGCATTAGAGGAACATAGAATAGCTTTATATAAAGCAATTGATGCTATCATACCTGAAGAAAAAATTGATGTAGATTCTCCTAGACAACAAGCGATTAATAAACTCGTTAAAGCTAAATCATCAGATATGAGTTTATATCAATTAGAAAAATCGTTTAAAGAATTTGATCATCTAGATAAATTTGTTCAACATATTAAAAAAATATTTGCACCATACTCTGCTACACATCCAAAAGTAATGAAAGAAATAGAAGATACGATGAATAAAGCATTTCAAGATTTTGCAAATGCAGGAATTTATACTTATGCTGAATCACAAGCTATTATGGGATTGAAGATAAAATTAAACAAATTCGTGATAATTTGCAACCTCGTATATTTCAAAGTAGTATATTGGGATTATTTGGGAAAAAAGATAAAATTATGACTGATTTTGAGGCTGTGCTGAAAAAGCATGAGAAAGTAAAATATGGAAAAAGTATATAACAGTTTCCCCCTCTCCCTGTTAAATAAATCATTTTGATGCGTATAAGGCCCGGGATAAGCGGGTCCTAAGTGGAAACGAAGAACCTTCATGGAAGTCCGTCATCGCGAGCCTGCGAAGCAGGCGTGGCTGTCATTGCGAGCTTGCGAAGCAAGCGCGGCAATCCATATATAAATAACATGGATTGCTTCGTCGCTTACGCTCCTCGCAATGACGAAATAACCTGGATGCCACCTCGCGAGCTACGCTCGCGGCTGGCATGACAACATAACATTCCCTCTCCTCCCATTTTGGGAGGAGAGGGTTAGGGAGAGGAGGGTAATTATTTCCGCAGAATTTTCCAAGTCGTGCCGCTAGCGCCATCTTCTAACAGAATAGACATTCCATCTAATTGTTTTCGAATTTTATCCGCTTCCGCCCAATTTTTTTCAGTGCGTGCTTTATTGCGTTGAACAATTAAATTTTCAATTTCGCTTACATTTACTTTATCTTTGCCAGATTGTAAAAATTCATCGGGTGCTGACTGCAAAATACCAAATACGGCTCCTAAACGCTTTAATAAAGCGCCATGTGGAGCCGCTGCAATGATATCTTTTGCACGTAATTTCTGAATTTCGTGAGTTAATTCAAACAAAACGGATAAAGCTATAGGTGAATTAAAATCATCGTCCATCGCTTCAATAAATTTTTTCTCAAAATCACTCTCTTTAATCGGCTCAGCTTTAGGTAAATCACGTAAAGCAGTATAGAATCGTTGTAAAGCATTTTGGGCTTGCTCTAAGCCCGATGCAGCATAATGCAATGAACTGCGATAATGATTGGCAATTAAAAAATAACGCACGACTTCAGGTTTATATTTTTCTAACAATTCACGTATTGTTAGGAAATTTCCTAAGGATTTAGACATTTTTTCTTTTTCAATTTGCAAATAACCCGTATGCATCCAAATATTGACAAATTGTTGATTGGTAGCCGCAACAGATTGCGCTAATTCATTTTCATGGTGAGGAAATATTAAATCTTTTCCCCCGCCATGAATATCAAAATGATTGCCCAACAAATTCATAGACATAGCCGAACATTCTATGTGCCAACCTGGGCGCCCATTTCCCCAGGGAGAAGTCCAAAAAGGTTCGCCTGTCTTTGCTAATTTCCACAAAACAAAATCTAAAGGATCGCGTTTAACATCATTAATTTCAACACGAGCTCCACTTTCTAATTGATCAATATCGCGATGCGCCAAGCAGCCATAGTTTTTTAATTTTCTTACGTTGTAATATACATCACCATTACTCGCTACATAGGCATATTCATTTTTTATTAACTGATCGATTAAGTTAATAATTTGTGGAATATTTTCTGTTGCTCTTGGTTCATGCTGTGGTGACAACAACCCTAATGCCGCAAAATCTTCATGCATGGCTTGGGTAAATCGATTAACAATTTCCGTATATTCCACTTTAGTTTCATTAGCTCGTTTAATAATTTTATCATCTATGTCAGTGATATTACGCACATACTCCACTTCTAACCCACGCCAAGTTAAATAACGAATAATAACGTCAAATCCAGCATAAGTGCGCGCATGCCCTAAATGACAGTAATCATAAACTGTCACGCCACACACATACATTTTCACTTTACCAGCATGAATAGGTGTCAGTGTTTCTTTTTTGTGGGTTAAACTATTATAAATTTTTATCATTTTATTTCCCGAGTAACAGAAGCGCCGAATGAAAACGTTCTTTTAATCTTTCTTTTCCTAATAATACTGCAATTTTTGCTAATTCTGGACCATGTTGTTCGCCTGTTAATGCAATGCGAATTGGCATATACAGTTGTTTACCTGTCAAACCAACTTCTGATTTTAAGAAATTGAGTAAGCTTGGAAAATCTGTGTCGTATTGTTCTATTCCTTCAAGAACTTTAGTCAATAAATCTTTACTAGTAGATTTTAAGATAGCAATATTATCTTCTGTATGATGTAATTTTTCGCCGAATAAAATAGTAGCAAATTGTTTTATCTCTTCGGGAAAAAGAAAATTATTTTTTGCTAACTCAATAAATAACCCTTGGCTTGCATAAGGGATAGTATTTTTAATGTCTTCCCCTATCCATTGCCAGCATGATGCTGCATCCATTGCCATCACTACTTCTTTTTGCCAATGCAATAATTGGTTTTTATCAAACCTTGCAGAAGCTCGGCTGATTTTTTCTAATTGAAAACGTTGTGCTAACTCAGAAAAATCCATTAATTTTTGTTCGTCATAAGCATGGCTTAATCTCGCCAAATAATTTGCAACAGCGATAGGTAAATAACCTTGCTCACGCAAATCATGTAAACTAAAACTACCATGACGTTTAGATAATGGCGCACCATCATCGCCAGTAATAAGTGACAAATGCCCATATTGAGCAGTGCGTAATCCTAATGCTTGCAAAATCATTAATTGTCTAGGGGTATTGGTTAAGTGATCCTCACCACGTATCACATGAGTCACACCCATTAAGGAATCGTCAATCGCATTACAAAACATAAAGGAAGAGGTTCCATCTGCACGGCGAATAATAAAATCGCCAATATAATCACTTTTAAAGTGTTGCGAACCTTTGACTAAATCCATAAATTCAATCACTGCGTGCTCAGGCACTAAAAATCGTAATGCCGGTTTCTCTCCTGCCACTAAGCGCGCTGCAATTTGTTCCTTGGTTAATTTTCGGCACAGACCCGAATAACGCGGCGGTTGGCCTCGTGATTGTTGTAATTTACGATGTATTGCTAATTCTTGCTCAGTACAAAAACAAGGGTACGCTCTATTTTGCGTTTCCAATTGTTGATAATAACTATCATAAATTTTTTGTCTGTGCGATTGCCAATAAGGACCATTACCACCATCTTTTCCTGGCCCTTCTTGCCAATGCAATCCTAACCAAATCAAATCATTCTGCAAAATATCAATATATTTTTCATCTGATCGAGAAACATCGGTATCTTCGATACGCAATAAGAATATTCCTTGTTCCTTTTTAGCGTATAATGCACTAAACAATGCAGCCCGTGCATTTCCTAGATGTAACATTCCCGTAGGACTGGGGGAAAATCTAGTTTTAACCATTTTTATCTCCTCGCTGCCAACATCAGTGCTTTCATTTCGCGCACCGCTTGTTCTAACCCAGTAAAAATTGCGTGTGCAATAATACCATGACCAATATTCAATTCATTCATTTCAGGAATTTGTGCGATAGCTTGCACATTTTGATAATTTAAACCATGTCCTGCATTCACAACCAATCCTAAGCTTTTTGCTGTTTTAGCAGCATTGATAATGCGCGCTAATTCAGTAACGCGTTCAGCTTCTGTTTTTGCATCCGCATATTTTCCAGTATGAATCTCAATAGTGGGTGCGCCACAACGTGCAGAGGCTTCGATTTGTTCAACATCAGGATCAATAAATAATGACACATTAATTTGACTTGCTGCCAAACGTTGGCATGCTGCTTTAATACGTTTTTCATCAGCTAAAATATTTAAACCACCTTCTGTGGTTAATTCTTCACGTTTTTCTGGAACAAAACAACAATGTACAGGACGAATTTTTTCAGCAAATCCCAACATAAAATCTGTCACTGCCATTTCTAAATTGACTCTCGTCAAACATTTTTCTTGAATCAATTCGACATCGCGTTCTTGAATATGTCTTCTATCTTCACGCAAATGTATAGTAATTCCATCAGCACCGCCTTTTTCTGCTGCATAGACTGCTTCAAGCGGGTCCGGATAGCGGGTATGTCTTGCCTGTCGCAGAGTGGCAACATGGTCGATATTCACACCCAAATAGATTATTGTAGCTTGTTTCATTGAGTTTCCACCTCTATAAATGTAACAGCTCAGTCCATTTTTGAGGTAATTTTATTACCCATCTGAGCTATTACCTATAAATAACTTTCGGCTATTCAACGGTTGTTCATCTAATAATGATAATAACGCCAAACGCATCAGCCGTTTTGCATCACGCAATATCATTTCATCTTCTAATTGTTCTGATGAAAATGCTAATAAATTCTTTCCAGTGAATACATTAGACGATAATGTTAATGTATCACATAAAGTAAATCCTGATTCTGGATGAAATCGATAATAGCAATCCGCCCTCACATGCCCTAACTGTAACCCATATCCTAGCTCTTCTAGTAAGGTTTTTTCAAATAATCGCAATGCTTTTTGATTCGCTACTTCTACTCCTTGTAATGCTGATAAAGTTTGTTGATACCTATCGTATAACCTCGCATGGGGATCACTTTTAGGTAACAGACGCATTAACACTTCATTTAAGTAAAAACCACTTAATAAACAATCACCTAGCAAGCGATTGGGTGTGCCATTTAATTCTGCTGTATTCAACAACATTAACTCTCCTTTGCCTTGAAAAGTGAATAGCAAAGGTTGAAATGGCTGCAAAATCGCTCGTAATTTAGCATGCGGTTTGCGCACTCCTTTTGCAATTAAGGCGATGCGTCCATAATCTAAGGTAAATGCATCTAATAAAACGCTGGTTTCGCGATAAGGGCGTTGATGCAAAATAAATCCGGGTTGTAGTGTGATGCGCATGGAATACTATTACCTTTTGTTTTTGTCATCCTGAGCGAAGCGAAGGATCTCCATGGATAAGCTCAGTCGTTTGAAGGAGATCCTTCGTCGTAAAAAGCACTCCTCAGGATGACAAAAAGCGTCAGCTCATAAAAACGAAAGACACTCACTGCGCCATTTCATCAAGCAACTCAATACTTATCTAAGAAACTATATATACCCCAAATTACGTAGTCCCGCTTCGCTATCCGTCCAATCCTCTTTTACTTTGACCCATAATTGCAAAAAAACTTTATGTCCTAATAATTTTTCAATATCTAATCTAGCTTCAGTGCCAATTTTTTTTAATTTTTTACCTTGCTTACCAATGATAATGACTTTTTGACCTTCACGTTCTACCCAAATAATAGCATGAATATGGATACAATTATTTTCCATCTTCATAGATTCAATTCCAACCGCTGTACAATAAGGCAGTTCTTGACTGGTTTCACGAATGACTTTTTCACGAATTAATTCAGCGGCTTGAAAACGTTCGTTTTTATCTGTCACTTGATCATCAGGAAATAAATGCGGCGCTAGCGGTAATAAATCAAAAATAATCTCTTGTAAATGCTTGACTTCAGTTTCACGTTTTGCACTTAAAGGAACAATTTGGGCAAATGCATATTTTGATTTGATTTTTTCAATAAACGGTAGTAATTGATTTTTATCTTTCACAGTATCGACTTTATTAATCACTAAAATTACTGGCGCTTCCGTCGTTTGGATTTTTTCTAAAACTAATTCATCTTCTCCCGACCAACGCAGGGCTTCGATGACAAAAAGAACGATATTAGCATCCGTAATGACTGAACTTGCTAAGCGATTCATATAACGATTCATCGTACGTTGTTGATCGCGATGAATACCTGGCGTATCAACGTAAATAGCCTGCGCATTATCCTGAGTATTTATCCCTAAAATCTGTAAACGCGTTGTTTGCGGCTTAGGTGTCATAATACTAATTTTCTGGCCAACTAATTGATTTAACAATGTTGACTTACCCACATTAGGTTTTCCTACAATAGCGATATACCCACATTTTTCTGGCATATTCATGATTTAATCATTCCTAACATGGCTTCTGCTGCTGCTTGTTCAGCGCGGCGGCGGCTACTGCCCTGCCCCACTGCTTTTTCTTTTACGCCCTCAATCGTACAATTGACAGTAAATAATTGTTGATGTGCTTGTCCACCAATTTTTTCAACCGTATAAACAGGTAGTGGCATATGTTCCTTTTGTAAATATTCTTGTAACGTTGTCTTAGGATCTTTAAGACTTTTCGTATTTAATATGGCGGCTAACAAGGGTTCATACCATTTTAATAAACAATCTCTTACAACTAAAAAACCCGCATCGAGAAAGATGGCGCCAATCACCGCTTCCATTGTGCACGATAATGTAGATTCTCTTTCACTGCCGCCGCTTTTTAATTCGCCTGGACCTAAATGAATATAGCGACCCAATTCAAATCCTCGGCCTAACTCACCTAGCGTGGTACGATTGACTAAACTAGCTCGCCAACGACTTAATTCTCCCTCTTGAGCATGAGGAAATTGTTTATATAACGCTTCTGCAATCACAAAATTAACGATAGAGTCGCCCAAAAATTCTAAACGTTCATTATTTTCTTCCGCACGGCTTCTATGCGTTAAAGCCAATTTCAATAGATTTTTATCTATAAATTGATAACCTAATTTTCGAGATAATTCATCACTCATAACCTATCACTCATTAATGGATGACATCACCTAATCTATGCCAACGAATTTTATGCAAAAGATTACCCATAGAATCCCAACTCATCCAAACAACAACCGCTTTACCTACGATATTTTCTTCTGGAACAAAACCAAAAAACCGGCTATCTGCGCTATCATCACGATTATCGCCCATCATAAAATACATATTGTTTGGAACAATAATATTATGGAAATCCATACTACTTTTATTCACAATTTTATAAATACTATGCTTGATACCTAATAAATTTTCCTTAGCTTCAATCATATTAAACGTATTGCCATTTTCATCGATATCTGTCGTATTTTGTTGAAATTCTTGCGGTATTTTTTTTCCATTGATGTAAAGAGTCTTATTAATATAATCAATATGATCTCCAGGAAGACCTATAACTCGCTTGATAAAATCAATCGAAGGATTTGGCGGCCAACGAAATACCATAATATCGCCACGTTGAGGTTCACCGATTTTATATATCTTTGTATGAAGAACAGGTAAGCGAACGCCATAATCAAATTTATTTACTAACAAAAAATCACCCACTAATAACGTGGGCTTTAATGATCCCGACGGAATACGAAAGGGTTCATATAAAAATGAACGCAGCAATAAAACTATTAATAATACAGGAAAGAAAGATCGCGCATAATCAATCACCATAGGCAATTTTGCTGTTTCACTGCGTTTTCTTTTAAAAAAGAGCGTATCCATCAAGACAATAACGCCTGCAATCAATGTTGCATAAAATAAAATTAATTCAAAGTTAAAATTCATTCTTTATTCACCTTAAGTATTGCTAAAAATGCTTCTTGTGGAATTTCTACATTACCGACTTGCTTCATTCTCTTTTTACCTGCTTTTTGTTTTTCTAATAATTTACGTTTTCGCGTGACATCGCCGCCATAACATTTTGCTAACACATTTTTACGTAGCGCTTTCACTGTCGTCCGTGCAATGATATGTGCACCAATTGCTGCTTGGATAGCGATATCAAACATTTGTCTTGGAATTAATTCTTGCATTTTCTCTGCGATTAACCGACCTTTATATTGCGACTGCGCGCGGTGAACAATAGTCGACAGCGCATCGACTTTTTCATTATTAATGAGTAAATCCACTTTCACTAAATCTGCCGTTTGAAAATAGGAAAAACTATAATCCAGCGAAGCATATCCACGGCTAACTGATTTTAATCTATCAAAGAAATCCAGTACAATTTCATTCATAGGAATTTCATAAGTCAATGAAACTTGGTTACCTAAATATAAAAGATTCTTTTGAACACCGCGTCGTTCGATACAAAGAGTAATCACTGTGCCTACATATTGCTGCGGAACTAAAATATTGACTTTTGCAATGGGTTCACGAACTTCATTAATAAAATTTTGCTGTGGTAGTTTTGATGGGTTATCTACTAATAATGTTTCACCACTCGTTAATTCAACTTCATAAACAACGGTTGGCGCTGTGGTAATTAAATCTAAATTATATTCTCGCTCTAAACGCTCTTGCACAATTTCCATATGCAGCATGCCAAGAAATCCGCAACGAAATCCAAAACCTAATGCATCTGATGATTCAGGTTCATAAAATAATGCGGCATCATTCAAACGTAATTTTGCTAATGCTTCGCGGAATGCAGGAAAATCATCGGCAGAAACAGGAAATAAACCTGCATACACTTGCGGTTTAATTTTCTTAAATCCTGGTAAGGGTACATCGGCAGGTTTATGATGATGGGTAAGCGTATCTCCTACTGGCGCGCCATTGATTTCTTTGATTCCCGCAACCACATAACCCACTTCACCTGCTGATAATGTGCCAGTAGACAATCGTTTAGGAGTAAATATTCCTATGTCGTTCACTTCGTGGCTTTTACCTGTCGACATCACTAACATTTTATCGCCGACTTTTAATGTACCGTGTTTGACACGCACTAAAGAAACTACACCAAGATAGCTATCAAACCAAGAATCAATAATGAGTGCTTGCAGCAATGCGTTAGGATCTCCCTCAGGCGGTGGTATATCAGAAAGAATTTTTTCTAATAAATCTTCAATCCCAATACCCTGCTTTGCGCTTACACGCAAGGCATCTTTGGCTTCTAAACCTATAATTTCTTCTATTTCATGAATGACACGGTCAGGGTCAGCTTGAGGTAAATCAATTTTATTTAATACGGGTAATACATGTAAGCCTTGATCTAATGCGGTATAGCAGACTGCCAAGGTTTGAGCTTCTACGCCTTGCCCTGCATCCACGACGAGTAATGCTCCTTCACAAGCTGCAAGAGATCGAGAAACTTCATAAGAAAAATCCACATGGCCAGGTGTGTCAATAAAATTTAATTGATAGATTTTTCCATCGCGGGCTTTGTACTTTAAGGTAACACTATGGGCTTTAATCGTGATGCCACGTTCTTTTTCTAAATCCATGGAATCTAACACTTGAGCTGACATTTCCCGCGCAGTTAATCCTCCGCATAATTGGATTAAGCAATCCGCCAAGGTGGATTTACCGTGATCTATATGGGCAATGATTGAAAAATTTCTAATGTGCATTTCATGAATATGTAACAATTTCACTGAAAGCCGATCTGCGGCCTATCTTGCGCGATAAGCTTCTTCAAAATGCTCGTGTACTATTCGTGTACACTCCGCTTTTTCATCAGCTTATCGCGCAACCTAGGCTCGCAGCTCAGCTTTTCAGGTTATTCTGTTACTTTACCTAATTCTATAAAAAATATTGATGATACCGTATAGTGGGTTGTGATGCTAGAAAACTATGCCTTGAGTACTCCTGTATCTGCTAAATCCGTCATTGCGAGCTGACGCGAAGCGTCATCGCGAGGCCGCGTAAGCGGCTGTGGCGATCCATAATATAAAATGACACTACGTGTCAGCTTTCGCTGGTATGACATCAAAATGCCCTCAAGCGTACTAATAATTGCCGATATTGATCAATATTTATGCTATCCTTGAAGACAACACAGGAAAACACTTTTTTCTTAGCTTCCAAAGAAAACCGCAAAACACATGCCAACGTGGTTATGGTACTGGAACCTAATAATATCGAAGGATATTGCTGTCCACTCCTGCTTAAATACCATTGTCGGCCATCGTGAAAGAATGCTTCATATTCTTTAGGTTTTATAATCCATGCACCATAAATAAAAACCATAGCCCACAGTATTATTTTAATAAAAAGAGAAATAGATAATTGATAAATGATAACGCTGCTACCCAATACTACTGCTAGGATGAGTAATAAAAAAATTCGTGATAGGTGTCGCAAATCAATGGTGAGTTTTTGCATGTTGGCAAATCTTCTCAACTAATAATCGCAAATCTTTATCTGGCACAGATTCTTTTCCTGTTAACCACATGAACAATTCTTGGTCTTGACATTGTAACAATTTTTCAAAAATATCTTGTTCTTCAGCTGGTAAGTTCGAATAAGCTTGATCGAGGAATTTATTCAATAAAATATCTAATTCCAGCATCCCTCGCCGGCATGCCCATTTTAACTGGGCAATCGTTTTTTGTTCAGTCATAACAAAGCCTTACATAGGTATTGCAGAAATATCCTACTTGCAGTATTCTGAAGATAATATAGTCGCCAAGGATGGTATCATAACATAGGTATCGTCATGACAAAACCAAGTCATTTACAAAACGAATTGATTGCAGCAATGCACCAAGCCCCTAAGTCAGATCGACTTTCCAAATTAATTGCGAAGTTAAATCAAACTGATACGTATATTGTGCCTAGTGATGATTATAAAAATGTCTTGTACTTTATCGTCTCGCTTGCTTCTCAATCTATTCAAAGTCCACAATTAACAACATTAGCTGAACATTGTTTAGATCAGTTAAATACTGCAAAAACCATTTCTCCACGATCGCGGTAAAGTATTTTATATAAAAATCAAAGAGTTACAATCTATATCAAATCAAGATCACTATTCAGCATTTGCCACTGACCTAATCGTGAACGCGCCCGTTTGCGAGCCCGCTTGCGTCTTTTCTTCAAATTTTAACAAACATATATGTAAGGATGTATCGTCTTAACTGTTTCAATTATTGCCCCAACAGGAAGAGCTCAAAGAATCAATATCACCATCGATCAAGGATTATTAAATGCAGTTGATAACGTAGCTGATAATCAGCATAAAAGTAGATCTGCTTTATTTGCCGAAGCTGCGCAGAGACTGCTAAGCGCACTATGAAAGATGCTGATTTAAGGTTTTCTTAAGGTTTTTAGAGTATACTACTCAATATTAAATGATTGAGGTTCATCTATGGCACGTAGTGGTCAAAGCATGGCAAGCGCAGCTGCTGCAGATAATAAAACTGATGAAAAAACTCCATTGTCCGCAAGAAATCCTCATAGCACAGCAATAATGACCATAGCGCTTTCTATGCCGAAGTTCAAAGAGCACAGAAATAAACTTCGATTAGATATTAAAAAAGTAGATACACGCAATCAATCTGATGCAAAACGCGACGGCCTACTTGGAATATTGAGTGAAGACCAGTATACCCTTATAATGGATTTTCTTGATTATGCTAGCCAAATCAATCTTAGACATACCAATAGATTCTTATTCCATCAATTAGATTTTATGACAGATGAAAAATATGATAATCAATACAATATTGCTATTCTACCTGCTGCCGCAGAAACATTAGGTGAGAAAATGAGTGATGATACTAGCCTGAATCAATTCTATCGATTCACTCCTCCAAACGATTACCACGTTAGATCCGCCTGTTCACTGTACACCCTTGATGAATTAATGCAGCGTAAAAAGGATTTAGAGTTAAAATCATTATTTTTATATGTATTAGTGTTTATAGCTATTGGAATGATTATATCCGACATATTAAAAGATAATCCTGGTCTAGCACTCATCAAGTCTTTTGTCTCTGCATTTCTTACAACTGCTTACAAATGTTGCGTGTCTCCAAGAAAAGAAGAGATTGAGATGCTTACTAGACAAATAGCATCTGTTAGTGAAGCTGCGAATTTATATAAGAAATTAGATTTAGCAGAAAAAAAGCTATTAAAGAACTTAACATCAAATGACGCTACAATCACAGATGATACCACCCATCGCCGCCATGCTCCATAGCGCAAAATACTATTCTTGGCTAGATGCCAGCTTTCGCTGGCATGATATGAGTACTTAAGTAATTAAATAAAGCGCGTATTGCCATTGCTTCACCGCCCTGCGGACGGCCTGGACGTGTTTTTACATTCCATGCCATTAAATCAAAATGCACCCAGGGAATTGAATCTGGTACAAATTCTTTTAAAAATAATGCGGCAGTAATAGCACCCGCATAAGCATCTGTTCCTGCATTATTAATATCGGCAATCGCACTATTCAAACTTTCTCGATAAGCAGCAAATAAAGGCATACGCCACACAGGATCATTTTCTTTTTGTCCGTGTTTAATAATACCTTCTGCGACTTGGTCATTGTTAGCAAACATGGCAGGTAACTCAGTGCCTAACGCAACTCTTGCAGCTCCTGTTAATGTGGCTATATCGATTAATAAATCTGGCTGTTCACTTACGGCTTCTGTTAATGCATCCGCTAGCACCACTCTACCCTCTGCATCCGTATTACCAATTTCAATGGTAATACCTTTGCGACTACCAATCACATCACCTGGCCGATAAGCATTACCAGAGACTGAGTTTTCTACTGCTGGAATTAATACTCGCAAACAAACAGGTAACTTTGCTGCCATAATCATGCGTGCTAACCCTAACACATGTGCAGCACCACCCATGTCTTTTTTCATCAACAACATAGCCGATGAATTTTTTAAATCAAGACCACCTGTATCAAAGCAAACACCTTTACCCACTAAAGTTAATTTAAAATGTTTTGGGTTCCCCCAACGTAAAT
>Ga0206967_1127_pt1 | contig 16341 bp, 18 predicted proteins | sample Alteio_BWOrgHeat_24_FD_153259 | JGI IMG/M metagenome (GOLD analysis project Ga0206967, IMG submission 153259) | Enriched cells from forest soil in Barre Woods Harvard Forest LTER site, Petersham, Massachusetts, United States -... | ecosystem: Environmental > Terrestrial > Soil > Temperate forest >...
TGCCGAATGGAAAACGGAATTGATTCGCAACGCGGCGATCAAGGGCATTCTGAATCAGGCGCTCGAGGAAAAGGCGAACCTGGTGAATGCCGCGTCTATCGCGGATGCGCGCGGGCTGCGTGTTTCCGAATCGCACAAGGCAAAAGCTTCCACCGGCGGCTCAGGCAGCGTTCTCACGATCCTGCTAAAGAGTTCCACGGAAGAGCATACCGTGAAAGGCGCCGTGCTGCGCGAAAGCACGCCGCGTCTGTTGCAGATCGACGGCATTGACGTCGAGGCTCCGCTGGAGCGGAATCTGATTTACCTGCGCAATCGCGACGTGCCCGGCGTCATCGGGAAAGTGGGCACGATTCTGGGCGAAGAGTCGATCAACATTGCCGACTTCTCACTGGGCCGGGGTCCGGTGAAAGATTCAGACCAGCCGCGCGAATCAATTGCCGTGGTCCACGTTGATGGGCCGGTGACGGAACAAGTGCTGGCGAAGCTGCGAAAAATTCCGGCCGTACAGGAAGCGAAAGCCGTGCAGTTGTTCTAAAAGTCGAACGCAAAGCTGCAAGTTAGTTTTCTTCCGCGGCGTGCGGGCAGTGCGCCACGCCGCGGAAGAAATGTTAGCAAGCGACTAGTTCTGAGAGAACAAGATGGGTTCGTATCCGATGTTTACTGCTGCACCGCCGGTTATTGAATTACTCGTACCGCTGACGGTGAGATATTTTATTGCCCAAGTTGGGCTTGTATAGGGTGAACATTGCAAGCAGGTTTGAGAAGTATCCCAAACCGCCAATGTTTTTATGCTGCCCCGGTTTGGTTATGCTGCAGGTGTAGATCGTGCCGCTGACCGTGCACGGTGACAAAGTATTCCCCGCCAACCACGAAGGACGAAGGTGGTAAATGTTCCTACGGCAATTGTTCCAAAGTAGACGCTTCCTGCGGTGGTTCCGAAACCTGAGCCATTGATGGCAAGCCGCAGTGTAGAGAACAGCAGCAGACAACTACTAGTTATTACTTGAAGTTGTATTTTTATGGTTCTGGCAGGCATTTCTTACCTCGTGGGGGTATCTCGAGGGTTAGGAAGGGGGCTACCGAACTTTTTACCAGATAAGTGGCCGCAGCGCTACGGGCCTATGATTCTGATTCGTCGCGTCGTAGTTTACGACTTTCAGCCAGTAGGGACATGGAGTGCATTAGATTTTGTAGCGTAACTATCCCGATGAGACGCTGGTCTTCGACCACGGGGATGAGACCGGAATTGCGGGTTGTCAATTTGCGGAAGGCAGAGCCGAGCGAGTCCTGGCGTAGCGAGACTTCGAAAATCTTGTTCATTACCGCCTGAACATAGCCATTACCTTCGGCGCGCAAGGCGTCGAGAATATGCTGCTTCGAAATGACTCCCACCATATCCCCGCCGCGAACCACCGGAAAATCGTCCTGCAAGGAGTGGACCGCTTTTTCCAGCGCATCTTCCAGAGTGTCGGCCGGTGAGAGCGTGGCAAAGTCGGTGAGCATCACCTCTTCGAGCCGTACTGTGTCAAGCACGGACTGAAAAACGAGCGCACGCTCTTCCAGTTGCGCGGCGGAAAAGACGATCACGCCGATCATAGTGAGCCAGTTGTCGCTGAACAGGCCGGCGAGCATCAGCACCATCGCAATCGCGTTGCTGATGGAAACGGCACGTCGGCCGCCATCGAGCGGATAGGCGGGCATGCGGTTCAACGCCGCCAGATAGAAATTCGCCCATACCAGACTTTTCGGTAGGTTAGCCGCTTGCAGAAAGGGCCACTTTCCAAGCTCGCCACCGCGGCCGATCGCGATGAGTACGCCGGCGAAAAAAGCTCCCAGAGCCAAGCTTATGATCGGGCCAACCAGCGCGAGCCGAATTTCACGTTTCCAAAGGAGCGCGGCGGGTTGCGGCTTTTCGAGCCGTGATTCGTCGTAGAGTGTTACGCCGGTGAGCGGCAACAAGATCACCGCCTTGGGAACCATGCCCATGCGCCGGGCTGCCAGCATATGTCCCGCTTCATGCGCCGCCACGCAAGCCAAGATGATGGCGACCAGCGCCATATCGTGGGATCCGTTCGCGTTTCCCTGATGCGCGCTGTAGTCCATCCAAAAGACGAACATCGGCAGCAACAAGAATGTAAGGTGAAGGCGGACGTCGACGCCGAACAGACGCCCGACGGGAATGGACCAGCTACGCATGTGTCTTTGGCTATTCTTATTCTACATGGCCAGCTATATTGATTGCGGCAGCGAAGGTGCTGAGCCATGCGGGTGATCGGGGGAAAATACCGAAGTCGTCCGTTGCGCTCATTGCGCGGCATGGATGTTCGTCCGACCTCGGACCGGCTGCGGGAGACACTGTTCAATGTGCTCACGGCGGGAAATCCGTCGGCGCTCGAGGGCAGCGTATGGCTCGATTTGTTTGCCGGCACCGGAGCGGTAGGCATAGAAGCACTTAGCCGCGGGGCCAAGGAAGTGTACTTCGTCGAATCCGCGGCCCCGGCCGTCGAAGTGATCCGCGGGAATCTGCAGAGTCTCGGTATTGTCGACGGATTCAAGTTGTTGCCGGAGGAACTGCCCCGCGCCTTCTGGCGCATGGAGCGGCAACGCGTCGCGGCTGACGTGGTTTTTCTCGACCCGCCCTACCGCCTCAAAGATGTGTACACGAACACGCTTCGCGCCCTGGCGGATTCTTCACTGGTCTGGGCGATGTCGGTAGTGATTGCGGAGCATGAAAAGAAATTCGATCCGAACGAGGAGTTCGGACCCCTGCGAAGATTTCGAAGGTTGGTGCAGGGCAGCACCGTCTTAAGCTTTTACCGGTTGGGCAGCGCGACCGATCTGCGCATCTGAGCGAACATCTGCCCACGGATCGCGGGTTATGGATCGAGATAATGCCGCGCTGCGAACTTCACATAATCAATTCGTTCGAGCCGCGAACGATGGGGTGTTGCATTTCCTCCAGATCGTTCTTCACCATGTTCAGGCCGTAGACGCAACCCTCGAAATTCTTTGAGAGGTTGGCGAACAGCGGCGCGACCTTGGCATACTCGAAGTGCTCAAACTTGGAGACGATGTAATAGCTCTCCTTCCCAGCTTTGATCCATTCCACAAAATTTTCCAAACGCTGGCGTCGCAGCCGGAAATGGTTGATGCTCCCGGGAAACATGCCGGCAAAAAACAAAGCGTAGTCCCCAATGTGCTTGCGCACCTGGCGTTCGCGATCGAAGGAGGATGCGGGGCCGTAAACCGGATCCGATTCGATCAGCATTTCGCCGACATCGCTGAGCGGACGGTCCGTCGCGTCGTGAATTTTGAAAAGTTGATCGGCTTCGCAGAATTCCGCCAACAGATGAGAAACGTAAGCGACAATTTGCGGATCACGGATGCCGATTTCTTCGGCGTAGTGCCGCCCCACCAGATCCTGAAATAAATCCTGCAACGGATGCGTTTCCGGAATCATTTTGGGCTCCCCGAACTGCGCGCCGGGCGCGGAGTTCCAGTTACTTGAGTGAGAGATACCTTAATTTCACTGCGTAACGCAAGTGACTTTTGTTTATCTCCACGATTCGTTTTCCTGATGGCGTTAGAAGGCGTCTCCTCGGACCGAGTTGTGCAGTGAATCCGTTAGGAGAAGCTCCCGCGGTTCATGATTCGCGCACGAATTTCCTTGTATTCTGTTGGCAGTCACAGGAATCGGCTGCCAATTCTGCCACGCCACATTCGTTGCCTTGTAGAATTGCCGCTTTACGGAGAGTGAAATGGACCGACAGAACATTGCCAGCGGCACCGCCTGGGAGCCGATTGTGGGTTACTCTCGTGCGGTGAAGATAGGATCGTACGTGCACGTTTCCGGCACGACGGCCACCGCGCCGGACGGAAAGATCGTGGGTGTCGGCGACTTGTATGCCCAGGCCGTGCAGACACTGAAGAACATCGAAAGCGCGCTGCACAAAGCAGGCGCTGGCATGAAACACGTCGTACGTACACGCATCTACGTAACCAACATTGCAGACTGGGAGAAAGTTGGTAAGGCGCACGGCGAATTCTTCCACGACATCCGTCCAGCTACGTCGATGGTGGAGGTGAGCGCGCTGATCTCTCCCGAGATTCTGGTCGAGATCGAGGCGGATGCGGTGGTCGGCTGATGGCTGGGTCGCACTCGATCGGCGCTTCGTCCTTGTCGAAGACCATTGCCGGGGTACGCATCGCGACTTCGGTGTTTTTTCTACTGTTCGGAGAATACAAAGTTGCGGGGCCCGGATTTGCCCACGGTGGATTTCAGTCCTACTTGCAGGACTATATCGCCAATGGCGCGGTAAGCTTCTACCGGCCCCTCTTGTCAGAGCTGGTTCTTCCGCATGCCGTGTTCTTCGGCTACGCTGTAGGCGCGGTGGAACTGATGATCGGCATTTCTTTTCTGCTCGGGCTTTGGGTGCGCCCAGCGTCAGTCGTGGCCGTGCTCTTCCTGGTGAACATGTTACTGGCGACCTGGTGGGAGGCCGGCCACGGAGTTCCCCTCTGGCGATATTTCGGCGCGGAGCTTGATCACTTGCCGCTCCTGCTGCTATGTATCATCTTCTTCGCGGCCGACGCAGGCCGCGTCTGGGGCATTGACGGGCGGCGCCGCTGATCCAGTTGAAATCATGAACCACCCGGCGTCATCCCGAACGGAGCCGTTTTTCAGGCGAAGTCAGGAATTTCGCGTGGCTTAACAATCTTTCTCGAGAGGACGAACACGTTTTGAAAAAAATCTTCTGCACTGCCGCAGTTATCGCGTTTTGCATAAGCACTCTGCTCTCCCAGAGCTCGCGTCGCGTGGCGCTTCACGCAGGGCACGTGCTCGATGTGAAGACCGGCAGAATGCTGGCCGATCAGATCCTGGTGATCGAAGACGGAAAGATCGTCGCCATGACGGCCGCCGCGGAAGCGAAGATCCCGGCGGACGCATCTCGCCTCGAATTGCCCAATGCGACCGTACTCCCTGGATTGATCGATGCGCATACGCATTTAACCATGGAGCCGTCCTTCGGCTACGAATCACTGGCCATCTCCATTCCCCGCGAAGCTCTGATCGGTGCGAAGAACGCGCGCCTCACCCTGCTCGCGGGTTTTACGACGGTGCGCAACGTAGGTGCCGGCGGATTCACCGATGTAGCGCTGCGCGACTCCATCAATGCGGGCGACGTGCCGGGTCCGCGCATGCTGGTCAGCGGCCCGGCCCTCGGTATTACCGGCGGACATTGCGACAACAATATGCTGCCCTTCGAATTTCATTCGGTTGGCGACGGAGTAGCCGATGGCGTGGCTGGCGTGCAGCACAAAGTGCGAGAGAACATTAAATACGGCGCGGATCTCATTAAAGTCTGCGCCACGGGAGGCGTTCTTTCGCTTGGCGATAACCCGCAGGCTTCTCAGTACACGATCGAAGAAATGAAGGCCATCGTCGCCGACGCTCACCGCCTGGGTCGCAAAGTCGCGGCGCATGCGCACGGAGCTGAAGGAATTCGTTGGGCGGCTGAAGCGGGCGTCGATTCGATCGAGCACGGCTCCTACATCGACGACGCCGGCATCGCCGCGATGAAGGAGCACGGCACGTACCTGGTGCCCACGCTTTATCTCGGCGACTGGATGATCGACAACGCCGGCCTCACTCGTCTGCCGCCGCCCTTGCTGGCGAAAGCGAAAGAGGTCATTCCCGCCGCGCGCAAGAATATCGCGCACGCCTTTGCCAGTGGCGTGAAAGTAGCCTTCGGCACGGACTCCGCCGTGTACCCGCATGGCCTCAACGCGCACGAATTCGCCGTGATGGTGCGCCTCGGTCTCACACCGCTCCAGGCGATTCAGGCTGCGACGGTGAATGCGGCTGATCTGCTCGGATGGTCCGGCAAAGTCGGCAGCCTCGAGCCCGGCGCATGGGCGGACATCGTCGCTGTGGATGGCGATCCGGTGAAAGATGTCACGACGCTGGAGCGCGTGAAGTTCGTGATGAAGGGCGGCGAGGTGGTGAAGAACGACTACGGGAAGTGATTCCCTCTGCGTCTTCCGTGTCCCCTGTGGTTAAGATTTAGTTTTTGCTCTTTCCGTGACCCAGTCCGTCCAATAAGAAGACGCACCGCTGGCCAGCAGCGGCGCTTTTCCTTCCACCGCATCCACAAAGTTCTCGATCATCGGATAATGCAGGTTGGCGTGCGCTGGAAGATTTTCATATCCGCCGGGATGAATCAGCCCCGGCCCGTTCAGCGGACTCATCTCGATTTCGCCTTCAGTACCGCGGATGCGGCACTCATCGCGCCCAACCTTCGAGTGCCAGCGCACATCAACGACTCCGCGCACTCCGCCCGGATATTCGATCATCACCGTCGCATTATCTTCGACTTCATAGTGATGCACCGCATTCGAGAGCTGCCCGGTCACACGCAGCGGCTGCCCGAAAAGAAAATTCAATACATCGATGCGGTGCGATGCAATATCAAACAGTGGCCCACCACCGGCCTTCGCCGGATCGACCAGCCAACTGCGGCTGCCCGTGCCGTCAAACCACATGTGATTAGTAAGTTCGGCGACGACCGGTTGGCCGATCGCCCCGGCGGCAATCAATTCCTTCGCGCGCTGCACCTTCGGATAGCTGCGCCGATAATAAGCAACGCCGAAAGTCTTTCCGCTCTGATCGGCAGCTTGCAACATCATGCGGGCTTCCCGCTCGTTCATCGCCATCGGCTTTTCGCACAGCACATGCTTGCCGGCGCGGAACGACTGCATCGTCTGCGGCGCGTGCAGAAAGACCGGCGTGCCAACATAAATGGCATCCACTTCTTTTTGCACCGCAGAATCAGCTAGCGCTTCATCAAGCGTGCGCCAGGTGCGCGTATTGTAAGGCGCGGCCTTCGCAGCGTCACTGGTGACGAGGCCGAAGAGGCGGCTACGCGGCTCGGCCTGAATGCCGGGAATGACGCGGCGGATAGCGATATCGCCGATGCCGAGGATGATCCAGTTAAGCATGAGGGTTGAATCGGATAGCTCGTCAATTTTACCAACCGTAACTGGCAACTATGTCGTCGAGCTTCGCCCGGCGGCGTGGACGAGGCGTCCGCTGTTCACACAAAAATCAAAAGGCCGGCTTTGGGCCGGCCTCTGAATCGTTTCTTAAACTTAAAGCCTGTGAGTCAGCCGCAACTACTTCTTAGGGGCGATCGCGTCTTTCGCGGCCTTGGCGACGCGGAACTTCACGACGGTCTTGGCTTTGATCTGGATCGGTTCGCCGGTCTGCGGATTACGTCCCACGCGGGCCTTGCGATGCGCCTTCACCAGGCGGCCGAGGCCGGGGACGACGAACACGCCGTTCTTCTTGGTCTCTTTGATCGCGGTGTCAGCCAGGTGCTCGAGAAACGCGGCCGCCTGCTTGTTGTTGAGTTCGTTCTTCTCCGCCAAAAGGCGGACCAGTTGAGTCTTCGTCAATCCTGATGCCATAGATGCTCTCCTCTAAAAAATCGGTTTAATACCAGCGGGCACTATCGTATACCCACCGGCCTGTGGAAAACACCTTATTTTACAGGGGTTTTTCCACTCACGCACGCGGAAAAGGGCATATCTACAGGGTTTTGCACATGTCACGATGCCAAAATGGGCCGGGGACGCGTACCAGCGTGGTAACGAGCAATCGAAGATTGCAGATTTGAGAATTCAGATTGAAATTCGAAGACTTCAGCTCCGCTCCCGTGAGTGCCATTGGTTCTTAAATCTGAAATCTAAAAAACCTGCAATCTGAAATTCCTCCTCTTCTCCCAACGCGTAGTGTGACCCCGCCTCCGAATGCCATAATGCTCGCCAGGAGTCTCTCATTGATCTGCGCCATCTGTGAAATTCGCAAAGAGAAGCGATTCTGCCCGGCCGTCCATGGCCGCATCTGTCCGCAGTGCTGCGGGGAGCAACGCGAGGTGACACTTGATTGTCCCAGCGACTGTCAGTATTTATTACAGGCGCGTGAGCATGAAAAGCCACGCGCCGCCGACCAAGTCAACCCGGCGTCTCTGTTCTTGCAGGTCGAACTTTCCGATCAGTTCATGTATGAGAAAGAACATTTGTTGATGGGGCTGACCTTCGCGCTGGCCAAGGCGGCGCGGGCCGATCGCAGCCTGCACGATCAGGATCTGATTGCCGCGCTCTCCGTGTTAGCCGCGAGCTACGAGCGGCGCGTGAATTCAGGTTTGCACTACGAACCACCGCTGACCAGTGAACCGCAACGCCGCATCGCAGGGGAACTCGAAACTATGGTCAAGGAGTATCGCGAGGCCGAGCAGCAGCACACCGGATCGTCAAGCCTCCGCGAGTCGGATGTGCTGAAAGCTCTCGTGTTCCTGCTGAGATTGGCGCACGGCAGAACTTCGGGGCGCCCGAAGTCGCGAGCATTTGTCGAATTCCTCTTCGCGCAGTTTCCCGAGAAAGATGTCGCCATCGTGGCTCCCCAGGAAGCTGGCAGCCGGATCATCCTGCCCTAAGCAGCCTCAATGTACGGCGTCCGATTTAGCCGGCGCGCAACCCGTTACGGGAGCTTGCGCACAATCTGCCCCGCCGGCAACTCTACTAACAGCTCTCCAATTGTTTTCTTGAGCCGGGGATGCCACGCCTCTGCTGCAATTTCCGCCAGAGGCTCCAGCACAAAACGCCGCTGCTGCATTGCGGGATGAGGAATACAAAGATCAGGCGACTCCACCACGACGTCGCCGAACAGCAGGAGGTCAATGTCAATGGTGCGCGGCCCTTTTTTCTGGATGCGAATGCGGCCCATTTCCTGCTCTATGCGGAGCAAGGACCCCATCAGTTGCCCTGGAGTCTGTGTCGTTTCGAGCGCCACGACGCAGTTCAGGAACCAGCTTTGCTCCGTGAACTCGACTGGCGCCGTTTCATAGAACGATGAGACCGCTGCCACTGCGCCCGCGGTCTTGAGTCGCGAGATCGCATCGCGCAGGTTATGCTGGCGGTCGCCGACATTCGATCCGAGGGAAAGATAAACGAGATGGCTCATTGCGAGGACCTTCCAATTTGTACTCCGCCGCTTGCGAACGCACAATTCGCAGGCCCTCAGAGGCATTAGACATGTCTCAAGTGCACTCGGAAAGAGTCCGCTCGGTCAACCCACGTCTATTACCTTAGTGTCTATCACGGGGCGTGACATCCGCCTAGAATCGCTGCATGACGTTGGATTCCCTTCTTGTAAGCCAAGATCAGGAAGTGGTGCGAGTGATTCGGCCCACCCTGGAGAAGCTCGCGATCGACGTCGAAATCTGCCAGGAAGCACGGTCCGGCGCCGACATTCTTATTACAGATAAGTTTGACGCGGTGATCGTTGACTGCGACGACCTGAGCGGTGGCTTGGCCGTGCTTCAGGGGCTGAGAAGCACACCCAGTAACCGCAATTCCGTCGCCTTCGCCATTCTGAACGGCAAGCGAACCACTACGCAGGAAGCCTTCGGTATGGGCGCGAACTTCGTTTTGCAGAAGCCGATCAGCGCCCTCAATGCTTCGCGCTGCTTTCATGCCGCGCTGAATTTCATGGTGAAAGAGCGCCGCCGCTACTTTCGCCAGCCGGTCAAAATGCTGGTAAAAGTTGTACTCGAAGGCAAGACTCTGAGTTCGACCAGCACCAATATCAGCGAAGGTGGGATTGCGTTAATGATGCGGGAGGCCGTTCCCAAGGGCTCCGCACCGCGGCTTCAATTCTCCTTGCCGGGCACGAATATCCATCTGGAAGTTGAGGCCGAAGTGGCCTGGGCCGATGTCAAAGGCCTCGCCGGATTCCGTTTCCACAACATTCCTAAGACTTCCCAAGATCAACTCGAGCGCTGGCTCGATGAACAGATGGAGCAGGAGTTTCCCGGCGCGAAAGAACGGCTGGTCGCCGCCGAGTCCGAAGGCGCCCAATAGTTCGCCGGAATCTGCCGGGAACCGACGCCTAAATCTCCCACCAGTCAGCGTCACCGCCGCTCGAGATCGCCTTCAAGGGGTATCCGCCTTTAGACTTGCGCCCGTCTGTGTTCGTGGCAATCTGGGAGATCACCGGAGAACCCAGATCATGACCACCGAATTCCGCATCGCCAAAGTGCAAAAAACCCTGCGCTGGTTTGAGCAGGATATTCCATTGCTCAACATGCGGGTCAAAGAATTATCCAAGGAGCGGCAGGAATCCGCCCGGCGTTTTGCCGCGGCCGTAATCGATGAAACGCGTGCCGAACTGGAGCGTCTGCTGCGCGAGCGGCCCGTCGAGATCACCGAGGCCGGCGATCCGCCCTGCGAAGCCGCCGACTGAGCCGCACTCAGCCGCACCAAAAACTGAGACTGCCTCGGTTGCGTCTATCTGCTTCACATCTTGTTCAATATTCCTCGTTCGCTCCGGCTGCCCGTCCATGTCGCACCGCGCTAAACTGGTGAGCGAGGCGCCAGGGAGGAATCGTGACCGCGAACAATGACAAGTCTCTCCGTCAACATCTGCTCGAACTTCTCGAAGGCGGAGGAGCGCACGCCAAATTCGATGACGTAGTCAAAGGCCTGCCACCGAAGCTGCGCGGTGCGAAGCCGGAGAACTTCCCCCATTCCCCTTGGATGGTGCTCGAGCATCTGCGGATCGCGCAAGAAGACATCCTCGAATTCTGCGTCAATGCCAAATACAAAGCTCGTAAGTGGCCGGACGACTATTGGCCGAAGAAGCCAGCCCCGCCCAGTTCCGCGGCCTGGGCGAAAAGCGTGCAGCAGTTTCGCAGCGACGCGAAGACGATGCAGAAGCTGGTGGCGAATCCAAAGACGGATCTATTCGCGCGCATTCCCTGGGGCGATGGGCAAACGATTCTGCGTGAGGCGCTCCTGGTTGCCGACCACAACGCCTACCACTTGGCGCAGTTCGTCGATGTACGGCGGCTCTTAGGTGCCTGGAAGGGATAGGTTCACTAGTTCCGAAGTCATCCTGAGCCGAGCCGCTTTTCAGGCGAAGTGAAGAATCTCGCGGGCCTCTACCGACTACCGCGTTACCAGATCCTCACGCCGCCGTCTCCTTATGCTGTGCGCGCTTGCCAGAGTGCTTTCGGAACACGACTTTTACTCCCTCCCGCCAGCGCTCGTCAATCCCCACGAACTCCCACTGGATCTCCGGGGAAATATAGCTCAGCAGCACGTCGGTCGCGGGATGCACACGCAGCGCGGGCGCGACCAAATATAGTAGCGGCTTCTCCGTCGACAATTCGCAACCCTCGAAGTATCCGAAGCGGGGAAATTCTGAGCGGGTGTGGTGCCACTCCACTCGCGACCAATAATCCAACCCTTGCAGCGGCAGGTGGATGTCTTCGTCGGCCTTGAGTTCGACCACCGCGAGACGGCCGTCGCGTGTGGTAGTGAGTACATCGATCATGGCGCGATCCGCGGCGGAAAATGCGGGAACCTGAGAGTAAATCGGCTGCGCTTGCAGGCGTTCGTCGATCGCACTCACGTCGGCGACCACTAAAGATTCGAGCCAGCGTTCGGGCTGCATGCGGAATAGAGGATGCTGCCTCGGGCCGTAAGGGTGGCGCGTGTCGCGAAGGGCGGTGAGCAGCTGCAGGAAGGCCGGCCAGTTGCTGTCTTGTAACACGCGCTCTTCCGCGCCCACGCCGAACACAATCTCCTGCACGCTGCGAAATGTTCCTGGCTCGGCCCCCAGGCGGGCGCGGGCGAACTCGAGTCCTCGCCAGCGAAAAGTAAGCTCGGCGCCGGAGAGCAGCGCGATCTCGCAGTTGGGCAGAATCGACCTGATTCTGGCGATGGACTCGGCGAAGCGCTCCAATGCAGCCGTTTCGTTCGGAGCCTGCAACAGCCGCGTCGCGATGTTGCCGCGGTCGCTGCAATCGATTTGCAGCAACGAGTCGTGACGTTCATCGAGCTCATAGAGGTCCCACTTTGCGACCTGACGATTCAGGTTGGCCATGCGCTCGCGGACGAGAGCCGAACATCCTTGCGGCACAAATAGATGCAGACCTTCCACCAGAAACTTACTCGCCGCCCGCCGGCAAACGTCGAGCCATAGGATCCCGAAGGTCAGAGTGGCATCAATCGAAGATTGCGTCTCCGACGCATTCACCCCCAGAACCGCGAAGGCCGATTGTCCCCGTCGCAGCATCCCCCGCGCATAGATCGGGCCGAAGGAGTTCTCCAGATCGATGCCGCTCGTAAGGCGCGTGACGGTGAAGCCTCGAAAATGACGGTCGAGCGCGCGGCGCAGCTTTTGTTCGTAGCTGGTCCGGGCGATTTTCCGGGCGGTGGGCGTGCGCCGGTCGCGTTCCCGGCAAATTTCCAGCTTGCCGGGCCGCGACTGTCCCAGCCGTTGCACCACCAGCCGCAGACTCCCGTTCTTGATTTCGGCGTCGATCACGCGGCGCACCGAATTGCGCTCCGACGACCACAGATGCAGCAGGCATTTGTTGTACTCCCCGGAAATCGAATACTTGGACCGGCCCAAATCAAAGGCCACAGCGCCATCCTCAAGCACGATCGCGCCGGAGGCCTCGCTCAGGAAATCCTGCACCGTTCGCGTAAGCGCTTCTGGGTTCATAGCCGGAATTCTCCACATTGGGAACCTTGGTGTCTGTGACGAGTAACCATGGTTATGCGGCCGACCTGTGGAAGACCCGACCGAGTAGGAGCCCTGCGCCGGGCGTGTGGGATAATGAAGCAGGAGCATCTTGCCTGCGAGTCTCGACGGGGCTCTGCGGCATCTAATCAACGTGGATAAACAACTAGGCAAACTAGCTTCGGACCGACAGCGGTTCTTCTTCGATCATTACGGACTGGCCGAGCGCGACTTGGAGCGCTATCTCGCGGCGGCGCTTTCCGCGGGCGGTGACTACGCCGACCTCTACTTCGAATATCTTTCCTCGACTTCACTCATGGTGGACGAATCCATGGTCAAGTCGGCCTCGCAGGGGATTTCCGCTGGGTGCGGTATCCGCGTGGTCTCCGGCGAGCGCACCGGTTACGCCTATACCGACGATCTTTCCGCCGATCGCATTCTGCATGCGGCTCGCACAGCCGCTCTTATCGCCAGCGCTCCCGCAAAGACTACGGTCGCGGGTTTTCAGAAAACAGCCGCGCGCAGCTTGTACCCCGTGACGCTGCCATCGGTGGACGCGGAGATCAGCGCCAAAGTCGAACTGGTCATGCGAGCCGATAAAGCAGCCCGGGCCTACGACGTTCGCATTCAGGAAGTACGGGCCAGCTATGCCGACGAACTGCGAAACATTCTCGTCGTTGGCTCCGATGGAACCTTTGCGGAAGATTCGCAGCCCTTGGCTCGCATGAATGTTTCCTGTATCGCCAAGACAGAAGGTAATTCAGCGCGAGGCACTTCCGGCGGCGGTGGCCGCGTGGCGCTCGATTTCTTTTTCGGCGACAAGACGCCGGAATATTTCGCCAAAGAGTCGGCCCGCCAGGCGATTTTGCAACTGGACGCACGCGAAGCTCCAGCCGGCGACATGGAAGTCGTGCTGGGCCCTGGTTGGCCGGGCGTGCTGTTGCACGAAGCCGTCGGACACGGACTCGAAGCCGATTTCAATCGCAAAAAAACCTCCGCATTCGCTGGATTAATTGGCAAACGCGTAGCCAGCGAAAAATGCACCGTCGTCGACAACGGCACCATGCCCTGGCGGCGCGGTTCGCTCAACGTCGACGACGAAGGCGGCTCGACCCAAGAAACCGTGCTCATTGAAAACGGAATCCTGAAGGGCTACCTCAGCGACAAACTGTCCTCGCGCCTCATGGGTATCGCCAGCACCGGCAACGGACGCCGCGAGAGCTACGAGCACATCCCCATGCCCCGCATGACCAACACCTACATGCTGGCCGGGCAGGACAATCCCGAAGACATTATTCGTTCGGTCAAGCATGGCGTGTATGCCGTCAATTTCGGCGGCGGCCAAGTCGACATCACAAACGGCAAGTTCGTGTTCTCAGCCAGCGAAGCCTACATGATCGAAGACGGCCAGATCACCGCGCCCATCAAAGGCGCAACGCTCATCGGCAACGGTCCCGATGTGTTGACGCGCGTTTCCATGGTCGGCCACGACCTGAAACTCGACGAAGGCGTCGGCACCTGCGGCAAAGATGGCCAGGCCGTGCCGGTCGGCGTCGGCATTCCGACGCTGAAGATTGATCGGATGACCGTCGGCGGCACCGCCAGGAAAGATCCCGGCGGCTTCATGCAGTAGCACGAACAACGCTGCCTAGGTAAGGCATGAATGGGTTCCGAAGTATCTAAGGCCGTGCTGAAACTTAGGCGCGCATTCGCCGACGTTTCCCCTCCGAACCTCATTACTCAAGATCAATACGACACTACGACGAAACGGCTGCGCCGTCTCGCACGACTTCATCCCGGTGATCAAGCGGAGGCAGGTCTTCTGCGGGAATATGCCGAAGCTCTGCGTTATGGTCACGAGATCCAGTCATCCCTCTTGGCCTATGTCATGCCATTCTTCATTGAAGCGTGGCGCGAAGATCTTCTTGGTACCAATACCGGATACGGCGGCTTTGTCGAGGACTTCTATCCTGTGATGGCGAATAAAAATATATTCGACGTGCACCTGAAGCCCACGCAGACGGCGGCAGTCTCGGATTTCATGCGCGACTCGATCATTGAAGAAATCGACGATCAACGCGGCCTTCACTTTCGAGGAGCGTCCACGCGACCGTATGGCTGGGTGCGTGCTCTTACGACATACGGAGTTCTGTTGCCGGATATAGAACAACTTTGGACCACATGGTGGTCGATCGATACGATCGGAAAGGCAATATCTGTTGTGCAATATGTCTCATGCCTGATGTACTCGGAATACGAAAATCCGGTGTTTGCTCCTTGGACACCAAACGACGGAGGAGGCCCCCCGTGTTTGTGGGAGTTTGAAGGGAATTTATATACACATCGCTGGCTGGAGAATAATGTTGCCTTTCTCAGGAGGGCGCTTTCTCCGGAGTCGGTGCTAAATGTCCTACAAGTATCGGTCGACAAACTTCGACTAGGACCGGAATACAAGATTGCCCGAGGAATTCAGGAAGATTGGCCATTGTGCGAGGAAACTGTGGCGTCACGCTGTGAAGAGCTACCTCGAATGCTTGCAACGTTGAGCGAACCGGGGAAACTTTTTGGATGGAGCATCTGACTTGCGAACCGATGTTGAAAATCTCGTCTACAAAACCCGCGCACTCACTCCCTGCCCCTTCAGCAACTCCACCGCTTTCTTATCAAAGGAAACGAATGTCTCCGCTCCCAGCCATCGCCCCTCGTAAGCAAGCACACCATCCGCAAAATCGCCACCCGCATCCAGCATAGCTAACCCTGCTTCTACCGCGGGCCGGTTCGTTTCCACATTTTCCGCCGAAGTGAGCGACCGGATCGTGTCAGCCACCTCCGCAGCCGTGAAGCCATAGAGCCGACGCAACACCCATACGAGTTCGCAAAGCGCCGACAAGGCAACTACAAGCGGGCTGGGATTCCGCAGCCACTTGGCCGCGATCTCTGCCTGCGCCCTGTCGTCGCGCACTACCGCTCGCACTAGAACATTAGTGTCAACCGCCACCCTCATTTCCGGCCCTTTATCCCTGCCCAGCCATTGGCCGCAGCTTCGTTGATCTCTTCAATGGTTGCAACCTTCTTCGTCTTTCCGGCGAGCCGTCCGATGAAGTCCTCGATCGTTCCCGAACGCTTGGCCGCTCGGATCATACCCCGACCGTCAGGAAGCAAGTCGATTTCAATCTTTTCCCCAGCCTTGATTCCCAAGTGTTCCAGTACCTTTTTCCGAAACGTCACCTGACCTCTCGCTGTTACTGTAATTGTGGCCATCGATGAATTCCTCAGTGATTCCATTGTAATGGAAATTTGCATTATTTTTGATGTTCTTCTTTCGAGATAACCTTTCGTTCCCTCGGTAGTGGTTTAGGCCTCGGCACCAAAGCGCCCTTCGGCAACAGGACAACCACCCACATTTGTTGGGATAATAGAAGTTCATGCCAACAACCGACGTAGAAGCTCGCAACACGAAAGTCACGACCGACCTCCGCGAAGTCGCCCAGGACATCGTCCGCCGCGCCATGACCGGCGGTGCCACTGCTGCCGAATGTGTGGCGCGCGAAGGCGATGAATTTTCCACGCTCGTCCGCCTTGGCCAGGTCGAGACGCTGAAAGAGTCCGGCTCGAAATCGATCGGCGTACGCGTCTTTTTCGGACAGCGCGCCGCCAGCACCTACTCCAGTGATTTTTCCCGCGCTGGACTCGACCGCATGGTCGACTCCGCTCTCACTCTGGCGAAGATTACCTCCGAAGATCCCTTCGGT
>Ga0206967_1128_pt1 | contig 16313 bp, 15 predicted proteins | sample Alteio_BWOrgHeat_24_FD_153259 | JGI IMG/M metagenome (GOLD analysis project Ga0206967, IMG submission 153259) | Enriched cells from forest soil in Barre Woods Harvard Forest LTER site, Petersham, Massachusetts, United States -... | ecosystem: Environmental > Terrestrial > Soil > Temperate forest >...
TGTTTTAGAACCTAACGCGGGTCCCTTGGCAGCCAAGGCCGCCGCACTCCTCCAGAGCCGAATCGAGCAGAAAACCGGCGCGCGTTTGCCGATCCAGTCCATCGGTGACGTTAACGACGATGTGAGTCACATCGTCATTGCTGCGCCCGGCAGCGGGTTGCTATCCGTGCTTAATGACAAGCGCCAGACGCCGTCGGCAGATGAGTTGGGCGAGGAAGGCTTTTTTATCGAGACGGCTGGACGGAATGTTTATCTTCTGGCCCGAGAAGGACGGGCCATGATTTACGCCGCCGGCAAACTACTGCACACGGCGAGTTACTTGGGCAACTCCATGTTTGCGGCGCCTCCCCAGGGTCTGGAGAAGCCGTTCATGCGAGATCGATTTCTACACTTGACGCCGCATTACCACACTTTTTTTGAAGTCAAGGATGCCGCGACCATTACTCCCATTGTGGAGGAACTGGCGCTTTGGGGACTCACGGCCTATCGATCGAAATCGAAGAGGCCGAGTATGACGATCCTTTTGATAACGAGGCGGGCAATGCCGACGGGCGGCAAGTGTGGGCGAAAGCCAAGGAGCTATGGAAGATCGGTAAGGGTCTAGGCTTGAAATTGGGGTTGGTGGACTCGGCCAACGACCCGTACAAGAATCAAGTGACTCCCAAGATTGTTGCCGAAGGCGGCCTGAAATACCTCGATAAGCCGCTTGCGAATCCTATGGTTCCCGAAGCCCGCGCGCTGCTGCTGCGGAATAAGGAGAACATGTATCGAGATTTGGAGCGAGCGGGGATCCAGCTGGATAACGTGCTGTGGTTCCCCTACGACACCGGCGGATGTTTCAACGAGGCCTGCCGACCGTGGATGCTTAAAGTCCTCGAGCTGACCGAGCAGCTCGGCGCGGGTCTTAAGAAATACAACCCCAACGCACGCGTCTTTATCACCGACTGGCTTGCGAGCGATGACGAGGGCAGGATGATGGTGGATTATTTGAACCATCACCCGGCGACCAAAATTACGGGAGTCTGGAAGCAAGACCGGACCACGGTCGATCGCTTCGATCGGCTGGACAAGCGCTTTCAGTTGCTGGTGTTTCTGGACCTCTCGGTAGCAGGGTTCGGAACGATCGGAGCTCAGCCGTTACCAACAATGGTCAACTCCTTCGTCGGCGATGGTGCCCGGCGCGGTATGTCAGGAGTGATGGTTTACACGGAGGGGATTTGGGACGATTTCAATAAAGCCTTGGGGCTGCAGGTGGCGTGGAGCCCCGGCTTGAGTGCGCAAGATTTTTCACACCAGTACGCCAGCTATTTCTTTGACAGCGCCATTGCACCTGGCTTCTATCAGATCGTACAGCAGTCCGAAAAATCCTGGCCCGATGCCCGTCTGCCGTTGGAAGCCTTCAGTCATTTCGTATTCATCGACGTTCCGGTGTCGGCGGAAAGGCTCGAGGAGTTAACTCTGTCCGCGGGGGAGAAGCTGCGGCCAGAAATCCGGCACTCGTGGCGCTGGCAGGTACTGGAATACCGAGCGCGCATCGGCAAGGTTGCTGCATCCCTAACATCGCCGAGTGATTTCCGTAGCAGTATGTTGCAGGCCATTAACGCGGGTGTGGCCCACGATCTACTGCGGCGTCACGTCAGAGAAAAGCAAGACTTGCTGGAGCACTATCGGACGCTCGTGAATGAACTACGCAGCCAGGTTTACCAAGAACCGGCTGATCGGATGTTCTCCATGAACGTCGAGAATGATTACATGGCGCAGATCATTTCCGTGCCCTTTGGCGAGTGGAGCAAAGTGCTGCAGGAGCTCAACACCAAGCTAGGTGGTGGGAGCCCTTAACAGCTCGGCATCATAAGTTGGCGCACGACAGACTTAGTCGCTTAGGAATAAAAGAAGCTCTTTCCTGGCAGGGGCTCGGGTGCCGGCTCCCCCAAAGCCTCGAGTACTGAGATTTCGCACACCCGGCACAGCGAGTCCAGTGCGAGATCATTGGCCTCGAGACCAAAGGGGTCCTCGAGCTCTTCGGAGAGCGCGTCCAGGCCGAAGAACGAGTAGGCGATCAGCATCGTGAAAAGCGGCGTCGACCAACCGGCGGAAAACGCCAGACCAAAGGGCAACAGCAGGCAGAAAATGTAGGCCGAACGATGCAGCAACAGCGTGTATGCAAAAGGCAGCGGCGTGGATGCAATGCGCTCACAACCTGCCTGTAATGCAGCCAGACTGGAGACCCTCTCGTCGAGAATGCGAAAATCAATTGCGTCGATTCGACCCTGCCGCTTTAACTCTCCCAGTCTGCGGCCGATCCGGCGCAGAAACTCATCCGCGCGATTCCTGCACCCGGGAAGCGCATCGGCTTGCTGTCCGATGAATTGCCGCGCCTCTGCGATGGCGTCGACGTTCCTGAGCTGTCCTCGCAGAAAGTGGCAGAAGGCCAGAGTCTCCATGAGCACGGCCCGGGATTCGCCGGTGTCGGCAGGGATCAGGGCAATGGCTGTGCGCGATAGATTGCGGACGTCGAATATCATCTGTCCCCAGAGTTTGCGAGCCTCCCACCATCGATCGTATGCCGCGTTGTTGCGGAATCCGAGATAGATAGACAACGCGACGCCGAGCAGCGTAAACGGCGCCACTCCATAGTTCCCGAAACCAACGTCCAGAGTCTTGGACAGGGCCACGACGACAGCCGCGTAGGCACCCATGCCCACGATCTGCGGCAAGATTCGCGGCACAATCGATCCGCGCATGATCACGAACAACTTGAGAAGTCCCGGACGCGGTCGGATGATCATCGGAGTCCCGTTAAATTAGGCAAATTGTTGATGGAAGTGAGAATTCCATATTCTGGAATAAAGGCGGCAACAAGTGGCGTCACAAACTTATAGCTCACGAGAGCATACACCTGACTTCAATGGGGCCGCGGTGTTCACGGACAAAAGGTAAGCGGCTTAAACACGGTGGCCCAAGCCATTTCACCATGAACTGTCATACCACCTGCACGCAAGTGCGGCACGACTGGTTTTGCCCAGCGAGCTCGAACTGAAAACTCCCTAATTTTTAAAGAGCTGCACCTTGCGAGCGCTGTCCCGCAATCATGCCACTACCGCAGTGCTCGTGAGGATCGGCCTACTCGAACGCGTGGTTGGCTTTGTGCTTTTGCGCACGGATCCAGGCGTTAGTCCGAGCATCCAACAGATCCAGAGGTAACACCCCGCCATTGAGCATTTCGTCGTGGAACGCTCGGATGTCGAACTTTGCGCTGAGCTCTTTGCGGGCACGCTCGCGTAATTCACGGAACTTGAGCTGACCGAGCTTATAGGCCAACGCTTGCGCCGGCCAGGCGATGTAACGATCGGTTTCGGCCTGCAAGGTCGGCTCATCCACCGCACCTGACTTGCGGAAGAAATCGACGACCTGCTCGCGCGTCCATCCCTTCGAGTGCAGGCCCGTATCGACTACGAGGCGCACCGCACGAAACAACTCGCTCGACAGGCGACCGTAGTCGCTGACAGGGTCCTGATAGAACCCGACATCCTTGCCGAGTTGCTCGGAGTATAACGCCCAACCCTCGAGGTAACCGGAGTTACCACCGTGACGCCGGAACTTCGGCAGGTCGGGAAGCTTCTGCGCGACCGATAGCTGCATATGGTGACCGGGAATGCCTTCGTGATATGCCGTCGCCTCATCATCGATGAGCGAGCGCTCGGAGAAGTTCGCAACAGCCACGACCACGCGACCCGGACGTTTGCCGTCCGGCGTCCCTGTTTGATAGTGGGTGGCGTTACCCGGCTCGAAGTCAGGCATCGGCTCCACGGTTACCGGCGAACCGGGAATAAAACCAAATAGCTCCGGCAGCTTAGGTTGCATCTGGGCGATGTACTTACGGAAGTCATCGACTATTTGTGCCGAAGACGTCGGGCGATACTTGGGATCGGCTTTGATCGCCTCACGAAACGCAGCGAGATCGGGGTAGCCTGCCCGGTGCGCGACCTCCTGCATCTGCGTCTGAATGCGATCGTACTCACGCAGTCCGATCTGATGGATCTGATCGGGAGTCAGCTTCGTCAGGGTTGTCCGACTGCGGATGTCATTCAGATAGCGCTGCTCGCCTCCAGGCAGAGCCGTAACGGATAAAGTGGTGCGGCCGTAAGGGGCATACTCTTCGGCGATGAACTTGCTGAATTCCAAATACGCCGGCAGCACTTCCTTGACCACCGCCTCCATAATGGCCTTGGTCAACCGCTGCCGCTCTTCAGGTGGAATGTCAGCCGGAAGTTTCTTCGTCGGCTCCAGGAAAGGATCCGAGGCAATCACCCCCTCACATTGCGCCGGGACTTTCTCCAGCAGAAAGCGTACGGGCATGAGGCCATCGTTCTTCCCCGCCCGCAGTACCTCTTCTGTCTGAGTAAAGACCCGCGGGATCTGATGAAGCCGGGAAATGTAGTCCTCGTACTGCTTCACCGTGTCGAAAGGCACGGCGAGCGGCAGATCGGCCAAATAGACCTGGGGACCATCCATCTGACTGACCGGCATCTCGTATTCTTTGAAGTCGTAATTGGCGAGCCGCTGCTCCAGCACCCGCTGCAAGACCTGATGCGACAGCGCGTCCTGCTCCGGAAAACCGGTGACACTAATAGCCTTTAGTCGCGCCAGAAAATCGCGATCACGCCGCTGCTGGGCCGCAATTTCGCCCAGCGAGTAGTCGTTCAACCGGTCGTTGTAGCGATAGTCCCCATAGGCCGTCGCCAGCTCGGGATGCGACTTGAGGTCGGACTCGTATTGCTCATCGAACAGAGTATTTTGCTGCGCCAGCCGTTTCTCCAACGAGGGCGTCTTGGCATTGAGTCCGAACGAGCTGGCCAGAGAAAGGCAGGCCGCGAGGCCCGCGAGCGCTTTTTGTTTTTCCATAGGTCCATATTAGCAGGGACTTAACAACGGCTGGCCTGGGACCCGTTCAATGAGGTCCCGGCAAGGCCCAGCCGTTCTCGGCGGCGTTACCCTATACCCCTATACTCTCCGATGCGATCGAGGGCATCTTGACAGGTCGAGCTTGCACAGCTTCTCGACCTAGTGGTCTATTCCGTCGTGGATTCGGGGCATGACCCGACAGCATTAAACTCTTGCGACTGAGGAATTCATAAGATCGAATCGAGATCGATCCGGTTACACAACTTGCATTATTTGTGAGACTGAGCGAGCAACTGCTCGATCTCGTTATGTTTTATCGCGCCGCGTATGCGTTTGCCGTCGACGGTGAACAAGGTGGGGGTTGAGTCGATGTGCAGCTTGTCGCCGAGCTTCTGCAGTTGGCCTACGGGCGCACCCTTGCAACGCATGTCACCTGGCTCGACTTTCTGCAGCATCCACTTCGACCAGGCGACGCTGGGATCCTTGGAGCACCAGATCTCGACCGACTTCACGCTCGCGCCCGGGTGGAGCGATTCGATCGGATAAAGAAACGTATAGATGGTGACGTTTGAAATACCCTGCATCTGCTGTTCGAGCACCTGGCAGTAGGGACACAGGGGGTCGGCGAAAATCGCCAGCTTGCGGCTACCGTCGCCGCGTACCGTCTTGATGGCCAGATTGAAAGGCAGGGAATTGAAATCGACGGCGTTGAGTACGTTCCAGCGGTCGGCGGTCATGTCCTGGCGTGACTTCGTATCGATCATGCGGCCTTCGAAAATCAGGCTGCCGCTTTCATTTACGTAGAGCAACTCGTTGCCGGCATTGAGCTCGTAGAGACCGGGCATGGGGCCTTTGTGAATCCCCTCGATCCGCAGCTCCGGAATCCGCTCTTTCAGGGTGGCTCGGAGCTTCGCGGCGATGTCCGCTGGCACATCGTCACTATCGGCGAATGCAGCCGCCCCAACGACCATGGCCGCCAATATCAGCCCGAGATTTTTTAGACGCATCTACCCTCCAGATCCAGACCGTACTGAGCGGATATTGTGCCATTAGTCACCGACATAGAAGTGTCAGCACGAGCGCTTGTGTGAGCACAAGGTCATTACCTATACCCCCAGCCGTCATCCAGTCACGACATTCTCGGAGGTTGCGACGCGATTGCGGCCGTCACTCTTGGCGCGATAGAGCGCAGCGTCCGCTTCGGCGATCAAGCGCTCCGCCATGTGCTTGAGGTCTTTCACCTCGGAACTTGGCTCCGCTGCCGCAACACCAATGGACAATGTCACCGTCTCACTTCCATGTGACCCAATTTTGATGGGCTGGCTGCTCACGGCACGTAAAACTCGCTGCGCCACCCGCTCACCGTCCTCAAAACTACTTTGAGCCAATACGATGGCGAACTCATCGCCGCCAAAGCGAGCGCCTGTGTCGCTCGTGCGCATCTCGGCATCCACTCGGCGTGCGACCTCACGTAGCACCTCATCGCCGGCCAAGTGCCCATACTGATCGTTGATGCGTTTGAAGTGATCGACGTCGATCATCAGGCAGACGAGATACTGATGAGCGCGCTGCGCGCGTGCCAACTCCTCCCGCAGGCGGGATTGCAGATAGCGCCGGTTATGGAACCCCGTGAGGAAGTCGGTCAGCCCACTTCGGACCAGACGCGCGCGATTGACGGCGTTTTCGATGCAAATTGCCGCAACGACCCCCAGGTGCGCCAGGAAGTCGCTCGCCAGCTCCCGATTGAAACGCAGGGGATCGCGGCTGGAGAATACCAACAGGCCGTCGAGCTGCTCGTTTCGCCACAGGGGAATCAAGGCGATGCTGCCCGAGCGAGTGGTTCCGTAAACCAGCCGCTCATGATCATCCCTGGAAAAAGGCCCGAGCCACGGCCGCTCGAGATCCGGCAGTCGCGGCGCCACATCCTCGAGCGAGTCGACGAATTGCACCTCCCGGAGCTCCTCCACCAGGAAACCATCGCCGACCATCAAGTGGCGGATCTCGTGTTGGGGATCGTTGAGAACCAACGTGACCCCGTCGAGTTGGTACGAGATTCTCAGGCCATGGATCAGGCGCTCGAGCAACTGCGCGAGTGAGCTGGCGCGCAACAGCTCGAGCTCACGTTCCTGAGTCTTTCGCAAGAGGGCTTCGTTGCGTGTCACCTCTTCGGTGAGGTCACGCAGCCGATCCTGCAACGCGCGATTTTCACGCTCCAGCGTACGGAGCCGCTCTTCGGCCGCGCCTGTACGTCTTGACGGTCGCTCAGGCACGGCGTTCCGCCACGCTACGGCGCTCTTCCAGGTAGTCGTGCCCGCACCGCCTCAGGGCCGCGAACGCATCGTGATATTGCGTAAGCACTGCGGTACGTAAGTTACCACACCGAGGCCCAGGTGAACCGTCCGAGGTGGAAAGCAGGGTTTTCATCCGTGGTAAGGGTGCTTTAACCGGCAACAGAGCGCTTCTTTGCGGGCTTACTGGGGGTGAAACACATCGATTAAGGTAGTGCCATACCAGCGCTCCCAGAGTGTAGGGATATTCAGTTTTAGATGTTCAACTTGTCGCGAGATCCACGAAGGATCACCGAGCTTTGGGTTTCACGCACCGGATCCTTATCTCGGACAGCCGAAACACGTGCAAGAAGCCGGGCGCCTCACCAGCGATTTGTGCGAGTACGAAGAAGCGGCGGATAGAATGAACTTCTTTGTTCGATGCTGTTTGGAGATCCCTATCCACGGCGTATCGAATCCGTTTTTATGGGGCGTTTGGATATCAGTAAGCGAAAAGAGTTATCGTCGGTACGTCGATACGTACGACAACGCCTGCACAACTGATTGCTACTTTGGCTGGCTTTGCAATCGTCTGCCCTATTATCCTGATACCTACGCACTTCGCACACTTGTGCATCCCCGCGCCGGCCAGTACCGTCCATATGTGGAAATCGAAAAAGCCGATCACCCCTTGGCGGTCGATTTTCATGAGGGGATTAGCGTTACGAAAGCACAAGAAATCGCTGAACCGTTGATGCATCGCTGATTACTATCTGGCGGAGCGGCTGAGGAGGCGTTCACGGTCAGCTACGTGCGCGGCTTGGTGATCGCCGACAGCCGATCTATATTCCGTTCGATCCGCTCCAGTCGGGGATACTTCAACCCGTCGTAGTAGGGGATATGCACGATCCGGTAGCGATCGAGATTCTTCACGATCAACTCGATCGGCGTATGCGTGTTGTGCGCAATGACGATCGCCTCGCGCAAGCGCTCCGGACGATACTCCCTGTCATTCACCGCAATGATCACTGTTCCCGCGGTAAGTCCGACCTCGTAGGCCGGCCCACCCCAGAGCACTTCGACGATCTGGCCATATTCGCGGCTCGAGACGTTCAGCCCGAGTGAGAACATGAAGTTGACCGCCTTGCGCTGGTCCTCGAGCCCTCTGAGATAGTCCGTCGGCACATCCGTGTAGATGAGCTTCCATCCGCTGCGGGTCAGGCCATCGAGCGGTGCGCCGGGCCCGTGTGAGTGCAGCCGCTGCGTCAGGAATTTCTCCCAGCCGTACGCTGCGACAGCGTTCAACGCGTGCACGACGTCAGCAAGCGTGTAGGTCACCGGGCCGAGGATGCCCTCCGTGTCGCCAAAGAATCCACGGGCGAAATCATCCAGCGAGTGTTGGTCGCCGCTCAGCTCGCGGATTTTGGTATCGACATCGAGCCAGATGAGAGCGCCCTCCGGGTAGTAGTCCTCCGTTCGCTCCCAAGAAAGCCATGAGAGTGCCCGGCGCGCCGTCACGATCGGCTGATAGGTCGTATCCTCCACATCCCGCCAGGCCCGCCCCGGCCGGTCGTGATCCATGTTGGCAGCCATATAAGCCCAGTACTGGCGCGTGAAGTCCGCGTTCCACAAGCCCGAGCGCGCCGCCAGCACGCCTTCCAGATAGCTCGTGAGCCCCTCGTAGACCCACAGCAACTCGTTGCGCATGAGTACGTTGAAGTTGGGCGTTGTAAGACCTGCGGGTCTGCGGAACTTGCCATTCCAGGAGTGGGTGAATTCGTGCGGCAGGATGGCGCGGCCCACCGCTTCGCGATCCCAATCGGTGAAATACCCGGGCAGGCGCCGGTTTTCGCTCGAGCGGTGATGCTCGAGACCGATATCGCCGAAGTGATCGCTCAAGGCCAGCAACAGATCGTAGTGATCGAAGTGTCGCGTTCCGAACAGCGCGTATGCTTCCTGCACCAGCTTGCGGTGGGCCGCGATCTGCTCCGGCTTGATGTTATCGTAGCTTCCGGACGAGTCGGCGACGATATCGAGGCGGACGGCCGGATCGAGCTGGATGTAACGGAAGTAGCGTCCGGCGAACACTGGGGAATCGACCAGAATCTCGAGCGAGACATGTTTGAATGAGACGAAGTTGCCCTTGCGACCCTCGACGTCGAGGGCGGTGCCGAAGTCCCAGTCCTGCGGCAGGGTCACCTCGGGCGCCACGACGATGCGGCTGGCATAGTAGCCCGCTGGATACAACACAACCGTGTTCCACTCCAGCCCGAGCATCTCGGGCGTGACCATGATGATGCGGCCCTCGCCGCCAATGAGTGGTGCCGCATACTGGAATTCAACATCGAGGCGGCTCGCGCCGTCCGGCACCTGCACGTGAAACGCATAGATGTTAACCGGATCGCGCACCCAGTCCAGGCGCCGCCCGCTCACGCTCATCATGAGCCCGGCGAGCCCATCGATGGGCCCACGGGGCGCATGGGTACCGGGCAACCATTGCGGATAGAGCAGAGTCAACGCACCGGGCTTGACCGGGATCGACTCGTGAACGTTGAAGATGTGCCGCTCGATGTCCGTGGCATCGATCTTGAGCGAGATGACCCCCGCATACGGAGTGTCCTGCGGCGCAGGAACGGCCCCCACGGCCGTGCTGGGTCCGTTCACACCGTTGTTGTTTACCCCGTTTTCATTGGTGTCGGTTCCAACCGGAGTGGCGGGCGGACCTTCCGCCGGTGGGATCTCAACGGCAGTAGCAGTCGAACCGGCGACCCCCAGTAGTGTCGCGGCAATGAGCCTGATGACGCCGGCTCGTGTCATATTATTGACCCTGGCTCAGCGTGCTCGCGGCGAACGAGAAACAACACCAGCCCGCCCATCACTGCCATATCGGCGACGTTCAGCAGGACTCGCTTTAGTCGGACGAACGTATTCGGCTCATTCATCTAAAACCTCCGATGGCCGGAACGATGAGGATGCTGATGGCATCCACCGTTGCGTGCGCGACCATGTTGAGGACGAGATCCCGGCGCCAGAGGTACAGCAACGTGACAAAGATGCTGACAATGAGCACCGGGAGAATGTGCTCCAGCCCAACCGTCGGAATGTGGGCGGACGCGAAGCACAGCACGGTGATCCCACCGGCCAGCCACTTGCTTTCCAGAAGTGAAGCCAACCGCTCGAGGGCATAGCCGCGATACGCAGTCTCCTCGAACACTCCGGCGGTAACGACCAACATCAACCGCGTGGGCCATGGCAGCGACAGCAGGTAGCCCGCAAACCGGGTATCACTCGACAAGTGCAGCAGCTCGATGAGGATTCCCGAGACCGCGAGAATAACGGTGCCGGCAAACAGCCCCAGTGGCGCCGTCCACCAGCGGATCGGCCGTATACCGATCGAGGCGAGGTCGCGATGCTCGATCAGGACCACCCAGGCCAAAATCGTGGCAAAGATGAGCCAATGTACGACCAGGCCCCATCCGACACGGTTGGTCGAGAATCCGGTCCCGCGATTGAGGAGCCAGCCCACCAGGGCCGGTAGGACCGGGATGACGAGGGCAACGCATAGCCCTGCAGCCGTAATCCACGCGGCCTTGCAGTGCGATAGCGCGGGGTCGGTCCTCACTTCAGAGCTGCACCAAGCTCCAGAATCGAGCCCACGATGTGATAGAAGCTGCTCGCCGGCACCTTCTCCTCGACAAACCGGCCGGAAGTCAACAGCTTGTCGTACCAGAGGCCCCGCACAGGGGTGGCTAAGTACTCAGACAAGCCTGCGGCCGCGGCTGCAGCCTGCTGCCAGTACCTCGCATCTCCCACCACCCGTGCGCTGAGTGCCGCCGCCTTCAGGCGTTCGGTCTGTGGCCACAGGCGGGCGGTGTCATCGTGCACCGAGAGGTCATCCAACAGGGCGTTGATGGCCACGCTGCCCCGGACACCATGCCGCTCACCGATCTCAATCAGGCGGGCGGCGGCCTTGCGGATGTCAGGTCGATCCGGTCGCCAGCGCAGCAGCAGATAGGCCCATTCGAACTGGTGACCCGGCTCGACGATCCGGCCCGCGAGGCCCGGTGCGGGCGTCCAGTCCGCTGCAAAGCTTTCGCGCAGAGCGCCGCTGACAGGATCGATGAACTTAGCCAGAGCCAACTCACCCAACTCATCGGCCATCTCACCCCACGCACTCTCCCCACCCTGCTCACGCCACGCGAGGCAGGCTTCGAACAAATGCATGTGAGGATTGGACTCCAGACAGGGACTCCCGCCAGGAGCGGACTCGAAGCCGGGTCCTTTGCGGCCGAAGTGGTGCCGGATCCCCGTGCGCAGCCGTTCGGCCTCACTCGCGAGATCGAGGCGTGACCCGCCGAGCGGAGCTGCAGCGGCGAAGGCCAGCAACACGAACGCCTGGTCATACAACAAGGTCCGGTCATCGAGCGGCACCCCTTGCGGGGAGACCAGAGTTCTGAACAAACCATCCGCACGCCGATACCGGTTCAGAAACCAGGTCACGCCTTGAATGACGATGGCCTTGCCGTCGCCCTGCCAACCCAGCGCCGGAGCCTGTGCGAAACAATAGATCTGCCGAGGCTGAACCCGTCCGCGTCGTGGCTCGTTGAGTGGCCTGCCGGCGTGATCCAGGCTTTCCTCAAAGCCGCCGTACGCGGTGTCCACTCCCTGAGTGGACCACAGCGGATAGGCAAATCCGTTCAGCCAGCTCGAGAGCTCCTGATAAGCCTTCTGCGCCGGCGCACGTGCCGCCGACTCCTCGGAAACCGATTGCATCAACTCATCTCCAACAGCGGTCTGCAAAGGGCCATTCACTCGTTCAATGCGCGGCGTGACTCGCCGGCTGGCCGACGGCCGCGACGCGAGCCTTGGCGGCGGTCATGGCAAACAGGCTGAGAAACATGATGGAGTTGAACAAGCCGATAAAAACAATGTCGTGACCGCTATGAACGCGGTGCGCAAATTCGTCTGTCCAGCCGGCATGCCTGCCCCCCTCAATCTTTGAGGGGGAAGCCTAGCGCCTCCTGAGCGAGGTGGCCAGCATACTATTCCCCCGCTGTTTTTGGGCCATGCTTCCTCACGCGCGCAATTATGTTGTCTGGGTGCTGACTGCGTGAGTAGAGCCAAGGGAACCGCAGGATCTCCACGTCATACCCTTCCTTAAGATCCCACATCGGGATCACAACTAGGGCTTATCGCACAGATCAACGTCCCCGCTCATCGTCTTCAACCGTACGTGTGCGCTGCCCTTGCCGCGGGAGCCGCTCAGTCGCTCGCCGGGTCCATATTGATTCGTGCGCTCGGTCCCGACATTGAAGCAGTTGCGGATGTTACCGCTGAAGGTCGTCACTTCGTATTCATAGCCATCTTCGGCGCCTGCGTGCAGGCTCATATCGCCGCTGACGGTCTCCGCGTCGAGATCTGCGTCCTTCATGAGCTTACCGTCAACGACCATCCGGCCGGATATGGTCCGCACCCTGATCGAGTGGCCCGGATCGAGCTGCACATTGAGGTCGCCGCTGGTGGTGGTGGCCTCGATATCGCCCGCTCCATGATCGAGTCGAATGTTGCCGCTGATGGTCGCGATATGCAGCTCCGCGGGCTTGCCCTGGCCGCGTAAAATGACATCGCCGCTCACCGTCTTGGCTTCGACATCCGCCTGTGCAATGTCGGCCTTGATCGAGCCGCTGACGTTTTTCAAGCGCTGCGCACCCAACACGTTGTAGGAGATCACGTCCGCGCTCACCGCAGTAGCGTCAATCTCGCTGCCGCGGGGAACCTTTATCTTCAAGTCCGCCTCCCCGTTACCGAAAGAGAATCCACCCCAAGCCGGATTGAGCCGCACCGTAATCGTCGTCCGACCGTGGTCTCTCGTCACGTCAACGCTGGTGGCGTGACCCGACAGCTCGGCATGTACACTCACTCGAGGCTGGTCCCAACCCGACACCTCAATCTTTCCCGAGACGTTGGAAATTTCAACAATGCCGCGCGGATCCGCAGCAACCTGCTGGTCGAAAACGCGATCGTTCGCGCGTGCCGCGGCACTGGTCGCCAGCAAGACGATCATCAGGGCGTATGTCAGAAAAAGGGCGCGCATCGTCAGATCCCCTCACCAGCGCCGCTGGTTTCGTGTACGGTCGTAAGGACACGCATCTCGTCTTGATAGGTGTTGACAAGCAGCTCCTGTAGCAGCGCATTGGTCGGATCCTTGCCGAGCGCCGCCTCGAGATCCTGCATGGATTTATGGATCGTGGCGAGACTCAAGATGACTTTCGCCCGGGAATCGGGCGGCAACGAGGCGAGCTTCGCCTCCAGCGATTTCGCAAGTGCCGCGCGCTGCTGTCGGAACTTCGGATCAGACAGGTAAGCGGCCTGCATGGTTTGGGTGCCGTTGTTTACCGTGGGAGTGTGGGCGGTGGTGGTAGAGCCAGAAGGGATCGTGATAGGCCGTGTCGTCGGCAGAACGCTACGGCCAATCCAAATGCCGACGGCAAGCGCGACAATTATGGCGGCGACCGCCATCCAACGCATCTGAGCCAGACGTCGGGTGGAGGAGCTTCGCCCATGTATCGAGGTCACGTTTGCGCTCCCGGCGCCCGCATCTCCATGTGCGTCAGCGCCGGTGCCAGCGGCTTTACCCTCGGTAACGATGCGTCCCTCGATGGCGGCCCATAAGTCACGTGGGGTCTCAATCGCTTGCGGAAGATCTCGCAGCGATGTCACTTTATGCTCACGATTGCCGTGTTCATCATGGCCATTCGCGTTTGTCATCTCAGCGAACCTCCACACCCAACTTCTTTCTCAACAGACTGCGCGCGCGGTGTAGTTGCGCTTTGCAGGTACCCTCCGCCACGCCGAGCATCTGCCCCGCCTCGATATGCGAGTAGCCGTAGATGGCGTGCAGGACCAGGACATCTCGCGCGCCATCCGGCAACCGCTCGATGGCCGCTTCGATCTCGTTTACTTCCAAGGGTGTTTCCAATGTCCAGTCACTCTCTATAGCCTCATCGTCATCCTCTGAAGAGGAGGACTCGATGACTGCCGTCGCCTTCCGACGCTTCGTCAGCGCGATATTTACCGCGATCCGGTGCAGCCAGGTCGCAAGCGAGCTGCGGGTCTCGAAGCCCGCCAAGGCCTTCCATGCGTTGAAAAAAGTCTCCTGGGTACAGTCCTCGGCGACCGAGGGGTCGCGCGTCATCCGCAAGCACAGCCCGTATACCCGGCCGACATGCTCGCGATAGAGCCTTTCGAACGCCCGCACGTCACCATTGCAGGCGCGCTGAACGAGCGCGCGCTCCCAATCGCCCCGGGTTTCCTCAGGCTCAATCTGCGTCATCAATGGCTTAAGAGACCGGAATGGCACTGAGCGTTTAAGGGCCGCCCCATTTCAGCCACGGCCTTCAGGAAGCTTTGCCTGATCCGCTCAGATCCCGATGGATCGGCCCAGCTGATCCATCAGGAAGTTGGTGCCTTGCTCGCGAGATCCGGCATCGTCATAGCCGTCGAGAAAATCGCCGTATTCCGTGACCACCAGCTTGGTGCCGCCGCTTTCGGGCCGGATTTCGATCGCGGCCTGGGAGACGGAAATCTTCCGTCCATTCAGATGCATCACATAGGAATAGATGATGCGACCGGCTTCGCCCGCAGCGGGTGGCACGATATCGCGATAGACGCAATCAAAGCTCGAAACCATGCCATTGGCATGGCGGCCCGCCAATGTCTCGCGTCCGCCCTCGCGGAAGTCGAAGCTTTTCTCATGCTGTTCCCATCCAGGGGGTCCCGCGAACCACTTACTCTTGGCCTCCTCGTTGGCGAAAGCCTCGAAAACGCGCTGCGGCGATGCTTTCCAATTACGCGTGATGGTGAAGCTGCCATGGACGACCGAGCGTCCGGGTTTGGTTTCAAGGCTCATACTTCTCTCCTCTCATTCACCCAAATAGGCGCCCAGCCGGTCCAGATTGCGTTCCCACATCTGCCGGCGTTCGGTAATCCAGCGCTCGGCTTCCGAAAGAACCAGAGGATCGACTCGGCAGGTGCGCACACGACCCACCTTCTCGCTTTTCACCAGGCCAGAGTCTTCCAGCACCTTCAGGTGCTGCATCACAGCCGCCAACGACATGGGTTGCTCGCGCGCCAGCTCGCTGACCGTGGCGGGACCCTTCGCCAAACGTTCGATGATGGCCAGCCTTGTGCTGTCGCCCAGGGCCTGATAAGTACGGTCCAGCTTGCGATAGTTAAGCATTTTATTAAGTGTTGCCAAAACCCTTTGCCCTGTCAAGCCGGCACAGAAGCTGCCTCATTTTTGCGGGGGCGGATGTGTCCCAATGAGAAGGGAGCGACCTTGCTCGACGCGCGCAGGTGGCGAGCGGGAGGGACAGATACAGGCAGAAGCTGCGTCTGCGTCGGGAGGGTAGGGTAGAGTTGGACGGTGTAGATTTTTCTCGCCTGGCTCATCCTCTATGTTACTTTCCCCTATCCCCTGTGTATTTTCTGATACCCAACGCCGTCGTCGTCATCGGAATCTGCACTGTTGTCATCGGGCTGCGAGTCGGTGTCCTGGATGGCAACACTCGTGAGCTCAGAATGCAGTTGCGAGTAGAGCAAGGCGAGTGAGCCAGCCAACAACAAGTACACCACAGCATACGCGGCGCGATGGCTGGGCCTGACAAAGTAGCGAGCCGAGGGGGTCTTCTCCTCGGCTACGAATAACTCGATCACCGCCAGAATCATCACCAGGATGACCAGGGGCTCCGGGAAACGCCAGAACAGTAGCAATAGCAACGGCAGGCCCGCGCCCCGCAGCGAGGGTGAGACCGCTCCCATGATGTGATAACCGTCAAACGGCAACAGCGGCACGAGATTGAGGAGGTTGAGCAGCAGGCCAATATCCGCCAGCGACAACAACATCGGGCTGTCCCAAGCGCGGCCCAGATACAAACAGCCAAGTGCGGCGAGCGACCCGGTAATGGGGCCCGCCACCGCCACGTAGGCGTGCGTTTCGATGTTGCGGGGCTCGTCTCGCAGGCGAACCCACGCGCCTATAAACGGCACGAGCACAGGCAAACTGACTTCCAAGCCTCGCAGGCGTGCGGCGCAGTAGTGACCGGCCTCATGGGCGACAATCAAACCGGCAAGGCCTACGGC
>Ga0206967_1113_pt1 | contig 16242 bp, 17 predicted proteins | sample Alteio_BWOrgHeat_24_FD_153259 | JGI IMG/M metagenome (GOLD analysis project Ga0206967, IMG submission 153259) | Enriched cells from forest soil in Barre Woods Harvard Forest LTER site, Petersham, Massachusetts, United States -... | ecosystem: Environmental > Terrestrial > Soil > Temperate forest >...
CGACTTTCGGCAGGGCCAGATTGGTCCGGCTCGCGGATGGTGCGGCAGAATTACGGGGCGGACACGCCCAGGATCAGACTGCGGCCAAGGAATGGATTTCCCTCTTTATGCACGAGGCGGTACTGCGTTTCGAGAATTGATACCAATTTTAGTTTGGGATTGGACTATTCACCATGGCAAAGAATTGATCACCGGCGCGGAGCGCAGAGCATCGCTCTGCGCAAAATCGGCCGCCGTCTTTTAACGCGCAGAGCAATGCTCTGCGCTCCGACTCGCTCCTCCGCAACAGTGCAATTTCAAACTGCAAAGGTATGAGATCGCGCGGCTTAGGAAATGGCGAGCAGTTCCACCTCGAAGATGAGTGTGGCGTTGGGCGGAATCGCGCCGGGATAGCCATCCGCGCCGTAGGCCTTTTCCGGCGGAATGGTGAGGCGCGCCTTGTCGCCGATTTTCATGGTCGCGACGCCTTCGTCCCAACCGCGGATGACCTGTCCCGTGCCGAGTACAAAAGCGAACGGGTCGTCGCGGTCAACGGAGCTGTCGAACTTGGTGCCGTCCGTGAGCCAGCCGGTGTAATGGACGGTGACGGTGTCGCCGGTTTTGGGAGACGCGCCGCTCCCGGTGGTTAAATTTTCAATTTTCATTTTGGGTTAGTTGGTTGAGTGGGTTTTGACCATTGATCAATGACTGGTATTTCGCGTTGCTTGAGCATGGCTTTGAACCGGATTTCTTCGCCGGTTTCCCGCGCCTTGACGAGCGCGTCGCCGGAAACATTTTTCCGGACGTAGGTTTCGAGTTCCTCCGCGCGCGCCGTGTCGGAGAAAGAACTCATGATGGACGGCAGGAAATCGTTGCGAGCGGACGAATCCACTTTCGACAGAAGTTCGTGCAGATGCTGGCGCGCGAAGTCCCAGGCGAGTTCGGGTTGTTCGCCGGAATCGGCCACTTTTATCACAAGGTCGGTGGTTTCCTGCGGGACGGTTTCGTCGGTCAATGAAATAGCGAGAGTTTGCGCGGCAAGTTTTGGGTCGAGCGCGCCGGCGAGCGCTGAGTAATAAAGCTGGCGTTCCTCGGTGCTGCTGGTGTGGAGCGCCAGTTCATGAAGTTGATCGTGAACGGCTTGATCACCGTAACGACCGGCAATTTTCAACACGGTGGAGCGGAGATCGGATGAAAGTGAGTCGGGCGTGGCGACGAATTTTGCGAAGCGTGCCCTGGCTTCCGCAATCACGGCTTGATCGCCAAATTGCCCGAGGCCGGAAATAATCTTCGCGCGCAACAGGCCGTCGTTGGCGGATTCACCGGCGCGAGGTTCCCAGCCGAGCCGCTTGAACTCCGGCTGTAGCAGCCTACAGGCGTGGGCTTGAAATGCGGCGCACCCGGATTGTTTTTGCTCCAGCGCATCAATTAAATACAACGTCGAGAGAATCTGGTCCCATATCGCCAGGGTGTGTTCGTTGTGGAGCGCGCCGACCAGGGCGAAATAATCCGCAGCCGAAGAGCGGTTCGCTTCCACCATCGCCCACGAATCGTTCAGCAGATTAAGCCGGTCGGCAGCGGGCAACTGGTTCAGGTTTTGGCGAAGTTTTACGAAGAGATTGGTTGAATACAAAACGCGATAATAGCCGGTGTCGCCAAAGTTCGCTTTAAGAATCCCGCCACAATCGGCAAGCGTGAGTTTGGCGGATTTTTTGCGCAGCAAGCGCCGCGTTTCAACAGCGTTCGTCGCGGTGGATTTTTGCATGGTCGCGAGAGTCACCGGAATTTCCCATTCCAGCGGTCGGGCGCGGGAGTCCTGCACAGTGAAGCGTTCTTGCGCGAGGGAGACGACTTGTTTTCCGTTTTCGCAAGCCGCGTTGATTTTTAACAGGGGCAAGCCGGGTTGCTCGGTCCAGCCGCCGCAGATCCTGTGAATGGGCTGGCCGGATTCCCGTTCTAAAGCGGACCAAAGATCGGCGGTGGTGGCGCTGGAATAGATGTGCGCCGAAAGATAGCGGTGGATGCCCTGGCGAAATGCCTCGGGGCCAAGATAATCCTCCAACATGCGGAGAATGGCGCCGCCTTTCTGATAGGTGATGCTGTCGAAGGCATCGTCCGCCTGGCTTTCATTGTCAACGGCCTGCTGGATGGGGTGGGTGGTATGATGGGCATCGCCGCTCATCACCGCAGATTTGTCCGACGCGGCTCCCAGCAACATTTGCCAGCCGGGATTGAAGTGGTCGGTGGCCTTGACTTCCATCCAGGTGGCAAAGCCCTCATTGAGCCAGAGATTGTTCCACCAGGCGGTGGTGACGAGATTGCCGAACCATTGATGGGACATTTCGTGGGCGATGTCCACATAGACGTCGCGCTTGGTTTGCTCGGAACTGGTTTTGGGGTCGAACAGGAGAACGCTTTCGTTGTAGGTGATGCCGCCCCAGTTTTCCATGGCGCCGGAAAATCCGCCGGGAATGGCAATCTGATCCAGCTTGGGCAAGGGATATTTGATGCCGAAATAATCGTCGTAATACTTGAGCAACTCCTGCGTGGCGCCCAGCGCATAACGGCCCTGTTCGCTTTTGCCCTCGGTGGTGATGACGCGGATTTGGACACCCTCGGCTTCGCCGCTAATTTCTTCCAATTCGCCTGCGACGAGCACGACGAGGTAACTGGCCATCGGCGGTGTGGTGACAAACTTAATGCGATTTAAGGTAGAAAGGTGGGTTGCAAATCTAGGTCCTTTGGTGCCATCCGATACAGAGCTTTCGCTCTCAATTGGCATGTTGGAGTACGCCTTGAATTTTTCCGGCAGCCGCACGGAAAGTTCAAACGTGGCGCGAAAGGCCGGTTCATCCCAGCAGGGAAACATCCGGCGGGCATCGGTGGCTTCCATCTGCGTCGCGAGCATTACTTTCTTTCCGGACGGAGCGGAATATTTCACGTAGAAAAGCCCCTCGGCCTGTTCTTGAATCTGGCCGGTGAATTCCAAGGCGAGCCGGTGGGCGCCGGGCGGCAATGTTTGCGGCAGTTTGAATGAAACGGTTTGATCGCCGAGATTGAGCCGCGGCTTGAGCGCGATTTCATTTGCGCCCAACAACGTGGCTTTGGTTACTTCCAGATCGTGGGCGTTGAGAATGATTTCGCGAGTGGGTTTCAGGACTTCCAAATCAATGACTACCGAGCCGCGCAGGGTGAATTTTTCCAGATCAGGCTGAAGCTCGATGGCGTAATGGCGCGGGAGGACATCTTTGGGCAATTTTCCGGGTGTGGAAGCAAAGGTGAAAGGTTGATCAGCCCGCGTGGGCAGAACGACCGCTCCGAGGAGCAGCATGGCCAGAAGCAAGTGACGGTTTCGTGCCGACATTTTGAGATAATGGTTTAACGTCGATGGGCGGACAAGCCTAAGCTGCTTGGTCGAGGAGTTTATGGTTGCTGAAGATAATTGTGAATATTCCGGTTTACCTCGGAATATGCTGGTTTATCTCGGTTGACTGGTCGTTGGGCCACTTTGATTCTCGCAACCGGCGTTGCCAGCCATCACCGGCGCCGGATGGCGCCTTTATTTGCGTTCCTTGGTTCACGCGGTCGAAGTATCGCACGGGGCAGGGGAATTGTCCAGTTGGTTATGGGCAGGAAGACAACGGCAACCACAAGCTTGAATAAATCATTGCACGGAAACGACGTGGTAGCGCACTTGCGAACCGCCGACTTTGGCGGTCCAGCGTTCGCCGCGTTTTTTGCCCATCAGGTTCTGGCCGAGGGGTGATTGCGGGGTGATGACCAGGATTTCTTTTCGTTGAAGCTCAATTTCCAAACCGCCGCTTTTAGGGCCGATGAAATAAAGGAAGCGACTGCCGTCCACTTCCAATTCCACCAAGGCGCCGAGGTCTATTGGATCGTCGGGCGCAAAATCCTTTGCGGTCATTGATTCGTAGAGCTTGAGGGAGTCGAGGATTTCCCGGGCTTGACGGGCCTGGCCGCCGGCGAGATAGGCGGCTTCGAGACCGCGAGTGTCGTATTTGTTCTCGGCTTTGCTGCTCTCGTGCGTGGCTTCGGCGTGGGACGCCCGCGCGGCTTTTTCGAGCAACTGGAGGTTCTCCGTGAGGCTGGCGACGATGCGTTTCAACAACTGCACTTTGTTCATTGGGCGTCAGGATATTTTACAGTCGTGGGCCGGGTCAAAGCTGTTTTGCCTCCGTTCAATTAGCCCGCCTTCTAGCCGGATTACCACGTCTGTTATTGGCACAAGAAATGTTCACTTTCTCGCAGGTGATGCGGCGAGGGATAGAATGGCAAACGTCCGAAGGACAAGCCGCATTACGAATTACGATTAACAAGCGTATGAAAATCAGCCCTGAACCACTCTGCCCGCTCCGGACCTGGCGCGAACTCTGGAACGCGGACAACATTGCCTCGCAACAGACACTGCGCACGCAAATGGGCGCGCAATCCCGCGATTGGAAGCAGACCAAGCAGCCGGCGTTTCACTGGCTCAACCAGTTGATCAACCGGGACTCCAACCGGTAGAATCGCCCGCGAGGCAAGGTAGGCCGCGGCTTCCAGCGCTGGCTGGCACTGACTCAATTTTTGACGTGGGTGTACCAATTTAGGGCACACCCGGATCCCCGATAGAGCCGCTGATACCGGCCCGGCTAACGGCGCCGCAAGCTGGCAAGAAATCCCCAAGCCATCCCCATCAACAAACCGGCCGCATGGCAGGTGTTGGCGACTGGTCCCATGATTCCGATCAGGCAGACGAAAAACCAGATGATCATCATCCACACGGTATAATTCGTCAGATAAAGCCCCGATCCCGGGTCAAGCCTTCCGCGAATCCAAGCATATCCCAGCAACCCGTACACGACTCCTGACATCCCGCCAAACCCACCGCCGCCCAATACAAAATATTCAGCCACATTTGAAACTGCAGCCACTGCCACGACAAAAATCAGGAGAAACAGGCTGCTCTGCCGTCCCTCAATCATGCTTCCCAAGTCGCGCAACCATAGCATGTTGAAAAAAATGTGGAGAAAGCTAAAATGAACAAATATCGGGGTAATCAGCCGCCAGACTTCGCCGTGCCGGACCTCCGGCAACACCTGAGAGAACAAGCTTAGCCGTTCAAGTAATCCACGCCAAAGGCTTATGTCATTGGCATTTCCTATGTCAACCTGGCTTATTCTCAACATATCCAGCATTCGCGAGCCTTGCGTATAAGTGAAGATAAACACTGCGACACTGATGAAAATCAACGCGAATGTGACCGGCCCAAAGCCATAAGCGGCCATCGGCTTGAACAATTGACGGCGTTCTTTGACTCGTTTTTCATAGGCAGCCTGCTCTTGTTTCTTTTTCTCGCGCAACTCGTTTGCGGCAGAAGCACTGCTTCCGAACTTCGGGTCAGTCGGTTTCTCCAGAAACTGTGCCAATAACGACCGCGCGCGCTCCAGTTCCTCCTCGGCGTGAATCCAGACGGCCCAGGAATTCCCTTTGTCGGCCTCAATTTGATTTTCAATTCCCTGAACGTACAAATAGTCGCTAAATGTCCGAGCCTTCGCTTCGCCGTCCAGTTGGCCAATCATTCTCATGCCACGGTCAGCCTAACGGCAAAATTCCTCCCGTAAACAAGAAATCCCGGTCCATGAACTCCGCGCACTGCCCTGCCGGAAGATTTGATGACGGAGCGCGGAATTCATTCCGCTTTTTTGCCAAAGGAGCCATTTGGGCTAGAAGCGGAATAAATTCCGCGCTCCAGGGGCAGTCCGAGGATGTGTCTGGTCAAAGACTCCCTAACAAGCTTGCTTGCAATTCGGGTGGATTTGCGGTTGGCTTGCAGTGGCATTAGGTTCATGCGGCTGAATTGATTATGGCGGGCGAAACAAAGACATTGGGAATCTCGGGCTGGATCCAGGCCGTTGCGATTGGCCGGCGGCCCAGGCGGACTTTGGTGCGGCTGACGGTGCTGATCACTCTGGCGGTTTGCGTGTTTCTCCTTTTCAGTTTTGTGCTCATGCCCGTCCGCATCAACGGGCCCAGCATGATGCCCACTTATCAGAACGGAGAAATTAATTTCATCAACCGGCTGGCGTATATGAACCACGAACCGCAACGCGGTGACGTGGTGGGTGTCCGTTTTTCCGGGCCGCACGTGATGTATGTGAAGCGGATTGTCGGGTTGCCCGGCGAGACCATTTCTTTTACCGGCGGCTGCGTTTGCATTGACGGCAAGGTGCTGGACGAACCGTATTTGAAATTTCCCAGCACGGATTGGGAATCGCCGCCCAAACATCTGGGGCCGGCAGAATATTACGTGGTGGGCGACAACCGTTCCATGCCGTTTGAGGACCACCAGAAGGGCGCGACGGAGCGCCGCCGCATTATCGGCAGGATTGTGCTTCATGGGCAATCGTGACCGGGGGATTTTGGCCGATAAATTATGAACAAGCTACGGCGTGTGCTTCTGGTCGCGGCGGTCGTGGTCATCGGCTTTTTTGTCTGGCGGTTTTGCTTTCCCAATCCACAACAGGTCATCAGGCGCCGGCTGAACGAGGTGGCGCGCCTGGCTTCATTCACGCCGAATGAAGGCGCCATCAGCCGGCTGGCCAAAATCCAGCGGCTCGGGCTTTTTTTCGCGGAGGACGTGCAGGTCACGGTGGACATTCCCGGCTATGAATCGCACACGTTCAACCGCCGCGAGGAAGTGATGCAAGTGGTCATGGCCTCGCCGCGCCTGGGCGCCGGCGTTGCCGCGCAATTTCTGGACATGAACATTCAAATGGGCTCCGGCGATGAATCCGCCATGGTGGATTTGACGCTGGAGGCTAAAATTTCCGGCGAGAGCGATCTGCTGGCGCAGGAATTGAATTTCACTTTGAAGAAAATCAAAGGCGAGTGGCTCATCACACGCGTGGAAACGGTGAAGACATTGAAGCCATAAGAAATCATGAGCGAAGCGGCAATCAAACATCTTTCGAGCGCCGACAAGGTGCTGGCCCGGCTCATCAAGAAGGTCGGCCCGTGCGGCTGGAAGCCGGACAAGCGGCGCAGTCCTTTTGAGGCCCTCGTGCAATCGGTGACGCACCAGCAACTGAACGGCACGGCTGCGGCCACGATTCTTGGGCGCGTGAAGGCGCTCTATCCTGGAAAGCGTTTTCCCACGCCGGAGGATTTGCTGGCCACGCCGGACGAAAAACTGCGCGCCGCCGGATTGTCCCGCGCGAAAATCGCCGCCATCAAGGACATTGCGGCGAAAACGCTTGAAGGCGTCGTGCCCACTTCGCGGGCCATTGCGCGCATGGAAAGCGAATTGATTATTTCGCAATTGACCTCGATTCGCGGCGTGGGGCCGTGGACGGTGGAGATGCTGCTGATGTTCAAGCTTGGCCGTCCGGATGTGTTGCCGGTGACTGATTACGGCGTGCGCAAGGGGTTTGCGTTGACTTATAAGCTCAAGGACTTGCCGACGCCGAAAGAGCTCCTGGCACATGGCGAAAAATGGCGACCGTATCGTTCTATCGCCGCTTGGTATCTCTGGCGCGCCCTCGATTGAATGTGGGCCGGCGTTGCGGAGAGTTTGAGATGCGCAACAAGTTTCGTGGTTGTGTTTGGAGACGTGGCGTGTTGGCCGGCGGCAGAGGCGGAGGCTGAGTGAGGGGCCGGGCGGATTTGACGAGTTGAAAATCAACCTGCTTCTTGAAGCGATCCACCTTGGCAATTTGCACCGTCAGATTATCACCGAGCTTGATGACGCGGCGGGTCCGGCGACCGATCAATTGACTGCGGTTGGAATCGAATTGGAAAAACTCATCGGTCATGGTCGAAAGCGGCACGAGGCCGCTCATGCCCAAACCGGGCACGTCCACAAAGAAACCGAAATTGCGGACATCCGTCACGAGCGCCGGATAAGGCTGGGGCTGTTTCGATTCCAATTGTGCCGTGAGGAATGCGAACAACTTCACGTCCTTGCTGTCGCGTTCGGCATCGGCGGAATTGCGTTCCGTGTCGGAAATGTGCGCGCCGACTTCTTTGAGGGATTGCGTGGCCACTTTTTCGCCGGGCTTTTGGAACAGCGCGCGATGGACGATCAAATCGGCATAGCGGCGTATGGGCGAGGTGAAGTGGGTGTATTTTTTCTTGGCGAGGCCGTAGTGGCCGAGCGGCTCGACGGCGTAGCGCGCGCGCATGAGGGATTTGAGAAAACCGATTTTCAGCGCCTGACCGATGGACAGGGTGCTTAACTTTTGGAGAAGTTTTTGCACTTCGAGGCGGTTGCTCAAGTTGCCGCAAGAAATCTGGTGGGCTAAAACGTCCTGGCGATATTCCTGCAAGCGCTTTTCATCCGGCGGTTCGTGGATGCGGTAAATGGCCGGGCGGTTCAACGCCATCAGGCGGCCCGCTACGGCTTCATTCGCGAGCAGCATGTATTCCTCGATGAGTTGATGGGAAACATCGTTTTCGATTTTTTCGATGCGTGAAATCTTTCCATGTTCGTCCAGGCGGATTTTGTTTTCGGGAAAATCCAGTTCCAATGAGCCGGCTTTCATGCGGGCGCGGCGGATAAGTTGCGCCATTCGGTGCGCGTCGTGGACCATTTGTTCGATGGGGCCGACGGGCGCGCGTTCGATGACGGCCAGGACTTCGCGATAAGTAAACCGCTGTTGGGAACGAATGACGGCGGGATAGAAATTCGCGCGCAGCACGGCGCCGTCGGCGGACAGGAGAAATTCGACGCACTTGGTCAGGCGCTCGACGTCCGGCTTGAGCGAGCACAGTTCGTTGCTCAAGGCTTCCGGCAGCATCGGGATGACGCGGTCAACGAGGTAGGTGGAATTGCCGCGCTTGCGGGCTTCTTCGTCGAGCGCGGTGCCGGGCTTCACGTAATGCGAAACGTCGGCGATATGCACCCAGAGTTTCCACTGATTGTTGGGCGCGGCTTGCAGGCAGATGGCGTCATCGAAATCCTTCGCGTCGTCGGGATCAATCGTGATGACCTGATGCTCGCGACAATCTGTTCGCCCGGCAAGATCGCGCGGATTTACTTCATGACCCACGGCATCGGCCTCTTGCAATACCTTTTTCGGAAAATGGAGCGGCAGGTTGTATTGCCGCAGCACGGAAAGCATGTCCACGCCTTCTTCGTCAGGCGAACCGAGGACTTCGATGATTTCGCCCTCGGGATTATTGTGGCGTGATTTCCATTCAAGCAGTTCCACGACCACCTTGTCGCCCATGTTCGGCTGACGACCGACATCGCGCGCGGGCGGGACGTAAATATCATGCGGGATGCGCGGGTCGTCGGGAATGACGTAGAGAAACTGGTTGGTGCGCTGCAAGGTGCCGACGAGTTGCAGTCGCGCGCGTTCGAGAATGCGGATGACCGTGCCGGTCGGTTCGGCGGCCTGGCGCGGATCGCGACCCTGACGAGTCACGTCGCGGCGGACGAGCACTCGGTCGCCATTGAAAGCCGTGGACGTGGCATGTTCAGGAATGACGATGGTCGGCAGTTTGGGATCATCCGCCTCCAAGAACCCCTTGCCCTGGCGGTTGATGCGGATGCGGCCGGGGATCAGATCGGCATCCAGCGCGCGGGCGTAGCGATTGCCCTTGATGCGGGCGATCTGGCCGGATTGCTCCAGGGACGCCAGCGTTTTTTGCAAAGCCTGCTGTTGATTGCGGGCGAGGCCAAGCGCGCCCAGCAATTCCGGGACGTTCAGCGGCGTGTAATCGGGTCGGCTGAGTAATTTTAAAATCCTCGATTCCATTTTGGCGATTAGGTTAGCAGGGATGTTGGTTTAAACCAACAAATTGTGACGTGCTCGTTGGCTGGGTCGCCATTTCGTTTCCGAACGGTGAAAAAATAATCTTTTTATGCGGCCCAAGGCGGCCCAGGACAGATTGGCGTGGAGGGGACGGTATGGACTATAAGGTGCGATAAGGTGTCCCATGATTAGGAAGTTTAATGTTAAAGGTTTAAAGTTTAAAGTTGGGGAGAAAAGAGACCCAGTTTCGACATCCAAGCACCAGAGAAGGGCCCAGTTTTGCGAGCGCCAGTTACCCTTGGAGCCTGCCTGGAGTTCAGCGCACGATGCGTCTGCCCCGCCAAACCGGAGTTTGGATACCCGACCGCGCCATGGATTTATAGTTTCCATGGGGACATTGTCGCAGAAAGGGAGGTCGTTTTTGTAACCTATGGTAGGTTTGACACGATTTTTCTGTTTGATGAATCTTTGTGAAAAAAGCGGGGGTTCAGTCAATGTTTAAGCGGGTTTCGGCCATCTCGAAAAAGACGTGTATTTTGCGGTGATGAAGAAAACTTTTTGTCCTACAAGAATTCGCGGGACTATATTTCACGGAAAGAAGCCAGCGTCGTTAAAGGCGCGTCCGTCCCAGGCGAGTCGTTACTTGCCCCGGACGGACGCTTGATTTTGGGAATTTATCCCGCGTGACTGCCTCCTGTAAAATCGCAATTACGAAAGAACTCGATTCCTCGATGAACGAGATGATCCGATTTGGTGCTCCTGCTCCTGTTCCTGCTCGCCCAGTTTGCCGCCAGCAGAGGCGCGTTGTAAAATTTTGGCGGAAATGTCCGCGAGTTCGACTCGAGCACTTTCTTCCTGGAAGGTATTCGCCACAAATACCAGCGCGGAGGCGATTCCGAGGACGAGGGGAGGGGGACCCGGCCAATGCCAATGCCCATACGGGGTTCCGCAGTCATCAATCGCGGCGATAATGCTTGAGTTGATTCCCTGAACCAGCGCGGTCTTCTCCGGACCCGCAGCCATTTTTGAAACGGACTGCTTTAGACAAACAAGTCCGACGATTCCCATGATGGCCTCGTACCAAGGTGAAGGTTGGGGACCGTCGCTTTCCAGGAGCCGCGCCTCTGGATAATTGTGTGTCCTGTGTGGTGTGCCGCCGTGTCCGCTACCCAGGAAGGGATTGTGCAGCAATGCGTTTACAAGTTCCTGCCAGGAACCCAAGTATGGAGGAAGTGTCGGATTACTCATAATTTATTTTTGCCTTTTTTTGTGGTTTGATTTTTTCACATGGCGATTGCTCAACACGCCGGTCTGAAACCGAACGTTGCTAATCCGCCAATGACTAGACGATTGAAAGTTTGAGGTTTGCACGCTTTGACTCAAATACCAGAGAGTGGTGGACAAATTCCTTACCAGAGGTCTTCGTTGGGTCATGTTTTTGCCGTTCCGTGGTATTGGGAGTGATGAGATGTTCATATCGCATCTCGTATTGGCAGTTGTAATTTGCCGTCGGAATTTTTATAGTTTCCAATGCTCTCGTTTAGATTTCAACGCGTCCGGGTTAAAATGATTGATCTGGCGTTTCTATGGTTTGCGCTTGGCGGCTTGGTTTTATTGCCATCACTTGCCGGCGCCGACACAACAAACGCCGTCGCCGAACCGACCAAGCCGTGTTTCCAGTGCTCAGGAACTGGCATGATGAAATGCCCGGTCCGCAGTTGCGTGCATGGCATAGCAGATTGCCCGGGACCGTGTCTCAAGCTGTCGAAAGGCTCATGGATTCACATGCACGTGGATGGCCATCCGGATTCGGACATCTGGATAAAATTTTCCACAGCGCAGGGGGGATATCAGGCTTGGAATCAAAACCACGTCGGCGACGTCATCCAGATGCAGGGCGGCGTGCCTACTGATATTGGCAAATGCACCGTTTGCGGCGGCACGGGCAAGACGAAGTGCATGATTTGCAAGGGAACGGGTGAAGTCACGTGCGCCATCTGTGGCGGAAAAAAGGTTGTCCCGGCGTCGTGGACGGCCTTTGACAATCCAAAAATGAAAGACCGGCCGAGCAAGTTCACGCTCAAGGACGGAAAGATCGTAATAGGCCGTTCCGTGATAATTGGCGGAACTGAGACGACGATTCGCGCCGAAAAGGGCGATGTCCGCGTCCCCACCGCAGACATTCTTTCCGAGGAGAAACAAACAACTCAAAAGTAATACCTGCTAACAAAATTGAGCCGCCGGACTTGAATGTTTTTTTACGATTACTGATATCCCATCCCGTTGATAATGCTTTTGACTTGCAAAAAGAGAACGGAGGAAAGAAATTCTTACCATGACAAGCACGGTAACAAGCAAGGGGCAGACGGTGGTGCCGAAGGCGCTGCGCGAGCGGTTTAATATCAAATCCGGCGCGACTTTGGACTGGCAGGAAGACGGGCAATCTTTGCGCGTAATCAAGCTCGAACCCCGCCGGGCGGGGAACTTTCTCGAAGGATTGCGCCGCTTGGGTCGTGTGCCGGCAGGACCGCGGGACAAGCGTCCGGTTAAACCCAGCCGGGCGGAATGAGATACCTGTTGGATACAAACATCGTAAGCGAAGTGTCGAAGAAGCGTCCCTCCGGCAAGGTGCTCAATTTTCTTCAAGCCAATGAAAATCAATGCGTGATTCCGGCCATCGTGGTGGCGGAGCGGTATCACGGCGCCAATACTGCGCCGCCCGACCAGAGAGCAGCTTTGTTGAAGGCAGTGCATGACTTCCGCGCCGAATTTGCCGATCGAATTCTTCCTTTCGACGCCGAGGCGGCAGAGGCGTGGGGTGGGTATGTCAGCCGTTCGGCGCTCAGAAACAAGCCGCGTTCCTACCCGGATACGCAAATCGCAGCAATCGCGCTGACCCGTAACCTTACCGTCGTGACCCGCAATACCCAAGACTTCCCGGATGTGGACACGCTCAACCCTTTCGAGGACTGATGCGTTTGTCTCTTGGTTTTTTTTGTGGCTGCGGTACCAAGAACAGTCAAGATGCGCACAATCCGCCCTTGCGATATATTTGACGCTGTAGGATGGCTGGTGTTTAATTGGACAGGTGAATACTCGTCCAGAGCGGATGAATTCCAGGTCCCATCCCAATTTCGCTGCTGTGCGCCGAGGCGGACAACCGGCGCATGGCTTCACGCTGGTTGAGTTGCTGATCGTTATCGCGATCATTGCCATCCTGGCCGGGCTGTTGCTATCCGCGCTGGCCGGCAGCCAGGAAAAGGCGCGCTCAACCCAGTGCGCCAGCAACCTTCGGCAATGGGGGCTGGCTTTCTATATGTATGGCGAGGACAACGATGATTTCCTGCCGCGGCGAGGGCAGGGGGTCCAGACCCTCGCCCAAATCAACCGGCCCACCGACTGGTTCAACGCGCTGCCTCCTTATTTTGAGCTTTCCAGCTTCGACGAAATGGTCACAAACAATTGCAAACCCAACGCCCACAGCCAGTCGGTTTTCATTTGTCCGACCGCAAACGATCCCGGCGGAACCTATTTTCTCTCCTACGGAATGAACATGAATCTTTCACCCTGGAACCTGGCGGCGCCGACCAGATTCAGTGAAGTAGCCCAGCCGGATTGCGTGGTCGCGATGGCTGACGCTCCGGGCCCTTATGCTTCAACGTATCCTTCAGCCCAACCCTACGGCATAGTGGCGCGGCATGCTTCCCGGGTCAACCTGCTGTTTCTGGCCGGCCAGGTGAAGTCCTTAGCAGGCTCTTATGTGGGTTGCGGAGTGGGTGATCCCGGATTGGCGGACGTGCGCTGGCTGACCGGCACGGCCAGCGATGCCACCGCTGGCAATTATTGATGAACGCAAATCGCAAGTTGTGAAACCCAGAAGACTCTCTTTCATCCCGCTGTGCCTGGTGCTCGCCGGCCTCTCGTGCCACGAGGCTGAACGACCAGCCGACCCGCACTTGGTTCGCTGCGCGGTGATTGGTGGGATGACGATGACGGGGTTGTGGCCTGAGCTTGCCAAAATGTTCGAGACGGAATCCGGCTACCGGGTTGAAGTCGTAGTGACCGGCCCGCGTCCTGTCCTGGACCAGGCCATGCGCGCAGGCAAGGTGGATTTGCTGACCATGCACTCGGGGGACATCACGACCGATCTGGTGGCTGACGGATTCGGCACACACATGCGACCGTGGACGCGCAATGAATTGTGTATTCTCGGCCCGCCCGCCGATCCCGCGCAAATCCGCGGCATGACGAACGGCGCTGCGGCGTTGCGAAAAATTGCCGCGGCCAAGGCCCGATTTGTTGATTTTCAGGGCATAGGCAGCCGGGAACTCACGCACACATTATGGGAGCAGGCCGGCGTCGAACCCAAGGGCGATTGGGTCATTCGCGATGACACCGTTTCCAAATGGGATATTCTCCAATTTGCGCGCAGCAATAATGCCTACGTGGTGGTCGGTTATATTCCGGCGCGGTTCCAGAAAATGAGATCCGAAGGAATGGAAATCATGGTCAAGGATGATCCCATCATGCGCCGTCCGTTTATTGTGATGGAAGCAAACCCGGCGAAGTTTCCGCGCGCCAATCTTGCCGGAGCGCGGGCGTTGTCGGATTTTTTGCTATCGGCGAAAGTGCAAACTTTTCTGCTCGAATTTGGCAACCACACCAACGGCCCTGGCCCGCTCTTTTTTCCGGTCGAAACCGGCGGCAATTAATTTGCTCACGCGGCGTCCGCTGGCCAACGCTTCGTTCCGTCGCCTGACGCTTCGCTCGGCGACGGGGACGGCGCAGCGCGCCATCCCTACCGAGAACAGTATCGAAATACGCCCCAGCGCGTACCCGCGATCATAACCAGGCCCAGTAGAACCAACGTAAGGCTGCCCGGTTCCGGTATCACATTGATGATGAGCTCCGGATGGCTCGAGCTTGAACCGCCGGAGCGGGAATTTACCAGCATGCTCACGACCGAATCGGCCGCAGAGAGGCGCAGGCTCAAATTATCGCCGTTATCAATATCGCTGATCAGTCCTGACCCGAGAGTCAGGGGGTAAGTTGCGGAACCGCTGGAAGCGCCGTTGAAACTAAAGGTTCCGGCGGCTTGATCTGAAGAACCGATATAAGTGCTCTGCAGCGAGTTGTAGGTGATGCCGTCCATGGTAGGTATGGCGGGCGTGCCGCTACCTTCGGCCCACGAATTGTTCAGAATCAGCGACACATTGAACTGGCCGGCCGCCGTGGTGTTGAAAATGGCGTTGTTGTTCGGCGTGGCCGTTAACTGCAAAGTCACGGATTGGATGGTCCATTGGCCAACGCCAAACTGGGTGTTGAAGGAATTGAACGCGGCGGAGGTGCTGAACTGCATTACGCTCTGGAACTCGCCATTCGCCAGTCCCGACGCGGCCACGGACAAGGCACCCGCGCCACCGTAATTTTCGCCGCTCAAATTCGCGGTCGGCCCGGTGGTCACGAAGGCGTCGGCGACGGGGTTATTGGTAAAACCAGCCGCCTGGACCGCAAGGCTGCCAAGAGAGAATACGGCTGCCGCCAGGGCAATCAGGGTAAATTCAAATCTTGCGCGCATGCGATATATTTCGTTATAGACAACGCTATTTTTCTAGTTAATTTGGGCGGGCAAGTCAAGTTGTGTTATGTTCGCAGCAAACTGCCGGCACACAAACAGAACCGTGAACACCCTGACCCTTGGTGGAAAATTGGCCTTGCTGAACGTTGCGCTGCTAGGCTTGTGCCCTAGCGCGCCGGCACAGGCGGTCTACACTGTTACCTCGACTGCGGATGCGTTTCTGGCCACTGGTTCTCCAAGCAATCCAGCCGGAACCAATCTTACCAGTTTGAACTTCGGAGCCGCGGGCGCGCTCGTAATCGCTTCCGCAACATCCGTCAAAGGCGAATTTCAAAGCGTGCTCAAATTCGACCTGTCAGGCGCAAGCAATCTCTTTAACACCACGTATGGTACGAACAACTGGATGGTTGGCGGCTTTTCGCTGCAATTGACAAGCAACAACGGCATCGCCGGCACCAATGCCGATAATCCAATCTTTCCCACCGTCAACGGCGGACAATTTGTCATCGAATGGCTTTCCAACAATAACTGGGTGGAAGGAGACGGAACGCCCAAGCTGCCCGACACTAACGGTGTGACCTATGATTCACTTCCCGACTTGCTATCCGGCGCACACGAGATTCTCTGCACCAACACCTATACGCCGCCGGGCAATAACGTGCCCGTCATTTACGATCTGCCACTTGATACCAACCTTGTGGCGGCGGTGTCGCAAGGTGGCGAGGTCACTTTTCTTTTCTACGCCGCGGACGATCAGATCGGTTACTTGTTCAATTCCCACGAATTTGGAGGGAGCAACAAGCCGCTTCTGCACGTGACCGCGAATCCGCCACCGCTAAAACTCCTCTCCGGCTTTTTCACGAACGGCAACTTCCAACTCACCGGCGTTGGGGGCGGAGGGCAGCAATATCAAATCCAAGCCACGGC
>Ga0206967_1129_pt1 | contig 16212 bp, 15 predicted proteins | sample Alteio_BWOrgHeat_24_FD_153259 | JGI IMG/M metagenome (GOLD analysis project Ga0206967, IMG submission 153259) | Enriched cells from forest soil in Barre Woods Harvard Forest LTER site, Petersham, Massachusetts, United States -... | ecosystem: Environmental > Terrestrial > Soil > Temperate forest >...
CGTTCTGCTACCCCCTTAGAAGTCATGAACCAATCGATTAACCAAACCCTGTCTCGAACCATTATGACATCTGCATTGATTTTAACAGTAGTTTTAGCATTGTTTTTCTTAGGCGGCAGTGTATTACATGGATTTGCTTTAGCCTTGATTATTGGAATTATTGTGGGTACTTATTCTTCAATTTACGTTGCGGGATCATTAGCATTGGCATTAGGGTTAACACGATTACACTTACTCCCTCCAGCTAAAGAAGCGCTCGACAATCGCCCGTAGTAATAACACAGTCCATCTCGAGCAAAACTGATCTGCGGGCTATCTTGCGCGAAAACCCTCCTCAAAATGCTCATGTACTAATGTGTACACTCCGCTTTTTCGTCGGCTTTTCGCGCAACCTAGCCTCGCAACTCAGTTTTTGAGGTAATTCTATTACCTATAAGCCCATGCAGGGCATTTTATCCGGATAAAATGCCCTATTAGGGAAGATTTACTAACTAATCTAGTAATAACTTCATTAACTTCTTGTTTTTTCATGAATATTTCTTGCGACACCTTGTGACAAATCTTGCGACATTCTTACGACAATCTTGCGACATTGATATGATGAAGGGGCAGAGTTATTACTATGTTCAAACCTAAATTATCTATTACTAACCTTAGTGATAAACAAATATCATTTCTCCGCAAGACAAAAGCTTGCTATTGATATATTGTGAAGCATGGTTGTATTACTATTCAAGAACTCGAAGTGCTTTGCCCTGATGTAACAAGAAGAACGCTACAACGTGAGTTGAAAGAATTAATTGAAAAGAATATCTTAGTAACAACAGGCGCAACGAGTAATTTATTATATCAAATAAAAGGGAAATAACGTGTCCGAACAAAACTATTCCCTGCAACAATCCGGCGGCTGGATAGATAAACTCGCCTTAAAAAAGCGTTTAACCATGCTTCAAACATTTATGAAAGAATTCCCCTCTGCGACTCTCGAACATATTCTTGATGCGGGTGTGACAGCAGATAAATCGGCGCTATCATCTAATTATTTAGAAAAATTTTTCCCAGAAAAAAATAAAATTACTGCACTCTCTAATCAAGAGGCTAGCTTTCTTGAACAAGAATATCCTGGGGTAAGATTTCGTCATGGTGATGTAAGACACTTACCTTTTCAAGATAAAGAAATGGATGTTGTATTTTCGTCCGCAGTGATTGAGCATATTGGCAATGATGAAAACCAACAACGTATGATTGCAGAATGTGTACGCGTCGCTAAAAAAGGAGTTTTCATTACAACCCCAAATCGTTGGCATCCTATCGAGGTTCATACTTTATTGCCATTTATCCATTGGCTGCCTAAAAAACTTCATCGTAAGTTATTAAAATTTTTTGGATATCTATTTTATTCTCAAGAAGAAAATTTAAATCTAGTCGACAAAAAGAAATTAAAGACATTTTGTCAAAAATTAGGTATTCAGAATTTTACTATTCACTATATTAAAACTTGGGGTATCATGAGTAATTTAATGCTGGTGATTAAGCTATGAAACTACCTATTTATCTCGATTATGCAGCAACGACACCCGTTGACCCGCGTGTTGCACAGCTTATGGCAGAAGCCTTAGCAGATTATGGAAATCCAGCATCTACGCATGCGATAGGCAAAAAAGCTAAACAATGGGTAGATACAGCACGTGCACAAGTGGCTGATTTACTGCATGCCGATACTAATGAAATTATTTTTACATCCGGCGCAACAGAATCCATTAATTTAGCCTTAAAAGGCGCAGCACAATTATATCAAAGCAAAGGAAAACATATTGTTACTGTTAAAACAGAACATACTGCAGTATTAGATTGTTGCCGCTATTTAGAAAAACAAGGATACACAGTAACGTATTTAACTCCCGAACCTGATGGTCTAGTCAATATAGATAAGCTAACTTCAGCGTTACGCGTGGATACTATTTTAGTGACTATCATGCATGTGAATAATGAAATTGGCATTATTCAAGATATAAAAACAATTGCAGACATCACATCACAAAAAGGAATTTTATTTCACGTTGATGCCGTACAAAGTGTTGGTAAACTTCCTATTGATTTACAAAATACCCCTATCGATTTGCTTTCACTTTCTGCCCATAAAATTTATGGACCCAAAGGAGTGGGGGCATTGTATTTGCGTAGCAAACCACGTGTGCGTGTCGCAGCACAAATGCATGGCGGTGGACAAGAGCAAGGCATGCGTTCAGGTACATTAGCAACCCATCAAATTGTTGGATTAGGTGCAGCTTGTGCCTATGCCAAACAAGATAGATTAAACGATGAGAAAAAAAATAACAGAATTACGTCAGCAATTTCTCCAAGGCATTCAACATTTGCCAATCACCATGAATGGGAATCCAGATCTCAGTGTGCCGGGTATTTTAAATTTAAGATTTCAAGGTAAACGTGCTGATACTCTCATAGCAGCTTGGCCAGGCATTGCAATTTCCGCAGGTTCTGCTTGTTTTGCCAAAGGTGTCGAACCCTCTTACGTGTTACGCGCTTTAGGATTAACCACGGAAGAAGCACATAGCTCATTACGCTTCTCCTTTGGCCGTTTTACGACGCCTGAAGAAATCCAGTTTGTCATTGGCTTGCTAAAGCAATCAATGTTATCCTGAAACGTCAACTAGCATTAACCCTTTCACTGAAATATTTTCAGTAAGTTTATATTCTCGATTTCCAGGGTAAATAACAATAAGTTCATCTAATTTTAAATCATCAACAGCAATTTGCATCGATTTCGTTAATTTAGGAGCATCTGTATATTTAAATTCAAAACCTAACCGTTTTCCCTTGTGAAATAATAATAAATCCAATTCAGCTTGATGGTGCGTAGACCAGAAAAAACAACTTTCTGAGTCTATTCGATAACAACGAATGATTTGTTCTAATGCAAAACCTTCCCAAGATGCCCCTAATTTTGGATGACGTTGTAAAATAGAATAATCTTCTATATCCAGTAAATAATGTAATATTCCACTATCGCGAAAATAAATTTTAGGCGATTTTACTTGGCGTTTACCAATATTTTCCCACCAAGGCTGTAATTCTCTCAGCATAAAAGTACCTGTCAAAATATCAAGGTAATGGCGAACAGTTTTATTGCTAATGTTTAATGAGCGAGCTAATTCTTCCGCATTAAAAATATTGCCATGATAATGAGCTAACATCATCCAGAAACGTCTTAGGTTAGCAGGTTCAATCCTAATACCTAAATTAGGGATATCTTGTTCCAGAAAAGTTTTTACATATTGTTTTCGCCATTCAAAACTTTTTTCTTCTGAGTCTGCAAGATAAGATAAAGGGAAGCCGCCTCTAGACCATAACTTCTTTTCTTCATGTGTTTCTGTGATGTCAAAAGGTTGAATTTCTATGTAAGCAATACGTCCAGCAAGAGATTCAGAAGATTGTCTCAATAAATCACGCGAAGCACTTCCAGAAATTAGCCAACGTTGATTTTTCTTGGCATCCACTAACACACGTAAAATAGGAAATAAATCAGGTCGACGTTGAATTTCATCAATAATAATTAACCCTTCTAATTCTTTAAGAGACAAGCTAGGGTTAGCTAATAAGGCGAGATCTTGTGGTTCTTCTAAATCGAACACATGAATAGGAGTTTCGGTTTCATTAGCGTATTGTTTAGCTAATGTTGTTTTCCCTACTTGTCGTGGACCTAGCAAACATACAATAGGAAATTGCTTGAGGAGGGCTGTGATTCGGCTTAAATAATATGGTCTATTCATTTTTATCCGTGAAAAATTGCTATGATACATCCAAATTTTCACGGATAAATACATTTTTGTCAAGTTAATGATCCAAAAAACAGGTGTATTAGTAATGCAAATGCATTACTATAAGAGTATAAGCTAATCATAGGGGTAAATGACTTATGCGTAAGATTTTACATACTGAATCAACCTTAACTGACCGATATCAAACAACGGTTCCGGAGGCGATTCGTAATGCATTACACTTAGAGAGACGTGATAAAATTGTATATACAATAGAAGCAAATGGCAAAGTCACATTGTCACGTGCTAATGAAGAAGATCCTATGGTTAATCAATTTTTATCTTTCTTAGTGAATGATATTGAGAAAAATCCTGATCATATTCGTGCTATTAGCCCTACCTTATTAAAACGTGCACAATCATTGATATCTGGTATTGAAATTGATTTAGATCAACCTTTGTCAGATGAACAGGAATAATAGTTCTATGAAAGAAACTGAGATGATTATGGTAAATGAATGGTGTTTATTGGCGCATCCTTTATTTTTAGATCAATATGAAAACCTTATAAAATCAGTTGAATTTCTTAAGAAAAAACATCCTCAGCATTATAAAGAAAAAAATCCAAGTAAACGTTTAGCTGCTGTGACAAGATTAATTTTTGAAAAAATTCCTCAAGATCCCACATTGTCTGAATATCGCCAAGGGGCAACATTGGGTGATGAATATAAACATTGGTTCAGGGCGAAATTCTTTCAACAATATCGATTATTTTTTCGCTATCACTTACAAAGTAAAATTATTATTTATGCATGGATTAATGATGAAGATACTAAGCGTGTCTATGGTAGCCAAACTGATGCATATTATATATTTAAAAAGATGCTCAATAAGGATTATCCGCCTAATGATTGGAATGAATTATTAGAGCAGGCTAGTAAAGAAAACAAACGATTATGTGTCATGGTTAACGAGTAATACCTGCAATTTTAACATGAAATATTAAAATTACAGGTTCTGTTGCAACATATTGATTTTTATAAATTTATTTACCGACATCCCCTCTTATAGAAGAACAAAAAATATACTATAATAGAATTACATGATCATGCGTAAGGAGGTAGTTATGATTCCCAATCAAGTGAAAAAAATGCTGGATAATCAGCATGTTAAGTACATGTGTATTAATCACTCCCCAGCTTTTACTGCCCAGGAAACGGCAGCTGCAGCCCATATTTCAGGAAGAAATCTCGCAAAAATTGTGATGATTAAAGCAGATGGCAAATTGGCTATGGTCGTTTTGCCGGCCAATCATCATGTGGATTTTGGTGCATTGCGTGATGCGCTAGGATGGAAAAATGCAGATTTAGCTAATGAAACGGAATTTAAAAAACAATTTCCAGAATGTGAAGTCGGTGCCATGCCGCCGTTTGGTAATTTGTATAACATGCCAGTCTATGTTTCTAGTTGGCTTGCTATGTTTGATCAAATTATCTTTAATGCAGGGTCGCATTCGGAATTAATTCAAATGGCTTATCGGGATTTTGAAAAATTGGTTAAGCCAAAAGTAATTGCGATGGGAAAGTCGGGTGGGTGGAAACATTAATGGCTCAATACTTTTCGACCAAAGCCCATCTGCGGCTTACCTGAGCTGAAAAATTTTCTCAACTCACCTAAGCTCGCATCTGTGCTTTTTAGTTTGGCCATCATCTTGCATAGCGCTTATCCTTGAGACATCTAAAAGATTGTATCTTAGAAAATGTTATCCTTTGTTTAGACTCTGATTGCTCCCCTCATACTGAGATGTACCGAGCGAATAAAAACCAAAGATACTCACTGAGCAAGTTGTTACGATTTTTAACTTCAGTATGAGGTAAGCTCAGGATGGTCAAAGCATCAGCTCAACAATATAAAATAAAATTTATTCCCCGTGGCTTGCCACGGGGACATTAGCCATGGGCGATCTAATCATTGAATTATTAACAAGTCTCCGTCCGCAAACATGGATGTTCATCACTTCCGGTTTCAACTTGCAACGTGACATGATCAATCCGAAATTTTTCCTTCAATATTTTATTAATATTTCTATAATCCGCATCCGATAAGGGTATTTTCGGCATAATTAAATGTGCAGTGAGAGCGATTTCTTTTGTACTTAAACCCCAAATATGTAAATCATGTACGGCTTCTACATGGGGTAATTGCTTTAAATAAAACTCAACACCTTGATAATCAATATGACGCGGAACTGCATCCAATATTAAGCGCACAGAGTCACGCAATAATCCCCACGTGCCCCATAAAATAATACCTACTATCAATAATCCAACCAAAGGATCAATCCAATAATGTTTCGTTAACAAAATAAGAAGCCCAGAAAATACAACACCAATAGCAATTAATGCATCTCCCATTAAATGTAAGAAAGCACCTTGGATATTTAAATCATCGTGTGCGCCGCGTCTAAATAATAAAGCAGTGCCGCCATTAATTGCGATACCTAATAATGCAACAATAATAACAATGTGTTCATTAACTATTTTCATTGCAAAAAGTTTTTGCAATGCTTCGTAAGCAATTAAAGCGGAGGTTGTTGTCAGAATGATTGCATTTGCAAGCGAAGCTAAAATAGTCGTACGTTTAAAACCATAACTATAACGTTTTCTTGCAGGTAGGGTTAATAACCAATTTGCGCCCCATGCTAATAATAAACCAAATACATCACCAAAATTGTGCACAGCATCGGCTAGTAATCCCATGGAATTCGCTAAAAAAGCATAAACAATTTCAAATAAAGTAAATCCCAGGTTCATGACTACAGCAATAGCAAACGCATAATTAAACGATTGCGGTTCATGATGATGGTGATGTGTATGGTTGTGTGGGTGACTCATGTTAATCTCGTCGTAATTCTGCAGTGGTTGCTAAAGGAGTAGGATACCGCATAACAATCCAATAGCAAGATACAATAAATGTCAATATCGTGGTAGCTTGTACAATGTAAAATACTTCAGGACGAATTAAGTTCGTAATTAAAGCTAAGTAAATCACTAACAAAGAAAATTCACTCACTTGTCCTAATCTAACACCTACTTCATTACTAATTTTACTGGGTTCCCCTCCATTACGTAGCAATAAGCTGAAAGTCCAAGGTTTTAAGATTAACATAGCAGCCGCTAAAGCGAGCGCAGGCCAAATCACTTCAGGGAAATAATCAAAATTAAATTCAGCACCCATGGTGAAAAAGAAAATCACTAAAAAGAAATCACGAACCGGTTTTAAACTTTCTGCAACATACATAGTGATGGGATTAGAAGCTAAGACAATCCCAGCAATAAAAGCACCAATTTCATGAGAAAGTCCTATAGTATAAGCTAACTCGGACATTCCTAAACACCATCCAATGGCTAAAATAAAAATATATTCGTGAATCACATTAAATTTATCAAAGAGTTTGTTGATGACATAGCGCTGTAAAAAATAAGCAATCAGTAATAATATAGGAAAGGCAATAGCAATGGTAATGAACTCAGCAATAGAAAAAACACTATTTGCTGTGCTTTGAATGATGAGTAAAACAGTAATGGCAATTAAATCTTGCAGCAATAAAATGCTTACCATTAACTCACCAATATGGCGATGGTGCAGCATGCTCGTTGGTAATAACTTTAAACCAATGATAGTGCTAGAAAATGTCATGGTAATGCCAATCATCAAACTCTCTTTCCAAGAGAGGCCAAATAGATAGCTAATGGCAAATCCCACAGTCAAAAAAATAATAGAGCTTGCTGCCGTTAACCAACTGGTTTTTTGCAATGATTGAAATAATCCTCTGGGTTGTAAATTAATACCTAAGAGAAATAATAAAAAGATAATGCCAATATCGCCGACTTGTTTAATTAAAACAGAATCTTTAATGGCGCCAATACCCCAGGGTCCAAGAATAGCACCTAGTAACATGTAAGCAACTAATAACGATTGGCGAGTATACAAAGCAATAGTGGCCAACACTGCTGTGCCGCCAAAGATTAAAAATAGGATGGCTGGAATCGATTGGGCGTGGTACATGAATCTATGATACCAATGATTCTTTTATGTATGCAACATGTTTAAAAAATCATGCGTTACTTATTACATCAGATAAACCTTTTAAAGGTTTTCGACAAGTTAAGTTATTTGGAAAATGATTAAACGGTTCAAATAATTTGTGGTAGAATGATTTCATTTTTTATGAGGATTCTATATGAATAGTTCCCAAGGCAATACAAATGCTACTTCCGATCAAAAAGCAACTACGTCAGCGGTAGAAAAAAATCCAAACAATATTGTCAACCTTAATAAAGACAATACGGATATTGATGTTCAATGTTATATTGGATCAATAGCTATTTTTGATGCTGAATTGAGGGGTAACGGTAACCCAAACGATTTTTGGCCTCACTGCAATAAAGGCAACGCGCTTAATGGTCTTGGCTGTTATAGTGCAGCATTACGTTCTTTTGATGCTGCATTGAGGATTGATCCAAACAGTGCTTATGCTCACTGCAGAAAAGGCATCTCGCTTCTTAAACTTGGCCGTTATAATGAAGCATTAGTATGTTTCGACGTCGCATTGAAGATTGATCCAAATAATGATTACACTAAAGAGCATAAACAATTGGCCCTCAATCAAAAAAGTCAATCTCATAAACCAGACAGTTCATCCGCAGCAAGTGGTAGAATGTTTCGCTCTTCAGAAACAGTAACATATTCCTCTTCCAGCGTTAATCCAAGCTCTGCGAATGCAAATATTGCCAATGCGAGTGGATTAGCTAACAAATGAGAAGCAAGCGAAATTAAGAGAATAAAACTGGCCGTATTAGCCTTCCTGCAGCAGTAAGAAGGACGTCGATTTACTCTTCTCTTAACGATACTAACGTGGTATTCCCACCCGCAGCTGTTGTATTCACAGAAACCACGCGTTCCACACATAATCGAGGCAGATAATATGGGCTGCCAGCCTTAGGCCCCGTACCTGATAATCCTTCGCCACCAAAAGGTTGTACTCCCACCACGGCACCTACCATATTGCGATTCACGTAAATATTACCAACAGGCATACGGCTTTGAATATATTTGATAGTGGATTGAATACGGCTTTGAATCCCTAATGTTAATCCATAACCTGTATTGATAATCGCATCCAACACTTGATCTAAATTTTCAGCCTTAAAGCGTATCACATGCAAAATAGGCCCAAATACTTCACGTTTTAAGATGCTAAGATCTGTTAATTCAAATACACAAGGTGCAAAGAAATGACCTGGAGTTGAATTTTTTAATGGGACTTGATACAGCAACTTAGCTTCTTGACTCATTTTCGTAAAATGGTTTTGTAACATCGTGCGCGCAGCCGCATCAATCACTGGGCCCACATCGGTTGCTAATAAGCTAGGATCACCTAGAGTTAACTCTGCCATGGCGCCTTGCAACATGGTTAGTACTTTAGGTGCAATATCTTCTTGTAAGAATAAAACACGCAAAGCAGAGCAACGCTGCCCAGCACTATTAAATGCGGATTGAATGACATCCGTGACGATTTGTTCAGGGAGTGCTGAAGAATCAGCTATCATCGCATTTTGGCCCCCCGTTTCTGCAATAAATGGCACAATAGCACCCGCACGATTTGCGAGGGTTTGTTGAATGATTTTTGCGGTTTCCGTAGAACCTGTCAGCATGACACCATTCACTCGTTCATCTGCCGTAAGTTTTGGGCCAATGACTCTTCCGCTACCAATTAATAAATGTAAGACATGATTGGGAATGCCAGCACGATGTAAGATACGCACAGCTGCTGCAGCAATTAATGGTGTTTGCTCTGCAGGTTTAGCAAGTACCGTATTGCCTGTCACTAATGCAGCAACGACTTGTCCGATAAAAATAGCTAAAGGAAAATTCCATGGACTAATACATGCAATTACACCACGTGCATGTAATGATAATTGATTTAATTCTCCAGTAGGTCCTGCTAATGTTTTTGGTATGAGATCTTGACGTGCTTGTGCTGCATAATAGAGGCAAAAATCAATGGCTTCACGTACTTCAGATACACAATCAGCAATTTGTTTACCGCCTTCTAAACACAACAATGTCATCAGTGTTGGCATTTCTTTTTCAAATAAATCAGCAGCTTTTTCTAAGCAATGTGCTCGTTGTTCAACTGGTGTTTCTGCCCATTCTACTGTTGCAGCATGCGCGCTAATTAAGGCTTGTTCTACCTCTTCTATCGTTGCTTTATAAGCTTGCCCGACGACTTTATTCGTATCCGCAGGAGAGATAACGGGTTGAGGTTGTGCAGTCGTAATGGCTTTTCCATTAATAATAGGCGTGGCAGTGTGTGATTGCTGCGCTGCTTTATCCATTGCTAATTTTAATTCAGTCAGTGTTTGCATATTTGATAAGTCTTTTCCGAGTGAGTTTTGACGATCACATCCATATATATCACAGGGTAGTGGAATATAAGGATGTGGAATAGGAGTGATTTGCTGCATCTTGGTAATAGGATTGGCAATAATTTTTTCAACAGCAATACTTGGGTTAGCAAGTAAATGAATAAAAGAAGTATTTGCGCCATTTTCTAATAAACGTCGCACTAAATAACTTAATAAATCTTTATGATGACCTACGGGTGCATAAATACGGCAAGGAATATTAAAATTATTTTTTCCGACAATTTGATCATACAAAGGTTGACCCATGCCATGTAAACATTGAAATTCAAAATCTTGTCTACCACTCGCCATTTGCATAATGGCTGCAACAGAATAAGCATTGTGTGTGCCAAATTGAGGATAAAAACATTCGGGATGGGCTAATAATTTTTTCGCACAAACAAGATAAGAGACATCCGTCGCATTTTTACGAGTAAATACGGGATAACCTTCTAAACCTAATACTTGGCTTAATTTAATTTCTGCATCCCAATAAGCGCCTTTGACTAAACGCACCATGAAACGTCGACCTTGTTGTTTAGCAAGATTCGCTAACCAATCAATGACAAATGGCGCACGTTTTTGATAAGCTTGTACAGCAAGTCCAAATCCTTCCCATCCTTGTAAATCAGGATGTGTGAAAACTTTTTCAATGATATTTAATGACAATTCTAAACGGTTGGCTTCTTCTGCATCGACAGCTAAATTCATTTGATATGATTTAGCTGCTTTTGTTAATGCAAGTAAACGGGGTACTAACTCTTGCATGACGCGTTCGCTATTTGCTAATTCATAGCGTGGATGTAATGCAGAAAGTTTAATAGAAATGCCAGGACCTTTAATCGGATCATGTAATACACTTGATTGACCAATTGCATGAATTGCTGTTAAATAAGAATCAAAGTAACGTTCAGCATCTTCTTTAGTATAGGCTGCTTCACCCAACATATCATACGAATAACGATAACCTATCGCTTCCAATTGACGCGCACGTTGTAATGCTTGTTCTATCGTGTTACCCATTACAAAATGTTTTCCTAAAATTTTCATACCTTGTAACAATGCAGGTCTCAGTAAGGGCGCGCTAGCTTTAGTAAATAATTGAGTCAATGTTTTTTTGTGTGAGAGTAAAGGAGAATATATTTTTCCAGTGAGAATGAATGATAGGTTGACTAAATTTAAAAATAAGGAATGTTGTTGCTTCGTTTGTTTTGACCAATCAATCGTAGAAAGTTTATCGCTAATTAACAAATCTCTTGTGTAATTATCCGGTATACGCGGTAACGCTTCTGCTAATGACATCAAAGCAATCCCTACATCACTCGCAAGATCATATTGATGTAAGATAGCGTTAATGCCTTTTTGTTGGCGTTGTGATTGACGTATTCCTACGACTAATTGTTCTGCCGTTTGCGTAATCGCAGTTTCTGCAGTTTCTGAAAAAATTATTTCATTCAGTAATTGATTCACCGCAGTGGTTTCATCCATGCGGTAAGCAGAAGTCATTGCTTGTGCTAACGAATCTTGAGGTATTAAGTCATGCGTAAACAGCATATATTTCTTTTCCGACCCATTTTCTGATAATGTGCTCCCTATTGTAAAAGGGAGTGAGCCCATTGTCTAATAAGTTGCTTAAATCAAGTTTTGCTAATCGATTCCGTCGCTTATTGCCGGTTGTGGTTGATGTAGAAACCTCAGGTTTGCGGCCAGAAACAGATGCATTATTAGAAATTGCGATCGTTTTTCTTGATATTAATCAAGAAGGTAGGTTATATTGCCAGCAGACGTTTGCTTATCAAGTTGAACCATTCATTGGAGCGCGTATTGATCAAGAAGCCTTAGCTATTACAGGCATTGATCCTTCCTACCCACTGCGTTATGCATTGCCCGAGCAACAAGCATTGCACAATATTTTTACAAAAATTCAGAAAAAACTTATAGAAACGCATTGTAAGCGCGCGATTTTAGTCGGACACAATGCTTGGTTTGACTTAGCTTTCATTCAAGCAGCTGCGAAACGCTGTCATTTTCATAACGTGCCTTTTCATTCCTTTACCACGCTAGATACCGCTACGCTCTCTGCAGTGGCTTTAGGAGAAACGGTATTAGCGAAAGCTGCCCGTAAAGCAAAAATCCCTTTCGACATTAACCAAGCCCATTCTGCGATTTATGATGTAGAACGAACTGCAGAATTATTCTGTTATCTTGTAAACCATTATTTTAACTTAATCAAAATGAGGTAAGTTTTTATGGAAGCACATCGTCATACAACTGCTGCTATTACTACTGCATTACATCCACAAGGTAGGCCTAATGTATCAGATTGGAAAAGTGTAAGATTGGCGCAAGACCGTGCATGGTCTCTTTTTGAAAGTTGCATCAAAGGTTTTGTTTCTCTTGACAAGAAAGCAATCGACGATAATTTTGTGGAAGAATTTAAAAGAGATTCCAAAGAACTTAGAGATACAATACTTAATGAAAAAGCAAAAGCAACAAATAAAGAGGAAAAACCAGCAGCGACGCCTGTAACAGAATTCGTGAGTGAGGCGGTGGGCCGTTCTGCACAAGTAGGAGGAGGCAGCCTAACAATACATCAAGATCTTTACTTAACGATGAGTAGTTTTTATAACTATTTTACCTCGAAAGATAAACCCTCAAAATGTAAATCCTTTAGTTTTTCGATAACTGAAGATGCGGAAAGCGATGTAGAATTCGCAAGATCTGAAATGATTAATTCACTATTAGAAGAAAAATATGACATAAGCGTACCAACATCCCTGCGCACGAAGAAAAACTTTAATGAATATCGAGATTTAGCAGTTTGGAAATTATTTCGAAAAGTTTTTTCGCAGCTAAAAATACAGATGTTAGATTGTAAAATCGATATTGAAACAGAACAAGTTCATATTGCTTTATGCGGCCAAGAGGATGCAAAACATATAGATGCTATTAAAAGGACCCTCTCTGAGGGTATGAAGGATTTAGAAATATTATCTCCATTGAAAAAGCTATCCTCATTTCTTGACGATGTGCCACTCTCATCAATAATAGCCATACCATTAAAGTACCGTGCCGCGTTGATTGATTTTCTAGAATTAGCAAACAAAAAACAACTCAATGCCGCTGCTTCTGCACCTGTTCCAATGACTCAGCAAGCTCCAGGTCAACAACCTCTAACTCCAGCTGGAGGCCCATGACCAAAATTGATAAGAATTTTAATAAAACCTTAAGGTTACCCTGGTACAATTAATTTTTTCATTGATAAGAGAAGGTTAATAATATGGGATCGAGCTCATCCACCCCTACAGAAACTACACCGTTGCTTGAGGAAAAAAGAAAAGGATCTGCTGCGACATCAGCAGATGTCGTGATTCCTATTGGAGATGAAAAAAGACCATCTACTCAACCTCAACTAAGTAACTATAGAAATAGTCTATTTGCAAGACGTGCTGAAGAAAAAAAGGCGTTGGATGCTAAGGCTGTAGCTCTAAGAGTACGTCCTTATTTAGATGGGACTGCTGGCTGTCTCGGTGGCCTTTGTGCATTCTTAATATGTATGGGGGAGGGTGGGATTTTGCTTTTAGCTGGGTTGGGTCTTTATATTTATAATCTTTTTCAGAAAGAAGATTATAAGACAATTGAAATTATTGCCGGTAGTTTGGCGCTGCTATCCATAGCAGCTATCTATATGTGTTCAAGAGGAATGTGTTCTTCTAATGAAACGAAATTGGCAATAGAAGAACACAAACAAGCTAGAGATAATCTTACTTTGATTGATTTATTCCCTGAAATTGACGGCATTAAAGATTTACCAGCTGTGTCACAGCAATTGATAATAGAGTATGCTGCACCGCTTACTCGGTCTAATTCCACCCGCAATGACTCCTCTGCCGCTTCATCACATCCTCAGCCATAAGTCAGAAGGGGTCAAGTGCAATCACCGATCATGTTGAAATCCAAACATGATCGGTGATTGCACTTGACCCCTTTCCTTTCAAATAACAAACGCTAAAACTACCTCAAAAGCTGAGCTGCGAGCCTAGGTTGTGCGAAAAGCTGACGAAAAAGCGGAGTGTACGAGGTGAAGTACATGAGCATTTTGAGGAGGCTTTTCGCGCAAGATAGGCCGCAGATCAGCTTTGGGTGACAAGGACTAAATCGTGAGCAAAAAAAAGCCCGCTTACGCGGGCTTTAAGTCAAGGAGGTTTAGATTAACCAAACTTCACAGCAACTCGTGCACCAAGGGTGTTAGGAGTTTTTCCTGAAGCACCGTTCTTGGAGCTATAGTCTGTGTCGTGATCCCATTCTAAGCCAAGGTTGGTGTTCTTGTAAGCTTCAATACCATAACCTACTAACCAACGATTCTTTGGTAAGAATAAGTTAACAGCATTGTTAGATACTTGATAACCAACATAAACGTTTTGGTTGTGATTCCAGCCCATGAAGCCATAAGCAGCTGTTAAATCACCAGTCCATGGGGAAGCACCATTACCTGCCGCAACAAAATAGGTTGTTGACAAGTCAGCTGGGTTGAACTTTTGGATAGCTGTGGTATAGCGTGCTGACAGACTGAAAGGACCACTGTTTACATCACCGTATACAGCAATACCGCCTACAGTATGAACATAAGTTCCTACGCCAACAATGCTAGAACCATTAGATCTACCAATAGAGTTAGCAATATCACCTACGCCAGTTAAGTTAGACATATAGCTTACGCCGATTCCAAAGCCTAAGTCTTCACTTAATCTATCCCAGCCTAAACCAGCGCCCCAGATAGTACCGGTGTGTCCTTTACCTACTTTTGTCATTGGGTCTTGGAATGCATATACATCACCATGTAAGCCAGCTGGGATTAAGAAGCCAACTTTAGCATCGGTTTGTAAAGATTCAGACATAACTTGGGTAAAAGAACGAACCAATGGATGGATTACATAACGGCCGAAGTCTTGGAATTGTTTACCAATTTCAAAGTAAACAGGGAAGCAAGGAACGTTATCATACATACCAAAGGTAATGTAAGCTTGTTCAATTCTTAATGCATTGTTTGCGTACACATTGCTATATTGACCTGGTTTTGGATAGGTAACGCCAGGAACAAATGCAGCAGCTGTAGCAGGTGCACCTGTTAATGTAGCACTTGGGTTAGCAAAGCTTAAACCTAAGAATGCTTTAACGCAGTCATTAACGTGTGCATTTAAGTTTAAGTATGCATCGTTGACAGAAAGTCTAGCAACGTTTTCACCGTTGAAGCCCATGGAGCGGTTACCCCAATGTGCATCAGCGTTAATACCGCCACTTAAACCTACACGATTAAACCAGTCTGCCATCGGTTTAGCACGACCTAAGTTTTGTTCCATACGATCCATAACGTTTTGGTACGTGTCAATTTTTGGGGTTTCAACAACCATCACAGGTTGAACAGGCATCGCAGTCATTGCGCGCATGCTGGAAGCATGGTGAGCTGCATGATGATGTTTTACTTTGTGGTGGTGTTTATGCTTGACAGTGGCTTGAGCCTGAGGCTGAGCTTGCATATCAGTTGCGCTAGTGTCCGCGAACACTGGGCAGCTAATAAAGCCAAACATGCTCATTGATAAAGCAACGAGTTTTAGTTGTTTCATGCTTTTGTATCTCCTTGATATATTGTTGATCCGGACGAGTTTCAAAATTACCTATAAATATTCAACAATGCAAGTAAAATCTAACGTAACTAATTTTAATATGAACAGTTTTATTATTTATATATAATTTTTAATCAAAAATGATTGTTGTCAGCGAAAACTGGCATCCAGTATGGGCTCGTCATTGCGAGGAGTGAAACGACGAAGCAATCCATGTTTATATTATGGATCGCCACGGCCGCTTGCGCGGCCTCGCGATGACGTGGAGTTCGTCATTGCGAGGAGTGAAACGACGAAGCAATCTATGTTGTTGTATGGATTGCCGCGCTTGCTTCGCAA
>Ga0206967_1086_pt1 | contig 16029 bp, 12 predicted proteins | sample Alteio_BWOrgHeat_24_FD_153259 | JGI IMG/M metagenome (GOLD analysis project Ga0206967, IMG submission 153259) | Enriched cells from forest soil in Barre Woods Harvard Forest LTER site, Petersham, Massachusetts, United States -... | ecosystem: Environmental > Terrestrial > Soil > Temperate forest >...
CGGCAGGCGGATGTCCACTATGACGAGTTCCGGCTTGGTCTCCAACACACCTTTGAGCGCTTGCTGGCCATTCCCGCTGGTACCGACGATTTCCATGTCCGTAAAATTGCGGATATATTCGCTGCAAAAATCGAGGACCATGGTTTCGTCCTCAATGAGATAGACCCGCTTGATCATGCTAGAATGATGCCCCGGAATGGCCAGACTGTCAAAGTGAAACCCCCTAAATACTCGATGATATGGCTGATCCTAGGGGTATCCTGAGGTTGGGAAAGAATCTGGCTTTTGATGTCGGACGGGATCTCCGCGTTTTGCACCCACTGCTGGGCGGTGGGCGCGTCGTAATTCATCCAGGCAGTACCGAGAACCACCAGCTGTTCTTCACGGCGCGCGGGGTCGGCAATGGCGGCCGCCCAATTCAATGAGTTGGTCGGGTCATTATAGAACAAGCCATTGGTGAATGTAGTGATGGCGGCATCGCGCGTATCGCCGGGGGGTTGATCGGCCAGCCATTGCGAAGCGGCGACGGCATCGCTGTAAACCCAGCGGTCCACCAAGGCCGAAGCGGCCGCCATTTGCGCGTCGGGATCCGTTAAATTATCAATGGCTGTCGCCGCTTTCTTCGGCTCCCATTGCGACCACGAGTCCACAATGTTCACGATGGCTTCCTCACGTTGTTGGGGATCGGCGAGGGTGACGGCCCACTCGGAAGCCGCCTGCGGGTCATTGGCAGCCCACGTCAGGGCGAGATTGTTGATGGCGATATTTTGTCCATTGCCGGGTGGCAGGCCTTCGACAAAAGCCAGGGCGGCTTTGGCATCCTTCTGTACCCAGTTGCCGATGGCAGTTTGGAAAGCGGAGCCATCCTGGTTATCATTGTAGTATTGCATGGCCCAGGCAGTGGCTTGCGTGGGGTTGGCTTTCGACCACGCATCCGCCAAGGCTTGCACTCCTTGGGTGTGCTGTACGGGATTAAGCAAACTCGTCGCCCATTTGGCCGCCGCGGTGCCATCTTTACTGCCCCATGCGTCAAGAAGAGCGTCCAAAGTGTCCACTTTGCTGGCATCCGCGGCCATGCCATCCACCCAAGCGGCGGCGGCGGCAGGGTCTTTGGCCACCCAGTCGCCGATGCCGAGTTTCATCGCCGCGAGTCGCTCCTTGCCCTCGAGACTGTCTTCGCCCCACGTCATGGCGTCATCGGGAAAAAGCTTAGCCCAGCGGTCAAAGGCTGCGAGGGTCTGTGCCAAGCGGTGGGGGCCCGGCGGCAGCTCAAGAGTGGCTTGGACGGCGGCTTTTAATTCATCCGAAGTTTTTTTGCCATCCGGGCTGTTGGCGGAGTCAGCGCCATGCGTGAGCGAGTTATCGGCCGCAGTTTTCAGATTGCCATTACTGCCTGAAGTGCTTTGGCTTTCCGCCACGCGGGAGAGCCACCAAGCCATCCCAGCCCAAAACGCCAGTAAAGGCACCAAGATTAATAGCAGGCGGGGTTTCATGGACTGAGGGGACAAATTTAGGCCGCAAATTTCTACTGCCGTAAAGCGGCTTGGCACGCAACGGGAATAGTTTTGCGAAAGAATGCGAATAGACCAACCGCACCGGGTGCTACGAGTTGCGGTTTTTCGTTAAACCAAGGGCTTTCGAGCGGCTCAACCCCATGCTTTCAGCCTTTTTTACCCGTTGCGATGACAAGATTAGGCTGGGCCATTTTATTCATTAAGCGCCCTTCTGCTGCGGGGCCGGGTAAGAAAATGATAAAAAGTGCTTGCATTTCGGCCCTACATGAGGTTTATTGGTCGAGTAAGCCTTAACTGTGCTTACATTTGGGGTATTAAATAGAAAATAAGTGGCCGGCAACCTTAGGGGTAGGGTTGCCGGCCTTTTTTTTGTCTACAATTCTGACCTCCGGCTGAGTCGCCGGGTACGTTTCCTGAATAACGGTCAGGTGCCCTCTGGCCACTTGCGGCGGAAGGCTTGGATGCGATAGCCGGGATCGCGCCCGTAAAGCTGCTTAACATCATCAATCCGCGTCACGAGCCACGGCATCATTTCATTTTCGCCATTTTTGGTGAAAACCAGATTGTCGGCCAGGTATACACAGGAGTGGAACGCGTCGCCGTTGCTGTCCAGAAAGAATAAAACATCGCCAAAACTGTAGGGTGGGGAAACCATGGTGTAATTGTCCAGCACGTGGCTGGTGGCAATTTTCAATTCGAGCAGGATATTTTGCCGGGTATAGTTGAAGAAATTCAACGAAGTCCAGTGGCAGTTGGGTGTCTGCCCGGTGCGCTCAATGTCCGGTGAGGTGTACGCGTAAGCGAGGCGGCGGGGCAGGGGCGGCAACAGGTGGATGAGGTCAATATTGCCCCCGTCGGGCAGGCCGGCATAGGCATCCAGCATGGGCAGTGAATCCGGCCGGTGGAAATTGGCGCTCCAGTAGCGCTCGAGCGTCGGCAGGTCATCGCTGCTATCCACGTGCACTTCGGCCATCACCGCGCGGACGCGCGTCAGCGCTTTCACCCAACGGCGCGCCACCGTGTCGCTATCGGCGTATTTGAGCACCGCACGCAAGTCGCTGAAGTAATAGCCCTCACCGCTGTGGTAGGTGCATTTGCGGATGATATCCACGACATTTTTGGGCATATCCGTGCCCCGCAGCCACTCGTCCACATTGTTGTCAGGCACGCAGATCGGGTCGTGAAAATAGGGGTTCTGGGTGTACTTCGCCAGCTCGTGGGCGAGGGACTCGCGATTGGGCGGCGTCAGCTCCAGCAAGTCAGCCTCCGTGGGGTAGAGGGTGGTGACGTTTTCCTCATCCGGCAGGCTGCGTGGGTCATTCACGAGGCGGTTGACGGTTTCGGCATTGTAGCCGAGTCCGACCAGGAAAATCCGCAACCAATCCTGGGTGCGGTCTACAAAGCACCAGCGATTTTGGGAGCTGGGAATGGGGAAATCATCCAAGATCGAGTCTGGCGCCGCCAGATAGACGTATTTATATGAAATGCGCCCCCACGGGCCCGGCTGGCAATGCATTACTGCAGCATCATCCGCCCGGGCGGGAGTAACCCCCAGAAAGGAAAGGAACAACGTGGCCCCGAAGAGCAGGCGGGGGAAGCGCCGGAATAGTGAATGCGTCGGCAAGCGCGGCATAATGTTAGGGTAATGAGAATACTAACGCTCAAAAACGTGAGCAAGTTGCGAATTCTTTTTCACAAATAATTAGCGAAAGTCAAACGGTTGTTTTAAATAGCCGTTGGGCGACAGTTTCGCACCTTTCGCCTCAAAAGAACACCGTCGGATGGCTAAACAATTTATAGACAACTACTTCTGTCCGGTTTGGGCCGCATCATCCCAAATTTTAACAAATTTTGCCGGATCTTTTTGAAAATCATCCAGGCAACCGTCACAGCACATTTTGAACTCCCGCCCCTCGTAAACGAACACGTAAGCGTCTTTATCTATCGGATCATGCATTACCGGACAGACAGTATACGGGCAGGGTTTGGCGTTTTTATAGGCGTCCCTGATCTTGGCGACGTATAGGGCCGGGTTCTTCTTGAACGTCTCTGCTTCCGCAGCATTGGCCACCTGTACTTCGTACCCATCCTGCACGAACTTGACCGTGCCGGTGGCCGGCAGTTTCTCCCCCGAGACAACGGAGGTGGCAAACGGGTAGGGCTTGCTGGTCACGGTTGCCGCCGGCATTGCGGTCGCTGCTTTTACCGGGGCCGGTGTTTCGTCCGGCTGGGTCCGGATGTAGAGCAAGGCTCCGGCGGCCAGGCCGGCAATGGCGGTAAGAATGATCGCAGGTTTCATGACGGGAAAATCCGCCCCAGCCTAACGCCGGTAAAATGGACTGACAAGCGAATCATGGCGCCGCCGGCGCAACCAGGCCGTTGGCAAAAACTTCCACGTTCATATAGCCGCTGTCCGCAAGTTTGGCTTCATCGGCCGGGTACTTGGGTGCGGCGCCGCTTTTGATTTCACCCATGTTCGCTTCAAAGGTTTGGGAAGTCTCCAGCACCTTGGCATTGGCCGCCAAATATCCCGGGTCCGTTTTATCTGGTTTGCCATTGGGGCCTTTGGGCGCATGCGGTTCCTGCGGGCGCGTGGAGCCTTTGGCTCCGAGGGAAAGCAATTCGTTGATGAGGCGCTGATCCACGCCATCGCGCTTTAGCGAGCAACCCGCGCCGCTGGCGACCTTGGCATAGGCCTGTTCTGCACTTTCTGTGGTAATCGCAATCACCGGGTGCATCGCCGGCTCTTTCACAAACGTGGGCAACACATAATCTTTTTCTTCCGCGCGGTGGAAATCCTCGGGCTTGGCCAGGACGCCATTGAGCTTTCCGTCCTTATCCAAGTCCACGTAATTGCCTTCCTGGTACACATGGTCGCTGGCAAAAAATTCCCCGGCAAAGCGGTTATTCGACGATGGCCCGGCGATGAAATAATTGTTGATGGCATCAATGCTGTGCTGCGCACCCGAATGCCCGCCGCACAAACCCGTGCCACCCCAATTATAAACCACGTTGTTGATGTATTGCACCGTACCCTTGACCTTGGGGTTGCGGCTTTCATTGCTCATCCAGAGATTGTGGCTCAGCGAAATATTCGTCACGGTGTCGATCAGCGCGCCAAAGCTTTGGGGGTGGATCGCCTCCGCGACGATGCAATTTTGGATGGTGATGCCCGTGCTGCCCACGGTGATGCCGAGGTCGTCCCACCGGCCCCATTCAATCGAGCAATGGTCGATGATGATGTTGCTGCTCTTGTCCAGCCCGAGGGATTTCTTGCCATAATCACCCGCCAGACCTTCCCGAAAGCGCAGGTAGCGCACGATGATATTCGAATGGCCACCCAGCGAAACACTGCGGTTGTAAAGGCAGATGCCGTCGCCTGGCGCCGTCTGGCCCAAAATGGTCGTGTTGTTAAGCACGTCGACGTTGCTGGCCAGCTTGATGATGCCGCCGACGTCAAACACGACGACGCGGTTCGGTTTGCTCACGGCCTCGCGAAACGAACCGGGTCCGGCGTCGTCGAGATTTGCCACATGCACGATTTCTCCACCCCGTCCGCCCGTGGCCAGTGCGCCAAAGCCTTCGGCGCCGGGGAAGGCGGGCAGGTGTTTGGGGTTCGCCGCATCCACTTCTTTTTGTGCGGCGGCGGACGCTTCTTGCGCGCTTTTTTCCAGCGCGGCGCGTTGGGCATCCGTGGCGGGCGCTTCGTCATCGCCGGGCGCCGCCGATTGTGCGGCGAAACAGGCCAGCGGCAGAGAAAGCAGGAGAATTGTCAGGTAGCGGTGATGCATAAAATTAAAAATCAAAGCGGTTTGCCGTCCACGGAGGATTGTTCATTCAGCTCCAGGCGCAGGTAATCGTAAATCAAGCCATTGGTCACGCTGCCGGCGGGTAGAATGAGCTGCATCGTGTTCTCGCCTTGTTTCATCAGCGAGGCGTCAAAAGTCAAGTCCTTGGCTTGCCAGGCTCCGCCCATCCCATCGCGGTGCACGACGCCGGTGTTCTGGATGCCGGTGACGGTGCCGGCTTCCTGGCCGTTGACCGTCACGCGCAGCCGCCCCGTATCCGCTCCGGAAAACGCCAGGCGCAGCACCGCCGCGCCTTTGGGCGCATGGTCGAGGTTGAATTTAATGGTCCACGGCGTTTCGGCGCCGGGTTGGTTGTAATCGTAGGCGGCCGCATGCGGTACTTGTTCGAAAAACCAGTCTTTGCGGTAATCGCTTTGCCCAATGGTGTACGTCACATCGTTCGGGAAGAGCTTGGGGTATTGCAGGTACCAGCCCCAGTGCCAGTAGTTTGCGCCGTCGAAGAATTCCGTGCCACTGCGGTTGGCCACGCCAATGTCCCAGAGTTGCTTGCCATAGCGCACGGGTTGCCAGTTGATTTTGCCCAGGTCAATGGTTTGGCCCGCGGTGACGGTAACGTCTGCCTGCGCGTATTCCCCGAGCACGCCATCGGCATACGCGTGGAGCGTGTAGGTGCCCGGGCGCACTTTGGGAATGGAAAAGGTGCCGTCTTCGTTGCCGTTGACCCAGAATTGGTAAAACTTGGCGTCATGTTGCCAATCAATCACCCGGCCGCCGCGGCCGCTGACCGAATAATCCGCATGGGCCAAACCCACCAAAAGATTCGGCAGCTTCGTCGTTTTCGCCTGCGGGTCGTTGAGCACGAGCCGGCCGGTCACCGTGCCGCGTTCATTCGCCAGCGGGTAATCCACGCCCTGCACCCAGGCATAGGGCCAAAGGGTATTTTCTTTGGCGGCCTGGGCGAGCGCGTCGTGCCACATCGCCAAGGCGTCGTCCTGGGCCGCTTGCGGCTGTTCGATATGATTCAGGTAAAGATAAATGGGGCCGACAACCTTGCTCCAGTTTTCCCCCGCGGCCATCGTGCAGTCCGCGCTGCCGTAGTGCGTGCCGCGCCAGTAATCCAACAAAATCGGGATGCCGCCGGTGCCGGTGTCGAGGTGCCCGGTCAGCTCCACCTTGCCGGCGCCGCCGCTGAGGAATTCGATGGTGGGGTTGATCATCCAGATGCCGATGTGCTTCGTCGTGCTCGACCAGCCAAAAGCGGGAATTTTAAACTGCTGGGCCGAGTAATCATATTTGTGTTCGACGGTGCCTTTATAAATACCCGTGTTGAGCTGGCGCACTTCCTTCATGTTCAACTCGGTGCCGGCGTCCCAATCCGCCGGCGTGGGCATCTGCTTGTTGCGCTCGGCATCAATACTCAGCCAGTCCCACACGTTACTGAGTTTGAGCCCGAAGCGGCTTTCATTAATGTCCATCGGCCCGTAGCTTTGCGGGTGGCTGAAGATGGCGTAGGTGTAGATGCCGCTTTCCCCCCGGCCGAGGGTGTAGCGGATCTCGATGTCGCAATAGGTGCCGCCGCCCGGGGCGTCAGGCGTCAGCATTACAGTACCACCGGTGACGCCTTTGATGGAGACCTCCGCGCGCGCACCGCCGTTTTTCGCCGGGTCAATGGTCAGGTGATGGGTTAAATCCGGCGCGAGCGACGGTTCTTCCTCCCAATAACCCGCTGGGTGCCCGGCGCCATGGCCCATGGTCTCCACGTCGCGGTAAATGAGCGAATCGAGGTTGCCCGATGTCTTGCTAACCTTGGCAGTGATGATACCGTTGGAGAGGAGGTAATATTTATTGTCCTCACCCACGGTCACCGGCGCGGGGCTGTCGGCGGCGCGCACGGGTAACGCCGCCGCCGCCAACGCCGCCATCGCGCAATAAAAACCAAAACGCGGATGCATGGCGGGGCGGCGGTGGGCGGGGCCGGCTAGGGATTGCTCGCGATCGGGGTGCCGTCGACTTTGTAATAAGTGTTCAATTCGAGGCGCAGGTAATCGTACACCACGCCGGAAGTGACTTCACCCGCTGGCACCGTGAGCGTCATCGTGTTTTCGCCCGGCTTGAGCACCGCAGCGTCAAACGTCAGGTGCTGTTCCTGCCACACCGTGTGCATGGTATTGTAGCGGAGAGCATTGGTGCCGAGGGGCCGGATGGAGCCGACATCCTGGCCATTGACCCCAACCGTCAGACCACCGCCATCCGCGCCGGCCAGGGCAAAGCGCATCACGGCGGAACCTTGCACGGCTTTATCCATATTAAATTTAATCGTCCACGTCGTCGCATGGCCGCGGCCCCAAATGCGCCACGGGCCGGTGGTATCCGTCTGCGGATAGTCGTCCAGCGAATACGCCTTCACCCAGCCGAAGCGCTGGTTTGCGGGGTCTTTGGCGGCGGGATTGACAAACGAAAGGTCGTCCGCGTGCGGCACTTCTTCAAAGAACCAATCCTTGTGGTAATCGCTTTTGCCGATGGTGTAGGTCAGATCATTCGGGAAGAGGAGCGCGTAGCGCAGGGGCCAGCCCCACAGCCAGTAATTGGCGCTATCGCCTTTGTAAAGTTCGCTGGCGTCCTTGTTCGCATAGCCGATGTCCCAGAGTTGTTTGCCGTAGCGCACCGGCGTCCACACGATTTTGCCGAGGTCGATGTTCTTGCCGGCTTCCACCGTGATGTTGGCTTGCGCATAATCGCCGAGGACGCCGTCCGCCCAGGCGTGGAGCGTGTAATTGCCGGGGCGTACTTCCGTAATGGTAAACTTGCCGTCTTCAGTGCCGTCATTCCAAAATTCGTAATGCTTGGCGTCGTACGCCCAGCCGCGGGAGCCGCCGCCAAAACCACCGCGTCCGCCGCCACCAGCGCCGGGTGCGGGATCCGGATAAGCCAGGCCGACGGTGAGGTGCGGCAGCTTGGTCGTCGTGCCGGCCGGCGCCAGCGGATCCGTGAGCACAAACTGGCCGCTCACATTCGCGCGACCATCTTTGTGTGGGTAGTCCACGCCGTTGACCCAGTCGTACGGCCACTTGGCATTTTCCTTTTTCGCCTGGTTCAGCGCATCCTGGAAGAGCGCCGTCTGGTTATCCGTCCAGGCCTTGGGTACGCTGGGGTCGCCAAAGGATGCCGTGAATTTATCCATGTCAGCCGTGGTGGGGGTTTCAAATTTATCGAGCGAATTGACGTACACAAAAATCGGGCCGACAACTTTGCTCCACTCTTCTCCAGCGGCGACGCTGAGCGTGGAACCGCCGTAGTGGCTGCCTTTCCAGTAGTCGAGGATGATGGGGTCCGGATCATCGTTGTCGCCATAGTGGGCCATGAGTTCCTGCTTCGACGCTCCGCCGGTCAGGTATTCAATCGTCGGGTTGATGAACCAGACGCCCACGTGTTCCTTCGTGCTCGACCAGCCATAAGCCGGAGCTTTGTACTGGATGGCGTTGTACGTGTATTTGTGTTCGACGGAATTTTTATACGGGCCCTGGCTCATGATGCGCTGCTCCTTGGCGTGGACGACGACGCCCGTGCCCCAATTCAGCGGGCCGGCCGCGAGCATGTTGCGGTCCATGTCCGTCGAGATCCAGTCGAAGGACTGGTTGACGCGCAGGATGAAGCGGCTTTCCGAGCCCATCTGGCCGTTCCCATAGCTGGCGGGGTGGCTGTAAATCGCGTAGGTATAAAGGCCGCTTTCGCCGCGGCCCATCGTATAGCGGAGTTCCAGGTCAAAATTTGTCCCGCCGCCGGCTGCGCCGGGCGTCAGCGTCACCGTGCCGCCCGTTACGCCTTTGATGGAGACCTCGGCGCGTTCGCCGCCATTGGTCTTCGGGTCAATGGTGATGGAGTCCGTCAAACCATTCACCGTAGCAGCTTCGGAGGGGTCCTGCTCCCACACGCCGACGGCGCCTTGGTCGTGCCCGGCGCGGTCCGCGCCTTTATACACTACTTGGTCCAGGGAGCCGGTGCGCTTGTTGATGCGGGCGGCGACGATGCCGTTGTTGAGCAAGTAGTAGTTGCCCTCGTCGGTCACAGCCACGCCGTAGTTGGGCACGGTTTTATCGATGGTCACGGCGGCTGCCGGGGCGGCATTCGCGGCGCGGAGCATGGGCGCAGCAAATGCTGCAGTGAGAGTGGCAAGCGCCAGCATGTGGCGCAGGGCAGGGGTGCAGGTCATGGGGGGCAACTTTCTCTTTGCAGGGGTTAAAGAGCGGCAGGGCAGGGGCTGGCACGAAATCAAACGACCGTTATAAAAAACCTTCCCGGCCTTCAGCGCAAGAACACAAATGACGGACCGGGTAGGAAAACAACGGGAGCGACTGCGCCAGCCTCAATGCAAACACCGGATGCTGAAGTAAGTGGCAGAATTTAACGCTGCAACGCGTGAAGCCTTTTCCTTAGTTGCTTTTCCCCGACGGTTCCGCGCTTAAAATGACTACATCAGGTGGCAATGCTTCGTGAATATTCACCGTCGGTTGGCCTGCTTTTGAACTATTGGGGTAGCCAACAAAACAAGTTCCATTGGCCCCGATGGAAAGAGAAGTGTAGTACTCGACATGCCCATCCAGAAAGGCAACAAACCCGCCTTGGCCATGAAAAGGTGAGTCGGGCGCCCAAGTGCCATCGTCCCGCAAGCCACGGGTCCAGGCAAAGGGTGTGGTGGTTGAGGGCGCATTAGGCGGCATATTGCCCACCATCTCCACACTGAGCGTAGCGCTGGTAAAGGCCGGATTCACTTGCATGCTGGCATCTGGGTTCTTTGGGTCAACCGGCTCGTCGGTCAGCATAACGGCATTGGGCAGCGGGGTTGGCGCCGCGGGATCGCCGGGGATAAAATAGATCCAGGCGTCATTCAAAAACGTTTTACGGGCCAGAAGAATGGCTGCGGCGTGGACGCTTTGGCCGGGCTGAAGGCCAAACGAGCGTTTAGCCGGCTTATCGGCATACGCCATATACGCTTGCGAAATTTGTATAAGTGCTTGCTGGGGATTATCTCCTTCCGCATTGGCGCTGGTCACCGGTTTGTTTGCCGGTATGCCAGCATCAACTACGTGGGCCGGTTTGGATGCAGAAGTTACGGGTGGCAATGGGGAGGCAATGGGCGCAGGAGCGATGGCCGGAGTGGCGACTGCTGGTTTGGGGGCGGCGGTGGCACTGGTGACGGAGGTGGGAGATGGCGATGGGGAGTTGAAACCGGAACTTATTGCCAACCCAATCGCGATTAACACGACCAGGATGGCGCCGAGGATAATTTTATTTTTGGTGTTCATAAAAAGAAATTTAAGAAAAATAATTGCGCCAGTTGCGCCGGCGGTGGCGCCCGCAACTTTTCCCGCCAGGGATTTTCGCGCGGCTTGCGCGGCTAATCCCACCGGCGCGGCCTGCACGGAATTCGTCGTGATGCTCGCGGCCAGCAACGCCGACGAAACGGTCACGCCGTGCCGCGCGAAGTACCCACGCATTTTTTCCAACGAACGGTCGATGCGTTTGCGCGTGGCGTCTTCGCTTAATCCCAAAGTCACGCCGACATCGCGGTGGCTCAGTCCGTTAAAAAATCGCAGCAACACTGCGGTGCGGTCGCTCTCGGCCAGGCGGCCCACGGCTTCGTCGAGGATGGGGCGCAGCTCCGCCCAGTCGGGTTCATGGGTGGCGGGATTATTTTGCATGGCAGATGCCTCCTGTTCGCGGGTGCGGCGGCGCGCTTCGCCGCGTACGGCATCGAGGGCGATGTGTCGCGTGGTCGTGTGCAGCCAGCCGATGAGGGTGGTGTAGTGGCCGAGCACTCCAGCGCGCTCCGCCATTTTCAAAAAAACTTTCTGCGTCACGTCCTCAGCCAGCGCCGCTTCGTTCGTCACGCGCCAGGCCGTGGAGTACACGAAATCCGTGTGGCGGCGCACCACCTCCGTAAAGGCGGCATCATCGCCCTGCTCGGCAAACTGGCGCAATAACTCGAGATCCGTCGGCATGGTGATTGGTTATACCCTTAGACGACCGTCCCGGCAACGACCGGACAACTATTTTCGGGTAGGGCGGGGCGTCCTCGACCCGCCTAGTAGGTTTTTCAGTTTTGGCTAGGCGGGTCCGGAGGCCCCGCCCTACCATTCGGCTCCGCGCTTAAAATCACCGCGCCCGGCGGCAACGCTTCGCGGATGTTTACGGTGGGAATGTTGGTGCCGTATTTGACGAAAGGACCCCCGCCAGCAGTTATACTCGATTTATCCAACCATTCCACATGGCCATCCAGATAAGCGACGTAACTGCCGGTGCCTTTCCAGGGTGCGTCGGGTGCCCAGGTGCCATCTTCACGGAGGCCGTGCGTCCAGACGATTGGGGTGGTGGTGGCCGGGGCATCGGGCGATACATTGGCGGCTACTTCAAAGCCCAGCACTTGGTTCATAAATTCCGGATTTATTTTGGGCGAAATGTCGCCCGGCACCAAATCGAGCAGGATGGTATTGATGCCCAGGCCACTAGAGTTATCCTCGGTGGCAAAAAACCAGAGATGGGCATCGTTCAGGTGTTCGTCTTCCGCCAAGTCATAAGCGGCCATGTGCGCGGTATAGCCCGGTTTGGCTTCCAGCATGCGCGGGTTGGCGCCCGTGTGCATATAAGCCGCGTAGGCTTTGACAATTTGGGAAAGATTATTCGCCACCGCATTTTTGCGCGCGGATTCAGGAATCGGCCCCCACGGCGGCGGCGTGAGCAAGTAAATGATGAGCGCTCCGATGATCAGCAACGCGATCCATCCTGAAGCCGTCAGCTTTTTATTTTTGAAGAAAGGCATGGCCATAAGATTTCCGTCCCCCTGATGAATTATAACTTGGGTAATGCCTTTGTCCCGCCCTACCTTTTAATTCGCCGCTGCAGTTGCTGCCGGTGCCGCTGGTTGCGCCGTGCTGGCCGATGCTGCTGCTGCCGCCGCTGCGCTGCCGCGTCCGCCTGCACCACCGCGCCCACCGCGGGCCGCCGGCATCAACGACGTATCCGACGGCGGGAGCCAGCCGTTAATGCGCATCCACTCTTCGCAAAGCTTTGGCCAAATATTGCTCGTGCCATACCCTGGCCCAAGGCCCGAACCATGTCCACCCACCGCGTAAAGGTGCAGTTCCGACGGCACATTGTTTTTCCGCAGTGCGGCGTAGAACATCAATTCATTTTCTTCCTTCACCGTGTTGTCCTGCTGCGTGTGGACGAGAAACGTCGGCGGGGTGTCGCGCGTGACGTGTTTTTCGAGCGAGTACTGGTCGATCATTTCCTGCGTCGGATTGCGGCCCAGCAAATTGTTTTTTGAGTCACCGTGCGCATACGGCGGCTCCATCGTCAGCACGGAGAAAAGCAGAATCGCAAAGTCCGGCCGCGCGCTGATGTTATCCATGGTGGTATTGCCCGTTTTGCCGACGGGCTCGTCAAACAAGGTCGCACCGCTGGCGGCGACGTGCGAGCCCGCGGAGTCGCCCATGACGCCGATTTTGTTCGGATCAATGCCAAACTCCTTGGCATGGGCACGCACAATACGAATGGCGCGCATGATGTCCTGCTGCGGCGCGGGCGCGCCAAATTCTTTGCAGCGGTAGATGAGGTTAAACATCGTCACGCCCATGGGATTGAAAAGGTAATTCATCCCGGTCGGCCCGGCCACGTGGACGTAACCGCCGCCCGCGCAAAAAATAATCGCCGTACCGTTTTGCGGCGTGCCGGGTTTCGGCAGCCCGACAATCAGGCGCGGGTTGCTGATGTTGGTGTAAGCGCCTCGGACGAGTGTTTCAGGGCCAATGTCCTTCCAGCCCGGCACACCTTCGGGGAAAAGCTCAATGACCTGGCCGTCAGTTAGAGGGGTGGAAATTTCGGCGGGGTAGGTTGGTGCGGTGACCGCAGCGGTTGGTGCGGCAGTGGGTGCCGCGGACGGAGCACTCGTATCAGCCGCTGGAGCCGGCGCATCGGCAGCGAAAGTCAGACGCGTGAGCAGGGATATGGCAAAAAAAGCGGCGATTTTTGGGGAATTCATGGGGAAAGGGCGGCCAGACTAGCGAGTTTTCCGCCAAAAAAGCAACGTTCTTGGAGGTTTTTGAGATATTGGAGGGCTTTTCGGGCCTTTTTTTGCCCTTTTTCGCGTCTTTTTACTGGCTTTTCGGGCCTCTTTGGATCACTTTGGCCGTAAGAAAGCGATCAGATCGATGTGGAGCGAACGGGCGGCCTAACATAAGCTTAGAGCCGTTATTGCTGGGTTTTCCCCAAAAGTCGAAAAGATGTCTATTATGTGTATAAAAAGGGCTTGACGGTTTTTTTCTCGACGTTAGCGTTAACCCTTTCCCTACGAAACGCCCGGGCAACTGGGCATCCCTTTCGGCGGGCCCCTGTAGCTCAGTTGGCAGAGCGCGTCCTTGGTAAGGACGAGGTCGACGGTTCAAATCCGTTCGGGGGCTCCAGGAAGGTTTTACGTCTCGCGCAACCACCTACTCTCCCGATTCTACCATGGCCAAAGAAAACTTCAATCGCACCAAGCCCCACGTCAATGTCGGCACCATCGGCCACGTTGACCACGGCAAAACGACGCTGACCACGGCGCTGCTCAAAGTCCAGTCGGACAAGAAGCTCGCCACGTTCAAGTCCTACGCCGACATCGCCAAGGGCGGTACCGTACGTGACGCGTCCAAGATCGTGACGATCGCCGTGGCGCACGTCGAGTATGAGACGGAGAAGCGCCACTACGCCCACGTCGACTGCCCGGGCCACGCCGACTTTGTCAAAAACATGATCACCGGCGCCGCCCAGATGGATGGCGCCATCCTCGTGGTCTCCGCCGCTGACGGCCCGATGCCCCAGACGCGCGAACACATTCTCCTCGCCCGCCAGGTCGGCGTGCCCTCCATCGTCGTGTTCCTCAACAAGGTTGACTTGCTCGATGATCCGGAACTCCTCGACCTCGTCGAAATCGAATGCCGCGACTTGCTCACCAAGTACGGCTTTGACGGCGCCAACACCACCATCGTTCGTGGTTCCGCTTTGGCGGCCCTCGAAGGCAAGCCCGAAGGCGTCAAAGCCATCGGCGCCCTGCTCGATGCCGTGGACAAGGACGTCGCCACCCCGGTGCGCGATGTGGACAAGCCCTTTATGATGGCCATTGAAGACGTGTTCTCCATCACCGGTCGTGGCACGGTTGCCACCGGTCGTGTCGAGCGCGGAAAAGTCAAGGTCACCGAGGAACTCGAAATCGTCGGCCTCGTGGACACGCAGAAGACCACGGTCACCGGTCTCGAAATGTTCCGCAAGCTCCTCGACGAAGCCCAGGCGGGCGACAACGTCGGCGTGCTCCTGCGCGGCGTCGAGAAGGAACAAGTTTCCCGCGGTCAAGTGCTGGCCAAGCCCGGCACCATCAAGCCCCACACGGAATTCAAGGCTGAGGTTTACGTCCTCACCAAGGATGAAGGTGGCCGCCATACGCCGTTCTTCACGAACTATCGCCCGCAGTTCTTCATTGGCACCGCGGACGTCACCGGAGTTTGCTCCCTGCCCAAGGGAGTCGAAATGGTGATGCCGGGTGACAATCTGGCGATTGACGTCGTCCTGCAGAAACCCACGGCTCTTGAAAAAGGCCAGCGTTTCGCCATCCGCGAAGGTGGCCGCACCATCGGTGCCGGCCGCGTCACCGAAATCTCCAAGTAAACCACAGGGGCGTAGCTCAATTGGTAGAGTAGCGGTCTCCAAAACCGTTGGTTGTGGGTTCAAGTCCCCCCGCCCCTGCCACTTTATCCGCTCCCCCCTTTGATATTTTGCCGGCGCTGCCCCTTCCGGGGCTCCGCCGGCAAATTCATCCTCCACCTTCATCGCCATGGCCGCCACGACCTCCGCCGCACAGCGCAACCCCTTTCGCCGCCTCGCCCATTTCGGGCAGGAGACGATGGAGGAGCTGCGCAAAGCGACCTGGCCGGATTGGGCCGAACTGCGCGACTCCACCGTGCTGGTTATCCTCACGGTAATCATCCTCGGCGGTTATATCGCGGTGGTGGATTTCTTCCTTGGCCAGCTGATCACCTTCTTCACCCACTTCGCTTCAGGTAAGTAACCCCTCACTTCCCATGGCCGAATCTTCCACCTCCGTGCCCGATGCCGCGCTCCTCCTGGAGCCGCGCTGGTACGCGCTGCAAACCTTCTCCAACATGGAAGGCAAGGTTAAGCAGTACCTCGACAAATTTACCCAAGTCGAGGAAATGGGCGATTACGTCATTGAAGTGCTCGTCCCGGCGGAAACCGTCACGGAAATCAAGGGTGGCCGCAAAAGCACCAAGGTGCGCAAGTTTTATCCCGGCTACGTCTTCATCAAGATGCGCCTGTATGATGCGGACAACAAGATCCTCCAGCGCCCGTGGTATTTTGTGCGCGGCGTGCAAGGCATCATCAACTTTATTGGCGACGAACGCCCCATCGCCCTCAAGCAGGACGAAATCGACCGCATCATCCGCCAGGTGCAGGAAGCCCAGGGCAAGGAAAAGCCGAAGATTGAGTACGCGGTCGGCCAGGAAGTCAAAATTACCGACGGCCCCTTCCTCAACCTCACCGGGCGGATCGACGAAGTGGACCCCGCCCGCGGCAAACTCAAGGTTTCGGTTTCCATCTTTGGCCGCTTCACGCCGGTGGAACTGGAATACTGGCAGGTCGAAAAGACCGAGCAGAGC